>Ga0080064_1000537_pt1 | contig 97860 bp, 70 predicted proteins | sample Subgrocontami54m_FD_69260 | JGI IMG/M metagenome (GOLD analysis project Ga0080064, IMG submission 69260) | Subsurface groundwater microbial communities from S. Glens Falls, New York, USA - GMW46 contaminated, 5.4 m (SPADES assembly) (version 2) ...
GCCCATAAGGGCGTGATCCCGCGGCCGCACGCCCTTACGGGCGTGATCCACCGCGCGCTTACGCGCGCGACTCCACCTGCCGGAATAGCGGTTGACGGGACACTAGCCTCCGATGCCTCAACCAACCTGGGTGCTTGATTTCACGCGGACGGGCCGCCCCGCGAGGACGTCTTCGACGGCGTTCGCGAGGTGGGGCGCGTGGTTCTTCTGCCCTGGCGTCCCCGTCTCGAAGGCGCCAGCGTAGCGGACGACGGAGTCCTTGTCGATCAGATAGTAGTAGGGCGTGACAGGGACGACGAGGCGACTGGCGAGGGTTCGCGCCTCGTCGCGGTAGGCGGGGAAGGGGAGCTTCTTCTTCTCGAGGTAGGCGCGGATCTCCTGGGCGGTCTCCTTGGCGATGGGATCGACGAGGACGACCTTGACGCCCTTCTCCGTCCACCCCTTGGCGGCCTCGACGAGGCGCGCCTCGCTTCTGTGGCACTGCGGCCAGGTGGCGGACCAGAAGGCGACGATCAGCGGCTTGCCGGCAGCGGCGGCGAGGAGGTCAGCGGTGGACACGGGCTTGCCGTCCAGATCGACAATGCCTACGGCCTCAATCTTCTGGTCGATGGGCAGGGCCTTCTTCGGCGCTGGCGGCTGGGGGACCGGCTTCTCCTCGAGCAGCGGTGCGATCCGCCAGCACAGGAGCACCACGGCGCCCGCCATGACCAGTCCCGCGAGTACGACCTTGACGGCCTTCATCGAGCCCACGCCTTCTGCACGTCCCTCGGGCAGCCCAAGCTTGCACCTGGAGATACGGCCCTCAGCCTACCGGAGTTTGGGAACCTGGTCCAGCCCCCATCCCGTGTGGACAGGAGTTGGCACTTCCGCAGGAGAAGCTCCCATGCCGCATGTTCAATCGCTGTACCACTCGGGTGGCAACCCCAGGAATGCATCCAACAACCCAATCAGCATGGCCCCGATCGCAAGTCCCTTCGGGCGGGTACGGGAGACGAAACCGACGATCCCCAGGGCGACCGCAAGCACAGAAGAAATCAAAGCGAGAACGAATGCGATTCGGATCGCCACGACCATCTCATGAATGGGGAGCGGCTCCGGTGAGCTCACTGCCTGATGGAGCCGCCAGCGGGTCCACAAGCCCCAGGTTATGCCACCTGAGCCCATGAGGACCCCCGCGATGCCCCAAGGATTGGACCCAGGCACGGGCGCGTAGAGCTGAGGGGACGGGGGTGGCGGGGCCATTTCACCCCGTTCCGCCGCATGGCAGGCTCGGCAGACACGGGTCTCTCCGAGCTGGAACCCCACGTAGCCGGCGTCCCAGGTCCGGCCACACCGAGCGCAGGTGAATTCGCTTTCGAGCACGCCCACCCCCGAAGACCTGGTCTCCATGGACTAGGGGGCGAACATCTCGCCAATTTCGTGCCCTTCCGTCGGATCCAGACGAACCCAGAAGAGGTCGAACCGCTGGACTACCACGTCCACTCCTCCCGGTCCCACCGAGTCGAGGGCCAGCGATTCCGATCGACCAGCTTATCGTCACCGGCCTCAGCCATCCGGCGGAACGAGTCTTCCCAGCCCGCTCGCGCACGACGAACGGGACGGAGGACGATCACGCCACCTCGGGTCTCCAGCTCCACTTCCCCCTCGAGGTGGCACGACTTCAGGACGGCGCGCGGGATCCGCACGCCGCGGGAGTTGCCGATTCGGACGACATTGACTCTCATCGCGAAGTCCTGCCAGTACGTAACTACTCTGCAATTACCACGCGGTCGAGACCCGGTCAAGCGGGGAGGTCCATTCACTCACGCTCGGCAGGGTCGCCGTGCGCTTCTCAATCGCCTTCAGCGCGGCGCTCGTGATCGGCAGGTGCTTCCTCTCGGCGCGCCAGGCCTCCTTGAAGCGAACGACCGTCTCCTTCGCCATGTCGAGCACCCGTCCCTGAGGCAGCCCGTCCTTCGCCGCGAGGTAGGACAGATCGTCCAGCGAGAGGCCATCCATGCGCCTGGTTCGGGCGAGCTTCAGGGCCGCCTCGGGGTCCGTGCGCCGTCGGTCGGAAATGCGGAGTCCGGAGGACTACGCCGTCAGGACCTTGCGGACGCGCTCGACGGCCCAGTCGATCTCGGACTGCTGGATGACGAGCGGGGGCGCGAAGCGGATCACCTGGGAGTGCGTCTCCTTGGCGAGCACGCCCTCCTTCATGAGCGCTTCGCAGAAGGGGCGGGCCGTGCCGCTCTCCTTCTTGATCTCCACGCCGATGAAGAGCCCCTTGCCGCGGATCTCCTTCACGTGGCGGCTCTGGATCTTCGTGAGCCCGTCCATGAAGTACTTCCCCAGCTCCGCGGAGCGCTGCGCGAGGTTCTCGTCGAGCAGGACCCTGAGGCTCGCAATCGCCACGGCGCACGCGAGCGGGTTGCCTCCGAAGGTGCTCCCGTGGTCGCCGGGGTTCAGGACCTGCATCACCTTCTGGTCCGCGATCGCGGCCGAGATCGGGATGACGCCGCCGCCGAGGGCCTTCCCGACGATCACCATGTCCGGGCGCACGCCCTCGTGCTCGCAGGCGAACATCCGGCCCGTCCGGCCGAAGCCCGTCTGGATCTCGTCGGCGACGAAGAGGACGTTGTTCTCTGTGCAGACCTGGCGGCACTCCTTCAGGTAGCCCGTCGGCGGGATCAGGATCCCCGCCTCGCCCTGCACGGGCTCGACGAGGAACGCCACCGTGTTCTTCGTGATCGCCGCGCGGAGGGCCTTGGCGTCGCCGTAGGGGATGATCTTGAAGCCCGGCGTGAACGGCCCGAACCCCTCGCGGTACTGCGGCTCCGTGGAGCAACTGACGATCGAAATCGTCCGCCCATGGAAGTTGTCGGCGCAGCAGATGATCTCCGCCTGCCCGTCCGGCACGCCCTTCACCTTGTAGCCCCACTTGCGCGCGATCTTGAGAGCCGTCTCGACGGCCTCGGCGCCGCTGTTCATCGGGAGGGCCTTCTCGTAGCCGGCCGTCTTGCAGAGGAGCTCCAGGAACGGCCCGAGCTGGTCGTTGTGGAAGGCGCGCGAGGTCAGCGTGACGCGGTCCGCCTGGTCCTTCAGGGCCTGGATGATGCGCGGGTGGCGGTGCCCCTGGTTGAGCGCCGAGTAGCTGGCGAGGCAGTCGAGGTACTTCTTCCCCTCGGGGTCCCAGACCCAGCATCCCTCGCCCTTGGAGATGACGATCGGGAGCGGGTTGTAGTTTCGGGCGGAGTACTTGTCGGTCTGAGCGATGTGCTCGGCGCTGCCCATGGGTGCCTCCCCGGTTGGCGGAGTGGAAGGGGAGACAATCTAGCCGGGGAGGGGGCGCAAGTCAACGAGACGGGCGACGATATCTGATATGGCTACCTCGACAGGAGGTGCCGCGATCCCACCACGAACTCCGACACCGTCGCCCTCGACATCGGCTGGAGGAGCTCCCTGAGTCTCGACGGCAGCTCGTGCGCCGACTTCACATCGAGCACCGCATGCGGCAGGACGTGGAACGCCTCCCCGAGCCTCCCCGCCGAGAGCGCCCCGTGTCCCAGGTAGGGCGTCGGCGGCGCCAGGTGGAAACGGATGCGCTCGTGGAGCGTGAGGCGGATCCGCGGGGAGTGGATGGTGTACGTCGTTCGCACGCACGTCACCGCGAAGCGGGGGAGGAGCAGGCCCCGCCCGCAGGCCATCACCCGGCGGAAGGCCTCCACGCCGGCCACCTCGCCCCCCGCGGGCTGCGCCAGGCGCACCGCGTCCTCACCGAGGGTCCCCGTGCAGAACTCCGCAAACCTCTGCTTCGGCAGGGCGAACCGCCGCTTGTCGCTCCACGTCTCGCGACGCGCCTCCCACTCGACCCAGACCGAGGGGACCAGGCTGTCGTCGTGGAAGTAGGACTCCTCGGTGCGGATCTTCTCATTCGTCGTGGGGTCCAGTGTCGCCGCCCGCGCAAGGGACAGGTCGGGGCGATCCAGGTAGAGGGAGGTGACGAACATCGCGGAACGGCCCTTGACGAGCTCGATGGGCGTGGCCACCTCGGGCAGAGCCGCCGCCAGCGCCGCGACGGCGTCGAGCGGCACCGCGTACCTCGCCTCCATCCGCCTCTGCGTGATTGGGGTCGTCATCATCGCCGCTCCTCCGAGAAAACAGCCCAGGGCGGCCGCACGCGCCGGGCCACCCTGGACATCGTCCGATACAGGATTCCCGGGGAGTCGTTTAGGGAATCCCGGATCTAGGCGGGAGGCTTGACCGGCAGCGATCCGGCGGGCTAGGCTTCCTGCCGACGGAGGCAGGAGCAGGGCCCGCGAGGGCGCCGGAGGGCAGGGAATGGCGGAGAAAGGACTTCCCCCATCGCGGCCCAGCCGACGGCGTGACACGGACGCCCGGCCGGAGGCCTTTCCACGCACGCCGTGGACCTTCCTCCTCCGCGCCCAGGCCGTGGGGAAGGGAGAGAAGGCGACGTTCGAGCGGTTGATCCAGACCTACTGGCGGCCGGTCTACTGGCACATCCGGTATCAGTGGCACAAGCCGGTCGAGGACGCGAAGGACCTGACGCAGGAGTACTTCGCGACGTTCCTGGAGAAGGAGTACCTGAAGTCGTACGAGCGCGAGCGGGGGCGGTTCCGCGCGTTCGTGAAGGTCTCGCTCGACAATTTCCTCCGCAACGCGTACCGCGCGGCGGGGAGGAAGGTCCGGGGCGGGCACCTGAAGCACCTCTCTCTCGACGTGACGGATGAGCCCCTGCCGGAGGTGGCGTCGACGGACCTCCCGCCCGACGAGGCGTTCGACCGGAACTGGGCCTCGGTGGTGCTGCGCACGGCGCTGGAGAGGCTGAAGGAGCACTACGAGAAGAGGGGGAAGACGAAGTACTACCGCGCGCTGGTCGGATACGAGATGCCGGAGGGGGAGAAGCCGACGTACGAGGAGCTGGCGGGGAAGCTGGGGGTTTCGGTGTTCGACGTGAGGAACTACCTGCACGCCGCGAGGGTGACGTTCCGGTCGGTGCTGAGGCAGGTGGTGGGGGAGACGGTGGAGAAGTCGGGGGATGTGGACGACGAGCTGGACAGGCTCAAGGCGCTGTTCTGAGCTCGTCATTTCAAATAGCAAATAGCAAACTTGGCATCTCAAATTGACCCCCATGTCGAGCGGTCTTCCCTGCGCGCGATGGGGGTCGATTTGAGATGCCAAGTTTGCTATTTGCTATTTGAATTGGGCCGCCTCAATTCCGTAATGATCTCCCCTTCTCGTACGAAGTACATGGTAGGGGGTCGCAAGGAATGGAATCGCCCGCCAAGGCGCGGTCTGTGGACGAGTGGATCGACGCGGTCGTCCGCACCTACGAGCGGCGGCTGCTGCGGTACGCCCTGTCGCTGACGCGCAACCTGGAGCGTGCGCGCGACGCGGTCCAGGAGACGCTGCTCGACCTGACGCGCAGCGCCTCGAAGGTGGACCACGAGCGCCCCTCGCCGTGGCTCTTCTCGGTCTGCCGCGCGCGGTGCATCGACCTCACGCGTCGTGAGACGCGCCGAGCGCACCGCCCGGACGACGAGATGGCCCAGCTCGCGAGCCCCGACCCGCCGCCCGACCTCGCGGCGGAGCTGGGCGAGGAGGCCGCGGAGGCCCGCCGCCTGCTGGCACGCCTGCCCGAGCGGGAGCAGGAGGCGATGCGGCTGAAGTTCCAGGAGGGGCTCCGGAACGTGGAGATCGCCTCTGTCCTGGGAATCACGGCGAACCACGTCGGGGTTCTGCTGCACACGGCGCTCGCGCGGCTGAGGCGGGAGATGGCCCCCGCGACGGTGACGACCTTGGGAGTCGAGAGATGACGCACGACATCGCGGACTGGCAGATCACGGTATACGCGCTCGGGGAGCTGGAGGGAGAAGACCAGTCGGCCGTGGAGCGCGCCGTGGCCGAGGACCCCGAGCTTGCCGCGCGCGTGGAGGCGATCCGCCGCCAGGCCGAGGACGTGGCCTACACGCTCGCCGCGGAGCCGCTCCCCGAGCCGCGCCCGCGTCATCGCAGCAGCCTGGGCCGCCGCCTTGCCGCCGTCGCGGCCCTCGCGGCGATCTTCGTCATCGCCTGGAGCGCCACCTGGGGCGTCCAGCGACCGCGCCCGTCGTCCGAGAGGTCTGGGAGATTCGCCGAGGAACGGTGGCTCGAGGCCGTTCTGGCGAACCAGCGCGTCCTCGACAACACGAGGGTGGACCTGGACTTCACGGATGCGTCGCTCGAGGACATCCTGGGGTTCATCCGCGAATACGCGAGGATTAACATCGAGATCGACGAGACGGTCCGCCAGGAGGGCCTGGCCGAGAGGAAGATCTCCTTCCAGATGCGCGAGGCGGTCCTCCGAAACGCGCTCAGTCTCCTGCTCCGGCAGTACGGACTCGGGATGACCGTCGACGACCATGGGCTCCTCGTCGTGAAGCAGGTGCGGTCCCAGGGCGCCCCCGTGGCCATGGTACACGACGTGCGCGACCTGCTCCGCCCGATCAGCGACTTCTGCGGCCCAACCATCTCCCTTGCGACGGGCGAGGGCGAGGCCTCGGAACCTACAGCCGCATTCGAGCTCGCCAATGAGCGCCGATCCGCGGTGACGGGCGAGGAGCTCACAAGGTTGCTCAAAGAGCACATCGAATCGACATGCCCGGCCGGGAGTTCCGACCAGGTGAGCATCTCGCTCTCCCCCCAGGGGCAGCTCGTCGTCGTCAATTCGCCGGAGGTGCAGCGGGAGGTTCAGCAGTTCCTGGGGAGCCTGCGCAGGTCCGCGCCGTCCGGATCGCCCGGTTCGCCTGCCGCGGTCGCCCTCTCCGATTCTGACCTCGTTCGCTGGCCGTCTGAGGAGTACTGGGAACAGGTCCGCCACCGCCAGCCGTTGTCAACACTGCAGGAGGAGCAGACCAGCGGCACGGTTGTCCTCCATCCGAATGCGGCAGAGGGGGTCTTCTCCTCGCTGGTGAACAACAGCGGGGTAATTGAGGCCCGATCGCTCAAGTCCACAGGCGGAGTTGTAAGACTCCGTCCGTCAAGCCTGACCTGGGGAAGGTCGTCCACTGAGGACATGCTCGGCGGAAGGGATTTCGTGGACGGAGATGCCGGCTTGGCGATGGGTGACTTGGGCAGCATCTCCATGTCCGCCCCGATTGGCGCGATGTCCGGCTACATCGACGTCACTTTCGTGACGACGAGCAACTCCGACCTACTGGAGATGGGGGAAAGCTGGTCGCTCGACCGGCTCGCGATCGACTCGGGGACGACGTTTTCGGGGCAAGGCCAGGCCCTGAAGATGACTCTGAACAGAGGCATCGAAGGCTACGACGACATGCCACACTCGCTGTCAGACGCGATTGAGGGCACCGCATGGAGAGCTTTGACCAACAACCTTCTCTGCGGGGGTTCGCCGGGCCAAAGCAGATCAAGGTGTGCCATCGAGTTGACCGGTGACCTGCCCGTGACGAAGGTGCCGATCTGGAGGCTCTCGGTCGACGCCGATGGAGCGGCGTCGGGTGATGTGGGCTACTGCGAGGGCGGCGAGACAGGAGCGGTGACGACGACCGATGTGCGAGGACACGCGGCGCAGATCACGATCTCGGGGGGCATCGGCATCGACGCGGTGTGGCGGTCCGACAACCTGACCGCCGTCCTGAATCGCGAGGGGGCCGCTACGGGCGCGGTCGGCGCAGCGCAAGCAGGGGATGATGGCGACAGCGTCTCGTTCTGGAGCCCGATGGTCAGGCTCAGCCTGGACGCCTACATGTCGAAACACGTGACCGGTGTCATCGAGCTGGGCCCCACTCCGCCCAGCGCGCCCCAGGCGGAGTTCCCTATGTCGTTCATGATGGACTACAACCCCAATCCCATCATCATGGCGCTGGCCACGATTACTGTTCCCGAGCGCGGGGAGGCCCGGCCGCCGGTCGAGTCGCCGGGCACCGAGGACTACGCGCCCATCGTCGAGAACCCGTTCATGCACGTCACCGAGGAGGCCCTCACGACGTTCAGCATCGATGTCGACACCGCAAGCTACGCGAACGTCCGCCGGTTCCTCCACATGGGTCAGCTACCGCCCCCCGATGCGGTGAGGATCGAGGAGCTGGTCAACTACTTCCCCTACGACTACGCCCCGCCCACCGACGACCAGCCGTTCGCCGTCCACCTCGAGATGGCAGCCTGCCCGTGGAACAAGGGACATCGCCTCCTCCGCGTCGGGCTCAAGGGCCGCGTCCCCCAGGGCGAGCGCCCCGCGTCCAACCTCGTCTTCCTCGTCGATGTCTCTGGGTCGATGGAGTCCTCCAACAAGCTCCCCCTCGTCCAGGCCGGCCTCCGCCTCCTCGTGAAGGAGATGTCGCCGCGAGACCGCATCGCCATCGTCACCTACGCGGGCGCATCGGGCGTCGCCCTGCCGTCCACGCCGGGGAATGAGAAGTCGCGGATCCTCGAGGTCCTCGAAGGCCTCCGCGCGGGAGGCTCCACGAACGGCGCGTCGGGCGTCGAAGTGGCATACAGGCTCGCGACAGAGCACTTCATCCAGGGAGGGACCAACCGAGTCGTCCTCGCCACCGACGGGGACTGGAACGTCGGCGTCACCTCCCACGGCGACCTCGTCCGCCTCATCGAGGAGAAGGCCAAGACCGGCGTCTTCCTCACCGTCCTCGGCTTCGGAATGGGAAACCTCAAGGACGACACCCTCGAGGGGCTCGCCGACAAGGGGAACGGGAACTACGCGTACGTCGACTCCCTCTCCGAGGCCGAGAAGGTCCTCGTCACGGAGATGGGCGCCACGCTCCAGACGATCGCCAAGGACGTGAAGATCCAGATCGAGTTCAATCCGGCGCGCATCGCGGGATATCGGCTGATCGGCTACGAGAACCGCCTCCTCGCGAAGCAGGACTTCGCCGACGACAAGAAGGACGCCGGCGAGATCGGTGCGGGGCATACCGTGACCGCGCTCTACGAGGTCGTCCCGGTGGGCCAGGAGATGCCCGGGCAGGCGACGCCCGTGCCGCCGCTCAGGTACCAGACGCAAGGGGCCGGAACTGCCGCGTCGAACAGCACCGAGGCCTGCATCGTGAAGCTGCGGTACAAGGCGCCGGATGGCGACAAGAGCGCCTTGATCGAGGTCCCCCTCGTGGACAAGAGCGGGGCCTTCGACGAGGCGAGCGAGGACTTCCGGTTCGCCACGGCCGTGGCGGGATACGGGATGCTCCTTAGGAAGTCGCAGCACGCGAAGGGGCTCACCTGGGACGGGGTCCTGGAGATCGCGCAGGGGAGCGTCGGGAAGGACACGCAGGCTTACCGCGCGGAATTCAACGAACTGGTGCGGAGGGCCAAGGACCTGTCGCGATGACGTCGATATCTGAGATCTGATATCTGAGGTCTGATATCAGATATTGGCCGCAGGAGGACGTGCTCAGCGAAGCCGTCCGAGCAGGGATGGCGCTACGGCGTGGCCAGTAGCCCATATCTGATATCAGACCTCAGATGTCAGATATCAGATATCGTCGCCCGGCACTCGCCAGGGCTCCCCTCCAGCTCACCTCTCACATTTCCCCAAACCTCCTCCCTGCCCCGGTTCATGGGACCGGCGCCGAAGTCTTCAAATGGGGTGGTAGAATCATGTACCTTCGTGCCCAGGGAGGCAGGACGTGGCAGAGGCGCCCGGACAAGGGAAGCCGCCGACACCCAAGAAGGCCCAGGAGGCGAAACGCCTCCTGGACCTCGGCCGCTCCTCGTCCGCCGAGCCGGAGGTCACGCAGCTCACCCCAGGGCTCACCCCTGACGAGGCCGCGCTCCTCCGCGAGCCGAGCCGCCGATTCGGGCGCTACACGGTCCTCGGCGAACTCGGCCGAGGCGGGATGGGTGTCGTCTACCGCGCCTGGGATGCGACCCTCCGCCGCGTGGTCGCCCTCAAGATGGCCGCCCAGACCAAGGAGAGCGGCACGACGCGGACGATGGGGGAGGCGGTCCCCGGCGCGAACGGGCTCGTGCGCGTCGACTCAGCGCTCATGGACCGCCTCCAGCGCGAGGCCCAGGCCGCGTCGCGGCTCGCCCACCCCAACCTGATCCGCGTCCTCGACGCCGGGGTCACGGACGGGATCTTCTACTTCACCATGGATCTCGTCTCCGGCATCTGCCTCGCCGACCTGCCGCTCCCCATGCCCGAGAAGGACGCCCTCAAGCTCATCGCCAAGGTTGCCCGCGGCGTGGCGCACGCGCACGAACAGGGCGTCCTCCACCGGGACGTCAAGCCGAGCAACATCATCATCTCGGAGCGCGGCGAGCCCGTCCTCATCGACTTCGGCCTCGCCAAGGACCTCGCGGCCCCCGCCGCGACCGTGACGGGAGATATCTTCGGAACGCCGTGCTACATGGCCCCCGAGCAGGCGACGGGAGACCCGCGGAAGATCGGGCACAAGGCCGATGTCTACGGCCTCGGCGCGACTCTGTACCACCTCGTCACCGGGAGGCCTCCATACGCCGACCTCGAACCGGCGCAGGTGCTCCTCGCGGTCCTCTCGCACCCTCCGTACCCGGCGACGACGCTGAACCCCATGGTCTCCCCGAAGGTCGACCACCTCGTCGCGACCGCGATGGCGCGCGTCCCCGAGGACCGCTACCCTGACGCCGACGCCTTCGCGGACGACATCGAGGTGTGCCTCGGCATCCGGAGCGACGTCGACCCGACAGGGAGGACGGTGGTGCTGTCGGAGCGGGAGGGGCGCCTGTCGACCGTGACGTCTCCGCTCCCTCTGCGCGTGTGGCTCCCCTGGGTCTGGGTCCTCGGCGTCGCGACCGCGCTGCTGATCGGCGTGGGCCTCGCCGTCTGGCGGTCGGACCTGCGGCACAAGGAGCCTCCTGGAGCGAGCGGCGTCGTCGCGCCCCCCCGACCGCAGCGGACCACGCCGCCCGGCGACCCGGGACCCAAGCCGGCCCCTCCGAGACCCCCGGATCCAATCACGGACCCGCCGCGCCTCACACCGCCAGGCGAGGCAGAGTCCGATCCCTCCGTGGAGGCGCGGACCGACGTCCCGCCGTCCCCCGAGGAGAAGCCGCCGCCGGTCGCCCCGCCCGCCGATCCCCCCGAGGACCCCGACGCGACGACGCCACCCATCGACCCGCCCGCGGACCCGCCCGTGGAGCCGCCTGCGGACCCGGACGCGGCGTATCCGGCGGAGGCGCGCGAGACGCTGCGGGGAGCACAAGAGGCCCTCGATCGCGCGCTCGCGCTGCCGCTCTCGGAGCGAGCCTCCGAAGTACGCGCAATCCTCGGCGGCGTGGCCGCGCTCGCCGACCAGGCGGCCGCCCAGGCGCCTGCGTGGCCCAAGCCGAAGCGGCTGCGCGGCGACGCCCTCTTCGCCCTCGGCCTTTACGCCGAGGCGATTCAGGCGTACGGCGAGTACCCGCAGATCGCCGGCACGGGCGCACGGCCGGCGGAGGGGCTCCTCGCGGAGTTCCTGGAGTGGTTCCGCGCGGCCCGCCCCTGGGCGGAGGAGGTCACCCCGACGGCGGCGAAGGCCGGCCAGGAGCTGGCCGCGCGGCTTGACGAGGCGGCCTCGGCAGAGGACCTGGAGGTCTCGCCCTTCCTGCCGTGGCGTCCCGCCGCGCCCGTGGATGCGGGAGATCTAGAGGGGCCCCGAGGAGACCTCGCAGCGATGGCGTTCATGTCCCGCCAGGACTGGGCGCGGGCACGCGACCAGGCCCGCGCAACCGGAGCGAAGGGCGGCATCGCCTCGTACGTCGCCGAGATGATGGGCTGGGTCGCCGTCGACTGGCAACGGCCCGACGCGGTCCTCGTGGAGATGCGCGACCGGCGGGTCCGGTGCGCCGAGCCGTGGCTCCTCGCCTCCTGGGGCGACGCCTGGGGAGGCGATTTCGAGGGGGCGGAGCGCGCCTGCGCGCGGGCGGTCGAAGCCCGCGAGATCGGGACGCCCGAGGCGGCCCACCAGATCGGGCTGATCGCCTATCGCAAGGGGGACCTGGAGCGGGCGAAGGCGGAGTGGACCGCGGCGCAGGGGGCCGACCCGACGCGCCGCGTCTACCTCCTCGACGTCGGCGCGGTCTGCCTGCTGAAGGGCGAGTTCGAGGAGGCCGACGCGCGGCTCAAGGACGCGGTGGCGAAGAAGACGCACACCGACCCGCCCACGGACCGAATGCGCAGCTTCGCCGAGTACGGGGTCGCGTGCGCGGACACGAGGCGGATCGTGGAGGTCGAGCCGCGGCCGAAGAAGAAGGACCGGGACAAGCTGTTCGCCGACGCCGTCTCCCGGGTCAGGTGGTGCCTGGCCGGCGCGGACAAGATGCCGAGTTCGAAGGACAAGACCGCGACGGCCGCCCCTCGGACGTACTACGAGTGGGTCGAAAACAACGTCCGGCACTGGATCCGCGTCGACCCCTGGGCGGACGGCCTGCGCGCGGACGCCGGGACCTGGAAGCAGATCGAGACGCTGCTGAAGTAATGCAGATCGTTCGGGACGAACCGGGGCGCGTGGTCCACCTCGAGCACGTCGGGGGCCGGCTCACGCGCCGGCACGGGAAGATCCTCCTGATCCTCGCCCTCCTGTGGGGCGCCCCCATCGCGTTCTCGATGGCGATCCCGAGGCGTGACCTCTTCAAGAACCCCTGGGGCGCCGGGTGCATGCTCGCCGGCTGGTGCGCCTTCTCCGCACTCATGACCCTTGCGCTGACAAAGGGGGCACGCCACGCGCAGCGCCTCCTCGTCGACCGCTCCAAGGGGACGTGGTCCCTCGCCGAGAGGCGCCTCTGGGCCGTCGGAGAGGTGTCGGACGAGATCCCCGTCTCGTCCATCGAGCGGTTCGTCGTGCGGACCGTCCGGAACTTCTGGGGCCTCGTGCCCGGGGCGATCCCCTTCGAAATCGAGCTGCTGCCGTCGAACCGCAAGCTCGCACTCGAGCTGGAGTGGGTCGACCGGTTCGAGGAGGTCCTGGACCTCGCCTTTCGCCTGGGGGCCGCCTCGGGCCTGACGCACTACCGGGTCGTGCGGAACACGCTGACGGAATTCGAGGTCGAGGTCTCGCACGACCTCGGGCGCATGACGCTCCCGATCCCCCGGATCGACACGCCGTCGGACTACGAGCAAGAGGTCTCCTCGGCGGAGGGGGCGGTCGCGCGCCCGGCGACGGGCCCATTCCGGCCCGAGGGATGGACGGGGAAGTTCCGCGTGGAGGCCTGGAAGCCGGGGCACCTGGTGTCGTTCCACGCTCCAGGGCATTACGGCGCCCTTGGATGCCTCACACTCTTTCTAAGCCCATTCCTCCTTGCCGGCCTGATGCCGCTGTGGGAGGGAATCACGGTCCCGAAGGCCTCCTCGCTCGGATTCGCGGCCCTGTGGTACTCGATACTGGCCCTCTTCTTCGCCAGCGTGGGAAGTGGATGCCGCGGATCGACGGCGCAGGTCGACTGGAAGCAGGGGACGCTGTGGGCATCGTGGATCCTCGGGAAGCGGATGGCGCGCCTCGAGGAGGTGAAGCGGATCGAGGTGGTGGGCCGACGCGGACAGCGTAGCGAGGGGGAAGACGGGCCGACGTACGACGTCTACTCCTGCCAGGTGTTGGCCGTGTGCAGCGACGCTTCGGGGACGACGCATCGGATCCGCCTGACCCAGACCGACGATGCTCGCGAAGATCCCGACACGCCGTATCGCGCCGCATGGCCGCTCGCCGAGGCCCTCGCGGAGGCGCTGAAGGTGCCCGCTCGTTACAAAGACTATCGGTAGCGAAGACCCAAGACTCGATACGAGCGGCCACAGATGGTCGACGGGGCGCCGTGTCGATATACTCCATAGACAGCCGGGGCCTGGGAGGGAGCCCATGTCAATCCGCATCTCCGTCATCCTCCTCATCCCGCTCGCCGTGTGGGCGGAGGTCGTCGACCTCGCTGGAGCGATCGATCCCGCGCGCGCGGAGCGGATCGTGGGGGAGTGGACCTACGACGTCTGGAACGCGGGGATGCCGCCGGGCGGCGGGACCATGACCGTCCAGGGGAGGAAGGAGGGCGAGGGGTACCTCCTCGAGACCAGCATCCAGGTCCCTGACGAGGTGTCGGGGCTGGTCTTCGTGGGCGAGGCGCTCGCGCTTGGCAAGGACCTGAAACCGACGGGGTACAGCCGCTCGAATTTCATCGGCGAGGGGGCGGACCAGGCGGAGGTCTCCAGCCTTTCCTTGAGCTGGGGCCCCTCGGGTGCGGTCGTCCAGGTCGGCGAGAAGTCGCACACGCTCGACGCAGGAACGCTCCCCGACGCGGTCCTCCCTCATTGGCTCGCGCTGGTGCCACTCGATGCCGCGCGCGCGTATCGCGCCAGCGTCCTCTCCTTCGCCGGGGGACCCCACGCCGCGGCTGCGATGCTGCGGTGCGAGGGGACGCGCGAGGAGGGCGGAAAGCCGTGCACGCGGTGGCTTCTGCGTCCCACGAACGAGGACCCCGCGGTCGAGATGAAGTGGTGGGTCGACGCGGAGGGCGTCGTCGCCTTCCGCTGCGGTTCCTTGCAGGGGGTTCGGAAGGGGACCTCGTCGGCCGCCCTTCCAATGGACGGCGACCTCGACCCGAAGGTCACGTTCCGGATGACGCCCGAGTCGGCGGAGGCGGGGGCCGAGGTGAGGCAGTTCACGTTCGAGGACTCGACGTACCGCCGCGGCGCGGTCGTCGCGATGAAGACGCAGTACTCGGTGGACGACAGCGCCCACGGCCGGGTGATGGACGTGCGGAAAGGCGACCGCGTGGTGGCGCTGGTCCGCCACTTCTCGCTGGGGAACCCGACGCGGGAGGGGGACGAGTGGAGCATGACGCTCGCGCTCTCGCTCCCCGGCCTCGAGGCGGGAAAGTCGTACGACCTGGCGAACGGCGAGGCCGAGGGGATCCTCCACTATGGATCGCGCGGACCGCAGACGCCGGGCGAGCTGATCTCGCGGGAGGCGACGGGCCAGGTCAAGGTACTGGGAATCGACGGGCCGACCCTCGAGCTCGAGCTCTCCCTGACGTTCCAGGGCCAGGTGATCGGCTCAAACGTCGGGCGCTCCCGCTTCGACGTCCAGGGCACGGTGGTCGCGGACCTCTCGGAATAGGGCGAGTGGCGGAATTGGCAGACGCGCAGGACTTAGGATCCTGTGGGGCAACTCGTGGGGGTTCGACTCCCCCCTCGCCCATCCCCCCGAACGGCATGACATCGGTCCTTGACGCCCCCTTCACGGCGGGATAGCCTGACTCTCGGCCCCGCCAAGGGTCGCCGGCCCCGCGCCGGCGAGGTGGCGACGTGGCTGACCTCACCCTTCCAGAACGGGATCCGATCCCCAACCCCCTCGGCTGGATCCCCATCGCCCTCGCGGGCTGGCTCGTCCTCTTCGGCGGGTACGAGGCCCTCGAGCGCACACTCCTCGTCGACGCGAGCCCCGAGCTCCTCCATGCGCTCCACATCCTCCGCGGCACCGTCACGTCGTTCCTGCTCGCAGGACTCGTCGCCTGGAGCATCCTCCGCAAGCGCCCCGCGGCCGCGCCCAGCGCGATGGGAGGCCTCCGAGCCATCCTCTCCCGCACGCAGGCCGAGGAGCTGCGCGTGCAGGCCGCCTGGATCATCCGCCTCCGCTGGCTCGCCATCCTCGGCGTGCTCGCGACGACGTTCCTCTGCCACTTCACGCTCGGCGTGATCTCCGCCGACTCCACCCTCGCCCTCGCCCTGATCGCCGGCGGGATGACCGTCGCCAACGCACGCTTCGCCACCATGTCGCCGCAGCAGCTCTCGGGCCTCCGCATCGCCTTCACGCAGGTCTTCCTCGACCTCGTCGCGCTCACGCTCATGCTCCACTTCGCGGGAGGGCTCCGGAACCCGTTCTTCGTCTTCTACCTCTTCCACATCGTGATCGCGGGGATCCTCCTCGGAAGGGGAGAGACCTACGTCGTCGCCGGTCTCGCCGTGGCCCTCTTCAGCGGGATGGTCCTCCTCCAGGGGGCCGGCCTCGTGCGCGACTATCCGCTCCTCCTCCCCGGCGCCTCGCCGCCGCTGCGCGAGCGCTGGATCGAACTCGCCGGCGTCCTCGCCGCGTTCGCGGGGGCCGCCGGGTGCACCGCCTACTTCAGCACGACGATCATGTCGAAGCTGCGCGCGCGGAACGCCGAGGTCCTGGACGCCAGCCTCCTCGTCGCGCAGGAGCGGATGAAGATGGAGGACATCGTGCGCAGCGTCGGGGCCGCTCTCCTCGTCCTCGATCCCCAGGACCGCGTGCTGTGGGCGAACGACACGGCGCGGGAGTGGTTCGGAGACGGCCTCGTCGGCCTGCCGTGCCACGAGCGCGTCTGGAGGAACGAGTCCCCCTGCGGCCCGTGCCCGCGGGCCGGCGCCACGCCCGCGGCGGTGGAACGCTCGCTCCTCCTGGGCGGCCGCAAGCGGCACTTCCTCGTGAGCTGCAGCCCCATCCAGGGGGCCGACGGGCAGGTCGATCAGGTGCTGTCGCTCATCCAGGACGTCACGCGGGCGAAGGAGGTCGAGCTGAACCTCCTCCAGACGGACAAGATGGCCGCCGTCGGACAGCTCGCGGCCGGAATCGCGCACGAGATCAACAACCCGCTCGCCGTCGTGGCCAGCTCCACCGAGATCCTCGCGGAGTTCCTCGCCGCGGGCGACGCGCCGCGGGAGGCCATCGAGCGGCACCTGAAGCGGATCGAGGAAAACGTCTTCCGCTGCAAGGAGACCGTCGACAACCTCCTCGCGTTCGCGCGTCAGGGGGACGACGGGTTCGAGGAGGTCGACGTCCGGACGCTGCTCGACTCGACGATCGACCTCGTCGAGGCGAGCGCGCGGGCGAAGGGGAGGCGCGTCGTGCGCGCCTACGCGGAGACGGCCGCCGTGGAGGCCGCTCTTCGGCTCGCGCGGAGCCGCGGGTGGCGGATCCAGCAGGTCGTCCTCAACCTCGTGCTGAACGCCCTGGACGCGACCGTGGACGGGGGGACCGTCACAGTTGCGGCGCAGAGCGAGGGTGACGGCGTGCAGATTTCCGTCGAGGACGACGGCGGCGGCATCCCCCCCGAGGACTTGGGGCGCCTGTTCGAGCCGTTCTTCACGACGAAGGGGGTGGGGAAGGGGACGGGGCTCGGCCTCCACCTGAGCCACCGGATCGTGGAGTCGCTCCACGGGCGGATCGGCGTGGAGAGCCCTCCGGGGAAGGGGGCCCTCTTCCGCGTGTGGCTGCCGTCGGACACCTCCGTCGGCGCGGTCGCGGGCGAGGTGCGCCCGTGACGGGCCACCCGACGGTGCTCCTGGTCGACGACGAGGCGCAGTTCCGCGCGAACGTCGCGGAGCGCCTCGCGTCGCGCGGCTACCACGTGGTCGAGGCGGGGAACGCGGCGGAGGGATTCGCGGCCGCGCAGGCGCACCCAGTCGACGTAGCCCTGGTCGACATGATCATGCCCGACGAGGACGGCCTATCGCTCCTGGGCCGGCTGAAGGAGCTTGACCCGCTCCTCGAGGTGATCCTCGTGACGGGGCAGGCCTCGATCGAAACGGCCGTAGAGGCGATGCGGAGGGGGGCGTACCACTACGTCACGAAGCCGGTCCGGTTGCGCGAGCTGGAGCTGGTGCTCGAAAGGGCCCTCGAGAAGGGGAGGCTGGCCCAGCAGAATCGAGCGCTGTCCGTGGAGCTGCGGCGTCGTCGGGACGGGGGGCCGGAGGAGATGGTCGCCGCGTCGCGGGCCATGTTGGAAGTCGTCCGCCAGGCGGAGCGGCTCGCGTCGACCGACTCGACGGTCCTCATCGAGGGGGAGACGGGGACGGGCAAGGAGCGGATCGCCGAGCTGATCCACCGACGATCGGCCCGGGCCGCGAGGACGTTCACCGTGCTCAACTGCGGCGCGCTCACTGAGACGCTCGTCGACGCGGAGCTGTTCGGCTGCGAGAAGGGGGCGTTCCCGGGGGCGACCGAGACGAGGCCGGGGGTCGTGGAGGTCGCGGACGGGGGGACGCTCCTCCTGGACGAGATCGCCGACCTCGGGGCGCCCGCGCAGGTGAGGCTGCTCAGGTTCCTCGAGAAGGGCGTCTTCCGACGGGTCGGCTCGTCGCGGGAGCAGACGGTCGACGTCCGCGTCCTGGCGGCGACGCACCGCGACCTGGCGCGCGAGGTCGCCGAGGGGAGGGTCCGCGAGGACTTGTTCCACCGTTTGTTCGTCTTCCGCCTGCGGATCCCGCCGCTCAGGGAGCGGCCCGAGGACATCCTCCCGCTCGCCCGGCATTTCCTCGCGCGACTCGCGGGAGCGACCGCGGCCCCGTCGATCTCGGAGCTCGCAGAGCAGGCCCTCCTGCGGCACACCTGGCCGGGGAATGTCCGGGAGCTGTCGCATGCGGTGGAGCGGGCGCTGCTCGAGGCGCGCCTGGCGGGCGCGACCGAGCTGGGACCCGAGTCGCTGGGGCAGACGGCCGTGACCTCCTCTGGGAGCGACCTCCTGACGATCGAGGAGGCGGAGCGGAGGCACATCGAGAGGGTCCTCCGCCTGGTCGGGGGGAACCGCCAGCGGGCCGCGGACGTCCTCGGCGTGACGGAGCGGCACCTGTACCGCCTCCTCCGGCGGTCGGGCCATCCTGACGCGCCGGTCATGCCAAGCTGACCGATCCGTCGGTCCGATCCCCCGCGGCGATTTGCGGACGGCGTCGGGGCGGGTCGGAAGTAGAGGGCTACCCTAGTGACCCGTCAAGTCCAAAACCGTGGGTTCGGTTCCGCTCCCGATCCCGCGCCCGAGAGCCTGTACTGCCGCTTCGGGAGCGGGAGCGGGAGCGGGTGCGGGACGCAACCCACGGAATTCGCTCTGACGAGACGCTAAGTAGCGTCCACTAAGTTTCCCGGGATACACCAACCAGCTCGACTTGGAGTCGCGCGCGTAAGCGCGCGGTGGATCACGCCCGTAAGGGCGTGCGACCGCAGGATCACGCCCTTACGGGCATGATCCACCGCGCCCTCACGGGCGCGACTCCAGCGATCGTGCATTCCGGTATCCCGTGGAACTTAGTGCGTCCTACTTAGAACCCGCCAGCGCCGGGTCCGACCTTCTGTCGCACCGAGGCCGGCGCGGCACGCTCGCGGAGCGCAACGACCTGGGGCGGCCTTCCGGCCGATTTGGCCGCCGAGGTCGTGTAGCGCCCAACGACGGCCGGGGCGAGGCCGTGGCGGCGCTTTGCAGGCTCGGGCGGCGTCGGCTTGTAGTTCTCGAACTTCGCCGTGACCTGCGGGATGGCCTCCGCCATTCCTTCCTTGACCTCCCACATCGACACGATCGGAAAGAACTTCGCGAACAACATGTAGAGGAAGGCGAACGCCGAGATGCAGCCCGCCGTGATCCCCCACTCCGTCCAGGTCGGGGTGTAGAGGCCGTCCGGCCACGGCAGCCGGGGGTGCATCAGCGTCGGCACGACGATCAAGTACCTCTCGAGCCACATCGCGACCAGGATGAGCACCGAGGCGACCATCAACCAGGGAACCGTTCGCCCGCGACGGAACATGAGGATGATGGCGGGAAGGATGAAGCCGCCCCCGATCATGCCCCAGAAGGGGATGGCGTATTTCCCCGTCACCTTCTCCATGACCGGGGCCATGATGGACGGCTCGTTGCCCGTGATCTCCACGAGGTAGATGTTGAACGTAAAGTAGATCATCAGGAGGGTCATCAACAGGAGGACGAGCGCGAGGTTGTTGAAGTGGATGTCCTTCATGATCCACTCGAGGTGGTACGCGCGCCGGATGATGGCCATCGCGATGAGGAGCGCCGCGATCCCCGAGAAGATCGCCCCCACGACGAAGTAGGGGCCGAAGATCGTGCTGTGCCAGCCCGGTTGGAGGGTCGTGGCGAAGATGTACGAGACAACCGTGTGGACGGAGATCGCAATCGGGATGATCGCGATCGCCATGAAGGAGATCCCCTTTTCCAGGTAGTGCTTCTGCCGGGGGGTGCCGGTGTATCCGAGGGCGAGCAGGCGGTACAGCGGCACAAGCCCGACGCCCCGGTCACGGAGGATGGCGACGTCGGGGATGAGGGGCAGGTAGAGGTAGATCAGGCTCCCGGACAGGTAGACGCTGATGCAGCAGACGTCCCACAAGATGGGGGACTGCAGGCGGCCGTAGAGCATGACGTTGAGGAGGCGGTCCGGGCGCCCCAGGTCAATGAGCACCGACATGGCGCCGAAGATCAGCGCGAAGACCGTGATGACCTCCGCGCAACGCGTGATCGGCCTTCGCCACTCCGCGCCGACGACCCGCAGGATGGCCGAGATCAGCGTCCCGGCGTGGCTGATCCCGATGAAGAATACGAAGTTGGCCATGTACACGCCCCAGTAGAGGGGGCGATTCATGCCGGTCGTCACCAGCCCGAAGTAGAACTGGCGGGCATAGCAGTAGAGCCCGAACGCCACCACGCAAAGCAGGAGCGACGCGGCGAGGTAGAAGCTCCACCCCGTCCGCCGCATGGGGGAGATGACTCCGTCGTCCACCCAGGTTGCGTTCAATCCCTCCATTTCGCCTCCCTGAGGTAGACCACCTTCGGGTGGGTCCCGAGCTCCTCCTCGAGGCGGTGGGCCCGAGGGCTCCGCTCGAGACGCGAGACCTCCGAGTCTGGGTCGGCGAGGTCGCCGAAGACGATGGCGTCGGCGGGGCAGGACTGGGCGCAGGCGGGGAGCTTCCGCACATCGGCGTCGGTCAGCTCGCGTCCCTCGTTGCGCACCGTCTCCTTGATGGCGCGGATCCGCTGATGGCAGAAGGTGCACTTCTCCACCACGCCCTTGGGCCGGACCGAGACGTCCGGATTTCGGCGCTCTGCGTCCGCGTCCGAGAACCTGGGGGTCTCCCAGTTGAAGTAGCGGCGCGTGTAGGGGCAGGCCGCGGTGCAGAAGCGGCAGCCGATGCAGCGAGCGAAGATCTGCGCGACGATTCCCTCTTCGCTGATGTGCGTCGCGCTCACCGGGCAGACCTTGACGCACGGCGGGTTTTCGCAGTGGTTGCACGGGATCGGCATGAACTGCGTCCGCAGGTCGGGGTACTCCCCCTCGCGGACGGCCATCATGTCCATCCAGAAGATGGGGCGGCCGAGGAGCGCCTGCTCCGGGCCGGCGATGGGGACGTTGTTCTCCTGCCGGCAGGCCACCGCGCAGGCCTGGCACCCCGTGCAGCGGTCCAGGTCGATCACCATTCCCCACTTCCGCTTGCGCACGGGCGCGGCGGGCTCCTCCGCGACGGCAGGCATGGAGGCGAGGCAAAGCCCCGCGACGGCCCCCAGGGCGGCGCCCAGAAACTCACGACGGGAGGGGGGCTCGGGCGGAGTCCCCTGGACGGTCTCCATCAGACACCTTCCTTCTGGAGGCGGGCCCGGGTCCCCTGCATGGAGAAGATGCCGGCCAGGGGGTCGCTCAGGTTCGCGAGGAGCCCGAACCCGCCCGGGATGGCCGTCGCATTCGGGTCCACCGGCCAGGGTCCGCCGCCGAGCGGCATGGCGACCGTGCCCGGACGGATGCCGGGCAGGACGATCGCGACCAGGCTCCGCTTCCCCGCCGGCGTCTCCACCCGCACGACGTCGCCGTCGTGCACGCCCAGCCTCGCGGCGTCCTCCGTCGACAGCTCCACCCGCTCCTGCCACGCGTGGATTCCGCCCTGGGGGAGTTCCATGAGGAAACCCACGTGGCGCGAGCCGCCCTCGGTGTAGCCGATGCCGCGGTAAGGAAGCAGGATGAAGGGGTAGCCCTCGGCGTCCCCCGCGAAGACCTGCGGCTCCCAGTGAGGCAGGCAGAGGTCGTCCCCACGCGTGCGAACCCCCTGCGCATCCAACCTGGACTCAAGGGGGCCGGCCGCGGGGTCGACCCGGGCCAGGCGGGCGGCGATCGTCTGGGAGAAGAACTCGAACTTGCCCGAGGGGGTGGGGAAGGCCGTGTCCCACTTCTCGAAGGGATACTCGGTAGCCCAGGCCCCTCCGTCCTTCGCGAGCTTTTCCACCTTGGCGACTCCCTCGAGCTGCTCCTCGAGGGCCTTGCGATACCCGTCCCAGGGGAAGGCGGCGGCGACCGTCCCTCCGAGCGCCCGGGCGAGCCGCACGACGACCTCGCCCGTCGCGAGCGTGTCGTACAGGGGGGACACGACCGGCTGCCTGAGCCCCACGAGCGGGTGGCCGTCGCTCGGAACGGGATCGACGAGTTCCCACTTCTCCAGGTAGTTCTGGTCCGGGAGCACGTAGTCCGCCCACAACGTCGACTCGTCCTGGAAGGGGGAGAAGCTGATGACGAGCGGGATGCGGCTGATGGCCTCGGCCCAGCGCCGCCCGTCGGGCTTCGAGAAGACTGGATTCGAGCGATAGAGGAGGAGGGCGTTCGCTGGGTAGGGGGTCCCCGAGAGGATCGCCCCAGGGAGCGACTGCACGCGACTGCGGGCCAGGGGGCAAGCATCGGTTCCAGCCCCGTCGAGCCGCGGCGCCGTCAGGCCCTTCCGGGCGACGTCATCCGGCTCCACGTCCTTCCAGGCCTTGAGCGGGAAGGGCCGCTGCACGAGCATGCCGCCCGGCTTCTCCAGGTTCCCCAGGAGGGCGTTCAGGGCGTGGATCGACATCGCGGTGCCGAGACCGTTGGTGGCCGCGGCGGCGCCTCCATCGGCCAGGGCGATGGCCGGCCGGTGATCCGCCATCTCTCGCGCCATCCGCTCGATGGTCTCCACGGGGACGCCCGTGATCCCCTCCACCTTGTCCGGGGGATAGTCGCGCGTCACGAGGTCGCGGTACCCGCGGTGCTTCGCCCCGGCCGCGTCGGTGAAGTCCTCGAATCCGAACGTATGCTGCTCGACGAATTCCTTGTCGTGGAGGCCCTCGCGGATGAGGACGTGGGCGATCCCGAGCGCCAGCGCGCCGTAGGTCCCGGGCTCGATCGCGATCCACTCGTCGGCCTTGGCGGCGGTCACGGAGAACCGCGGAGAGACCTGCACGAACTTCACGCGCTTCCCGGGCGTGCCGCGGCGCATGTGGCTGGAGGCCCGCGTGAGGTGGATCGACTGGCACCACGACTCGAAGAGGCTCGCGCCGAGCCCCAGCACGTACTGCGTCCCGCGCCAGTCGTAGGCCGGCAGCTCGGGCACGCCGTGCATGTAGTTCATCGCGAGGACCTTGCCGCCGTCCGAGGTGGAGCGGTGGTCGACGTGGTTGGGGCTGCCGAACGCCTGCAGGAACCGGCTCCACAGGCGGGGGACCGGGCCGCGCGGCTCGCCGTCCACCACGAGCAGCGTGTGAGCCTCGCCCCGCGTGCGCAGCTTCCCGAGGCTGGCGGCCACGTCGCGGATCGCCTCGTCCCAGGAGACCTGCTTCCAGCGTCCCGACCCGCGCTCGCCGTCGCGCTTGAGCGGGGCCTTGATCCGATCGGGGTGGTAGAGCGTCAGGAGCCCCGACTGCCCCTTCGGACCGAGGCCGCCCTGGTTGATCGGGTGCTGAGGAAGGCCGTCGAGCTTGATCGCCCGCCCCTCGCGCACGCGGACCTGGATGCCGCAACCGGCGGGGCACATGCCGCACGTGCTCGTGACCCGCCGCTCCTCGCCGCGCGCCCATCCCGAGGGCACGCTGGAGGCCGGCGCCGGACCCTGGTACTTTCCACAGCCGACCAGGGCGCACGCCCCCGCGGCGACCAGCAGCTCCCGTCTCGTGAGGTCCGCCATCGCTCTCCGTCCTACTTGTGGCAGGCCACGCAGTCCTGGCTCGCTTGCTTCGTCTTGTGGCACTCGAGGCAGCCGCTCATCGAGAACACGGTGACGGTATCGGGGGGAGTCGTCCTCCCGGCCACGTCGCCGTGGCAGCGCTTGCAGTCCATCCCCCCGTACCGCACGTGCGCAGGGTGCGTGAAGTACACGTGGTTCGGCAGCGTATTGATCTGCGTCCACGGCAGGTCCTTCCCGCTCGCGAGGACCTCCCGCAGCTTCTTCTCCTCGGCAGTCGTGGTCAGGGCCTTCTCGCCGTGGCACGATCTGCAGACCGACGCGGTCGGGATCCCAGCGGTCTTCCCCTTCCACGCCCCGGAGTGGCACCCCAGGCACGCGCGCACGGCCTGGCGGTCGCGGGTCTTCTGGTCCTGCAGCGTTTCATGGCACGACGCACAGTCGGGCTTGTCCGCGAGCGTGTCGTGACAGGCGCTGCACTCGCCCCGGACCAGCTCGTCCGGCGCCTCGTCGAGGCCCAGGTTCTCGAGGTGCATCTTCACCTTCTCGTCGCGGTGGCGGCCCGACTCGAACCAGGTGAGGTGCGCCTTGTGCGAGAAGGAGATGGGTTGCTCCACCTGGACCTTCACCTGCTCCTCGTCGCACCCCGCAAGGAACGCGGCGAGAAGGGCCGGGATCAGGGGCGCGAGCGTGCTTGTTTTCATGTCGATCGACTCCCGCTGCGCCTACCGCTTCACCGGCTTGCCGCCGTCCGTGTTCCCGAGCGCGGCCAGGCCGGCGTAGGCGCCGACATTCATGGCATCCGCCATGCCGGAGGGGATCACCATGAGCGTCGTCTTCTCCTTCATCCCCTCGTAGAGGAGGTTGAGGCTCCTGAGCTGGAGGGCAACCGCGTTGCCGTGGTACTGCTCGGCGGCCTCGGAGAACTTGCGGGAGATCGCCACCTCGGCGTCGCCGAGGATGATCCTGGCCTGCTTCTCGCGCTCGGCCTGCGCCTGGCGGGACATCGCGTCCTCGAGGGCGACCGGGATCACGACGTCGCGGATTTCCACGGCGATGATCGTGATTCCCCACTCCTGCGTCCTCGTGACGATCAGCTTCTGCAGTTCGACGTCGATCGCCTCCCGTCCCGTAAGCATGCGGGCGAGGTCGGTCTTTCCGATGATGTCTCGGAGGGCGGTCTGCGCGGCCCAGGCGACCGCCTCGCGGTAGTCCTCGACGCGCAGCGCGGCCTTCTCGGCGTCCGCGACGGCCCAGAAGAGCACTGCATCGACGTTCACGGGAACCGTGTCCATGGTGAGCGTCTTCTCGGCCGCAAACCCCGTTGCCCGGACCCGCGAGTCGACCCACGTGGTAATGCGGTCGATGAACGGGATCACGCCGAAGAGGCCCGGCCCCTTGAGGCCGCTGAACTTCCCGAGCCGAAGGACGACCGCCTTCTCCCATTGGTTGGCGACGCGCGGTGCGCACGCGAGGAAGGCCCCGACCGCGACGCCGAACGCCGCCACGGGGGCGCGCTCGATCCAGGTCAGGTTGGAGAGGAGGGCCGCGCCCGCGACCCCGCCCGCCACGACCCCGAACAGGATCAGGCCGACTACGTTGAGTCCGATCTTCTCGTTTCGGCTTCCAAAGGCCTCGGCCTCGGTCGACATCGTGCTACCTCCCTTGGGGTGACGGGGGACTGGGGTCCGGCGGGGCCTGTCCCGGATCTCGCATGTAGCTTGTGACGGTGCGCTGCAGCTCGCGGGCCCAGAGGGCCTGGACCTGGAGCAGGCGGCGGCCGACGACTTCGGAGACGTGCCGAGTGAAGGCGTAGCCGATCCGCGGGTCCGACTCGAAGACCATCTGCAACTCGTTGCGGGGGAACCCCGCGAGCTCGGTCGGTTCGACCGCGCGGGCCGAGAGCGTGAATCGGTACGGCTTGACGAACGCGGACCAGCCGAGCACGGAGACGGGGGTCTTCGACTCCACCGCGACCTCGCGAACCGCGCTGCCGAACATGAGGGGGAAGGAGAGCTCCATCTTCCCCGAGAGGACGACGTACAGGCGGTCGGCGTGGTCGCCGAGAAGGAACAGGCACTCCCCGCGCTCGAGGCGGTGCGGGCGGGCGACGGCGATGAGGCGAGCGGTCTGGCTCGCCTCCAGCGTCTCGAAGATCTCGGCCCGCTTCAGAATCTCGGGGTCCATGTCCTCGTCCCTCTCGGCGCGCGCCGCCGGCCTACTTCGAACCCGCCCGACGGTACAGATTCTCGACGGTCGGCTGGGAGACGAACTCGTCGACCATCCGCTGCTCGGCGTCCAGGTGGACCTGGACCCTCAGCCGCACCGCTTCGCGCTGAGCCTCCGGAACGCGGTCCTGTTCCGCCTTCGGGCTCTTGGACAGGAAGCGGGCGACGTACAGGTCGTCCGGCCATCCTTCCACGGTCTCCAGCGCCTTCTTCGCGCGCTCCTCTTCGATCCCCTTGTATCCGAAGAACAGGATCGCCGTGACGGAGACGAACAGGAACGCCAGGAACCCAGCGAGCAGGATGCCTTCCATGGTCGCCCACCTCCACATGTTGAAACGAAAGCCCTGAACCAATCACAGGATGCGCAATCGCTGCGCCAGGGGCCGGACGATCCTGCAACGCGTGTTGCAGCCATGTGTTGTGACGACTCGCCCGGAAGGGGTCGTGGAGGGTCGGATGACATTCCGTCATCCCCGCGAGGGGCGAAGTCACGGAACAGACGTATGGATCACGGGTTGCGCTCTGGACTGAGTGTCAGTCGCTTTGCGCAGTGTCCGCCGGGGAGGCGGGGACGCGCCGGGAGGCGTCGCCGTACTTCTTGAGGAGCCGATAGAGGTTCCTGAGGCTGATCTGCAGGAGCTGGGCCGCGCGGGCCCGGTTGCCGCCCGTCCTCTGCATGACGGCGAGCACGTGGCGCCGCTCCACCTCGCGCAGCGGAAGGTCGATCGTCTCGGTGGCCGCGCCGCCCGCCGCGATCTGGGTCGGCAGGTCCTCCATCCCGATCACGTCCCCGTCGGACAGGATCATGATCTGTTCGAGGACGTGGATCAGCTCGCGCACGTTTCCGGGCCAGCGGTAGGCCACGAGCGCCGCCATCGCCTCCTCGCTGAAGCGCCTCACGCGCGAGAACCGGACGTTGGACTTGGCGACGAAGTGATCGATGAGCACCCGGAGGTCCTCGGGCCTCTCGCGGAGGGAGGGGATCTCGATGGCCAGCGGGGCGAGGCGGAAGTAGAGGTCCTCGCGGAACTGCCCCTTCGCGACGGCCTCGCGCAGGTTCCGGTTCGTGGCGGACACGACGCGCACGTCCACGGCGATCTCGCGCGTGCCGCCCACGTGGCGGAAGCGCCCGGTCTCGAGGACCCGCAGCAGCTTCGCCTGCACCTCGGGACTCACCTCGCCGACCTCGTCGAGGAAGGCGGTCCCGCCGTGGGCGACCTCGAAGAGGCCGTGCTTCAGGCGCGCGGCGCCCGTGAACGCCCCCTTTTCGTGGCCAAACAGCTCCGACTGCAGCAGGTTCTCGTGGATCGCCGCGCAGTCCACGACGACGAACGGTCGATCGCGCCGGAGGCTGCGCGCATGGATGAGCCTTGCGACCATCTCCTTGCCCACGCCGGTCTCCCCCAGGATGAGCGTCGTGGAGTCCGTGGGCGCGATCCGCTCGATCGCCGACATCATCTTGAGGAAGGCGGGGCTCTTCCCGACGAGCTGCGGGCCGACGTCGGGGCTGGAGTAGCCGTCCTCCAGGACCCGCTGGCGCTCGACCAGGCGCACGTGCTCCTGCGCCTTCTGGATCGCCATCTCCACGCGGTCGAGGGGGCAGGGCTTCTCGAGGTAGTCGTAGGCGCCGAGGCGCGTCGCCTGGATGGCGGTGTCGATCGTCCCGTGCCCCGTGAGGACGATCACGCCGCCCCGGACCTCGGCCTCGCGCAGCTTCTTGAGCACGTCGATGCCGTCCATGTCCGGCAGGCGCAGGTCGAGGAGAATCGCGTCGAGATCGGCTCGCGGCGCCTGGGCGAGGGCCTCCTGGCCCGTGCCGGCGGTCGTCACGAGATAGCCGCGGCGCGAGAGCTCGGCGGACATCACCTTGCGAAACGTCTCGTCGTCGTCGACGAGGAGCACGCGCGCCGTCTTCCGCGTGGTCGTCATGCCGGCACCCCCGGCGCCCGCACGAAGACGACCTCGAAGCACGACCCCCGCCCCGGTTCGCTGTCCGCGAGCACGATGTCCCCGCCGAATCGCCGGATGAACTGGCGGGAGAGGAAGAGCCCGATCCCGGTCCCTCCCTTGCGTCCGGTGCGGAAGGGCTCGAAGAGGTGCTGCTGGGCCGGTTCGGCAAGACCCCGCCCCGTGTCGCGGACGCTGAGGCGCACGTCCTTGCCGTTCCGGAAGCCGACGCTCACCCTTCCCCCGGAGACCTCGAACGACTGGAGGGCGTTCATGACCAGGTTGAGGACGACGTGCTGGACGACTTCGGTGTTCGCCGTGACCATGGGGATCGCGTCGTGGGCCTCCATCTCGAGGGTCGCCCCGGCCTCCCGCGCCGCCAGCCTCACGAGCGGCAGGACGGAGTCCACGACCGCGGGAAGGTCGACCGGCTCCGTTGACGGGGGAATGCCTCGGGCGAACCGGAGGAACTGCTCCGTGATCCTGCGGCAGCGGAGGACTTCCTTGCGGATGGTGTCGGCCAGGTCCTGGAAGTCCGCGGGGTCGCCGCCCTCGCGCAATCGCGCCAGGATCGCCTCCGCGCAGGTGAGCGTCGACGCGAGCGGCGTGTTCATCTCGTGCGAGAACCCGGAGGCCAGCATCCCGAGCGACTCGAGCCGCTCGAGCTCGACGAGGCGCGACTCCTCCTGGAACCGCTCGCTGATGTCGCGCCACACCTCGACGACCTGGGTCACGTTCCCGTCGTTGTCGAAGACGGGGGAGGAGTAGACCTCCTCGACGCGCTCGGGTCGGCCGTCCCGTTCCGGGAGGTGGAAGGTGGCACGCTGCACGTAGCCGGAGGCGAAGCACCCGGCGCTGGGGCAAGGGACTCCCTCCTTGCCGCACGGGTGGCGGTCGCCGACCGCCTCGCGGCACCGTCGTCCCCGGAGGACCTCCGGCAGGAGCCCGAGGCGCCGGGTGAACGCGTGGTTGGACGCGACGACGCGGAAGTCGCGGTCGAGTACGACGAGGCCGTCGTCCAGGCTGTTCATGATGTCCGCGAGGCGGGCCTCGTGCTCCTTCACCTCGGTCACCAGGCTGGCCACCGCATCGGCCATCTGGTTGAAGTCGGTCCCCAGCCGCGCGATGGTGTCGGCGCCGCCAACCGGCACGCGCTCGCCCAGGTTTCCCGCGGCGATCGAGCGGGCCGCCTGGCCGAGCCTCGCGAGCCGCACGAGGATGAGGCGGCGGACGAAGAGGCCGATGCTCCCGAGCAGGAGGAGCGCGAGCATCGCCGTGCCGGCCATCATCCAGCCCCGGTCCTGGCTGAGCGCCGCCTCGACCCCGTCCAGGGAGACGTCCAGGAGGAGCATCCCGTTCATCTTCTTCTGGGGATCATGGCACTCGTAGCACTCGGGGCGGTTCTCGATGGGCTGGACGCTGCGGAGCGTGGACCCCTCGGCCGAGGAGAGGAGGACCCACCGCTCCCTCTGGTCCGGGTCCTTTCGGTGGCAGACCACGCACGTCTCGGAGTCGCGCGGGATGACCTCCCCGACCCGCCTCGGATCGCTCGAGAAGTGCACGACGCCCTCGTGGTCGAGGATCATGGCACGCCGCACGTCCGGCTGCGTCCCGACCTCCACGAGCGACGCGGCGATGAACTCCTTGTCCTTCTGGAGCATCTGGTGGCGGAGCATCACCTCGAGCAGACGGTTCTGCAGCTCGGCCGCGCGCTTGCGCTCCTCGATCATGCGGGAGGAGTGGTGGGCGGAGAGCGCCGACAACCCAAGCGCGAGCAGGCCGACCACGAGGATCGTGATGCCGGCCGCCAGGCGGATCGAGAGCCTATCCATGCGGGCCAATCGCCCCAATGCCCGCCCCCGGTTCCCTGAAACGACGCCTCGACAGGGCAGTCAGGTAGGCCCCGAAGGGGCCGACAGACTGTAGCCAGGGGCGTCAGCCCCTGGAATTCGTCGAAAGAGCGTCGTTGGAGCCCCGAAGGGGCGACAGACGCGCGCTTCTGTCGCCCCTTCGGGGCTCCGATTCCATTGGTATCCCTGTCCCAGGGCCTTCGGCCCTGGCTACACTCTGTCGGCCCCTTCGGGGCCTTCCCAACTCCCTCGCTACAGTGTCCCTGAAATCGCCGTCAGGCGTAGCTGTGCAAGCCAGACAGCAGGAAGTTGACTCCGTAGTAGGTGAAAATCACGGCGGCGAACCCGCCCACCGAGATCCAGGAGAGCGTCGTGCGGCTCCAGCCGCGCAGCACGCGCCCGTGCAGGTAGACGCCGTAGATGAGCCACGTCACGAGGGCCCAGGTCTCCTTCGGGTCCCAGCTCCAGTAGGTCCCCCAGGCCTCGTTCGCCCAGACGGCGCCCGCGAGGATCCCCACGTCGAGGAAGAGGAACCCGAGCGCGATCGAGCGGTAGGAGATCCCGTCGAGCCCTCCAGCCTTCCCCGCGAGCCACGGCCACCAGGCGCCGACCAGCGCCGCGAGGCTCGCCGCGCACGCCACCGCGAAGGCCGCGTATCCGACGAAGCACGTCAGCACGTGGATCGTCAGCCAGTTGCTCTGGAGGGCCGGCACGAGCGGCTCGATCGTCGAGTCGAACGTGTTGGCAAACGCGAGGGCCAGGAGCGCGAAGAGCGAAGAGAGGAGCCCCACGACGCTCGAGGGGTACCACGCGCGGAGGATCAGGTAGATCGACGAGATCCCCCAGGCGAAGCAGACCATCGACTCGAACATGTTGCTGAACGGCGGGCGCCCCGCCGTCTGCCAGCGGAGGCCGATGGCCGTCGTATTCAGGACGGCGCCCGTCGCGAGCAGCCCGAGAAAGATCCACGTCCAGAGGCGCCTCGTGCTGCCGACGTGGAAGGTCCCGAACAGCGTAGCCAGGAAGTAGGCGAGGAGCGACAGGTTGAGGGCGTTTGCGTTCACGCGGTCCTCCCGGCGCGCAGCCTCGCGCGAAGGATCGGGTTGAGGAAGATGATCAGGACGACGCCGGCGATCTGGACGGCAAAGCCGCCGTAGACGATCGGGACGCCGGGGTCCTTGACGACCTGGAGCCCCGACCACGACTCCCGCTCCTGGTCGTAGCTCGACTGGTAGAACGTGTAGCCCCGGTAGCGGGCGGGGTGGTTGACCCAGATCTCGCTGCTCTGGACCTCCTGCTCGCCTTCGAGGAAGGCCAGGCGGCTCTTGAACTGCTTGATCCTCCCCGACTCCCCCGCGTCGAGGGCGAAGGCCAGCGCATCCGCGCCGCCGCCGTGGCTCTCGCCGTACTCGGGGTACTTCGCGAAGACCCAGCGCTTGTTCTCGCCCTGGTCTCCTTTGATGAGCAGCTCGACGGCCGGGTTGTTGGGGTAGTGCGACCTCGAGACCGGGCCCGCGTCGCTGATCACGAAGTCGGGGAAGTACCTGAGGACCGTGAACTGGTAGGGCGGCGTGGGGACGGCCGAGACTGTGCCCTCCTTCACGTCGAACGCGGCGACCTCGCCTACCTCGGGGAGCGACACGGTGAGCCGCGGGGTGATCGGCGTGCAATCGCGCTCGACCTCGAAGTGGTCGAGCCGCACGACGAAGCCCAGGGGGAAGGCCTTGCCGTCGGGGGTCGGGACGCCGTCGGAGGACTCGCCCACCATGAGGGCCAGGGTTCCCTTCTCTCCGGAGAATCCGCCGTAGATCGCGCCGCCGAGGATCAGGAGAATGCTGATGTGGGCGAGGAAGCTCCCGAGGCGGAGCATCGACACGCGCCCCCGCGACAGCGTGCAGGCGACGATGTTCACGCAGAGGAGGGCCATCCCGCCGCGGAACCACCATGTCCCGAAGACCATCTCGCCCGCCTTCTCGGGGGGGCAGAGGGTCCCGTAGATCGAGGCGAGGACGATCGCGGTCATCAGGACGATGGCGAGCTTCGCGGAGCCGAGCGCCTTCCACATCTCCGGGCACCTCCGTTCAATTCAGGGCTTCCCTTGTCGCAAGCATCGTGCCCGTCCTCGCCCGGGCGGTCGCGACGACGCTCTAGCGCAACCCGTTCCCATTGCGGAGGATAACGACTGGGGCGGCCTGTTCGATGGGCGCGGTGCGCGATCCCCGGTTCCGGTTGAACGGAAGGACGGAGCCGGTGTGTTTCCGTGAACGGCAGGGGGGATCGGACCAACGCGGTATGAACTCGCGACCCAGCTCAGAGGGACTTTTCGAGCAGGGGGGCGACGCGGGCGAGAATCGAGTAGTCGCGGTCCCTGCGCAACACCGTGAGGTGGTGCCGGATGGCGAACGCGGCGATGAGGCAATCGATGGACGACCGAATCGTCAGCCCCGAACGACGGGCCCCGCGATACGCCCGCTCGTCCCTGAATCCTTGGAGCACCTCCTGGACCACGGGGAGGCAGGTCGCGACCTCGTCGAGATCCACGACGTCTTCGAGGCGAAGCGGCTCTCGCGCGCGGAACGTCTCAATCCAGACGGAGGTATCGACGAGGTACACGCCCAGGACTCACTTTCGCCGGCGACGGGGGGCGTCGCGGCGCATCCCCGCCAGGTCGCCTTCCCAGAGCCCGGTGCCCGTCAGGCTCAGGATGCGACGTGCCTTGACCCGGCGGATGAAGTCCTCCAACGCCCTCATGACGGCGCTCGAGTAGGTCTTTGCGCCGGAGAGGCGCGTCGCCTCCTCCAGGACCTTCTCATCTAAGTACCTCGCACTAAGTTCTTCGGGATGCGCATTCGACGCGATCTGGAGTCGCGCCCGTCAGGGCGCGGTGGATGACGCCCGTAAGGGCGTCCTGGGCCGCTCCTGACGCCCTTACGGGCGTCATCCACCGCGCGCTCACGCGCGCGACTCCAGGGATCTACTTCCGGCATCCCGTGAAACTTAGTGCTACCTGCTTAGCACGAGATTCGTACGTTTCATGCGCACAGGGTACCGGCCGCCGCGCGTGGTGTCAAATCAGGCACGGGCGCGTCAGAGGGACGTCACGCCGAGGATCTGCTTCAAGCACGCCAGCGTCTTGGGAAAGGGGTCCTGCCACAGCCAGGAGACGTCGATCCAGAAGCCGGGGAGCCCCGTGGAATCGAGCCTGCCTCTCCTCATGACGGTCTGGGCGGGCACTCCCTTGCGGCCGCGGAACACCGTGACCCGGCGCTTCCCCACGTGGACGGACCAGTATTCGGGAACCCCTCGCGCCGCGTATTCGAGAGACTTCTCGACGAGGTCGCGACGCTCGCTGTCCGTATCCGTGACCTCGATAATCAGGCAGGGGCACACCTCGAGCCTGGAACCGTGGGCTCGCGCGGACTCCTCCGGCGAGAGGACGAAGATGTCAGGCTCGCGCGCGAGCTCCGGCCGGAGGCGCAGGGCGGCTGGGCCGTTTACGACCTCTCCCATCTCCCGAACCTCGCAGAACTCGCTGGCGAGGATCGTCAGGAACTTCACCATCCTCTGGTGACGGATGTCCACGGGCGAAGCCACGACCACCTCCCCATCCACGAACTCCCAGAACCGGTCGCTCGGCGCATCCCGCCAGTAGCGCTCCTCGGTCCAGCCCGTGAGGCGCAACTCGTACCCGCCGGTCAGCGGCTCCTTGCCCTCGGCGTCGATGACCGCAAATGCCCTGCTCATGCCTATCTCCATGCCGCGACGAGTGGATTGTAGTCCTGCGACGGATCTTGCGCAATCCCCGCTGTCCCAGGCGCGTGGAGTCGGTCGCCGCGGGCTCAGCGGAAGGGGTTCTCGATTCGGACGTCGCGAACGGTTGTGCCGTCGGCAAGGTCTTCTGAGTAGAGCAGGGAGCAGCCCGAGGTCGCGGCCGTGACGACGACCAGCGCATCCCAGAAGGACAGGACGTGGGCGATGGACACATCGATGGCTTCGAGCAGATGAACGGCGGTCGGCTCGACGACGTGGAAGCGGAGGAAGTCCCCGATCGCCGCGCGGGCCACGGATGGAGCGAGAGGCACGCGGATCTTGCGCGTGGCGACGACGTAGAACTCCTGCAGGACCTGGAGGCTGAGGACGCCCGTGTTCGCCTTCAGCCGTTCCTGCAGCAGCTTCGACGCGATCGCCTGGCGGCGTGCGTCTCCGCGGTCGAAGGCGTAGACGAGGACGTTCGTATCGAAGAACGCCCTATCGCTCATGCAACTCGTCCCGCTTCCACGTCGCGGGTCCCACCTCGAGCGGCGTAGCGGTCATCAAGCGGCGAAGGCGCCTGAGCGCCGTGGCGCGCGCCCTGTCCTGAACCGCCAGGTCCTGCAGGAACTCCCGGACAAGCCCGGTAAGTGTGCGCTTGCGCTGGGCGGCGACGAGGCGTGCGCGATCGAGGACCTCCTCCTCGATGGCCAGCGTCAGATTCCGCTTCATGGCTGTCGCCTCGAATACGTGATTACGTGATCCCGTGTACCGGGGATGGTACGGTGCCCGCTCCCGAGCGTCAATGCCCTCGTCGCGCCAGGCCGCGCGGCGACCCCACCGTGCCCGCCGCGCCGAACCCGACGATTCTCACCGACTTCGGCCACCGATGCGCGAGGGCACAGGGAGGTGGCCGAAGAAGCCCGCGCAGATTATTCGAACGAGTGCGTGGCGAGGAACTCCGCGGGGGAGAGGACGGAGAGGGGGGTACGCGGAAAGTGGTCGGGATTCCGCGTGATGATGCACTCGGACTGCGCGTGGACGGCCGAGTGGAACTGGAGTGCGTCCTCGAAGTCTGCAAACCCCGCGTCGATGGCTTGGTTCAGGACCTGGCCCGTGAGATCGACGGGTCTGAAGACGTCGCGCAACAAGCGGACGGCCTTTTCGGCGCTTGGCCTCCCCGCATGCTTGCGCACGATGTAGTAGCAGTTGCTGAAGCTGATGGCCGCGACATGCGCCTCGATCCGGCCCGACTCCGCGAGCGTCCAGACGCGCATCGCATCGACGTAGAACCCCTCGCGCTCGGCCAGAACGTCGAGAAGTACGTTGGTATCGATGAAGACCCTCATCGTCACGGCCGGTACTTGTCCTCGATCGCTTCCTCGAGAAGCTCGCGGTCGCTCTTGCCCGACGGCAGCTTCACGAGTCCCGTCGCCTTGCGTGTCAGCGGCCCTGGCGGCTGGCGCTTGCGCCTCTTTGCGAGGACTGCCCGCAGAAAGCGGGAGAACATGGAGGATAGGGACGTACCTTCCTTTTCGGCCAGCTCTTTGGCCTCCTCGACCAATTCCTTGTCAGCGCTCAGGGTCAGCTTGGTCATGCGCATCACGCTTCCTCCGACACGTATTCTCGATTCAGATCATACGTACCGCGGGCAGGCGCTGCAAGGATGGCGGTACGAGGCCGCGTTGGCCCATCCTGAAATGCGGCGCGCGGGATGGGTGGGTTCATCCCGCGCGACGGATCGGCCCATGAGGGCAATGAGGTTTCCGAGCCCGCCGCTCAGTGGCCCGCGGGCGCCTGGGGGCGGCCGATGGCCTTCGCGAGGGCGTCCTTCCACGCCTGGTCGGCCAGGAAGAGCGACTCGGGGAACTGGAGGTCCTGCGTCAGCTCGATGTACATCTCCTCCCGCTCGTACACGCGCACGGATTTGCCGAGGCCCGCGAGGTATTGGAGCCTGAGGTTGCGGTCGCGGTTGATCTGGGCGTCATGGAGCCACGGCGCCAGGTCGGCCCTTCCCCCGGTGTAGCCGCCGAAGAGGTCCAGCGTGGAGGAGATGCCGACCTCCTTCAGCGACGCCATCACGCGGGCGTACGAGGGCCCGCCCATGCGCCGGTGGAGGGCCTCGATGTCGATCTGCGTCGGTTCCGGCTGGCCGATCATCACGACGTCGTATCCCCGCTTCTTGACGTTGTTGGCCCAGACCGTGCCCCAGGGAAAGGACTCGAGGAAGGTCGCCATCTCGCTCTTCACCGTGTCCGCGTGGCTCTCGTACAGGGGCACCCACTGGGCCGCGACGCCGCCGGGGTTCAGGTGCGCACGGACGAGATCGAGGTACTCCCGCGTGTAGAGCATCGCCGCGCCCTTGACCCAGGGGTGGATCGGGTCGGAGGTGATGACGTCGAACTTCTCCTTCGTGGTGAGGATGAAGTGCCGCGCGTCGTCGTAGACGATCTCCACGCGCTTGTCCTCGATGACGTCGTTGTTCTCCTTGCGGAAGCAGGGCCCGACGTTCGGGGGTATGAGCGGCTCCAGCTCGCAGATCACAATGCGCTCGACCTCGGGGTAGAGGACGAACGACCCCGCGGTCATGCCGGAGCCGAACCCGACGACGAGGACGGTCTTCGGCCGCCGGTGGATGAGGGCGGGGAGGTGCCCCAGGAGGCGCTGGACGCGCATGTCCTGGGGCTCCGTGGATGCCTCGATCTTCCCGCTGACGTGGAAGCTGCGGTAGCCGCCCGGAAAGTCCGCTACGGCCACGCACGAGTTCATCCCCTCGCCGACGTAGAGGAAGTCCGGCAGCATCGGATAGCTGGGGAGGACGCGGCCGTACGCGATGAGCCCAGGGGGAATCGGGGTCACCGCCCTGGCGATGGCGACGTCGAGGGCCACGACGCCAATCGCCAGGGGCCCGACGAGAAGGACCCGCAGCCCCCGCTCGCCCGGCGCGGCGAGGGAGGGGAAGAGCGCGAGGAGGCCCGCGACGACGGCCAGCCCGATCAGGACTCGCTGCGCCTGCTGGCTCCCCAGGACCGGGATGATGACCATGCTGAAGAGCAGGGCCCCGAGGATGGCCCCGAGCGTGTTCGCGGCGTACACGGAGCCGACCACGCGGCCAGGGTCCTGCCCGGGCGAGGCGACGCTCGCGAGCGCCAGGGGGAAGCTCGCGCCCCAGAGGATCGTCGCCGGCAGCAGAGCCCAGATCGACCGGACCAGGTCGAACTGGAAATCGATCCACGGGTCCGTCGACTTGTAGGGGTCGGTGGGCCAGTAGGGGAGCGACTGCGTGAGCATGTACGCGGTCCACCCGATGGCGAGCGGGAGGAGGAGCTGCGCCCAGCCGAGGGCGGCTCGCGGCCTGCGCGCCGTCCGCGCGAACCAGGCCCCCCCGGCGCTGCCGATCCCAAGCCCCAGCAGGACCACCGCGAGGATGATGGAGAAGGTGTAGACGGTGGCGCCGAGCAGGAGCGAGAGGAGACGCGTCCAGACCACCTCGGCGCCAAGCGCGGTCATCCCCGACAGGGCGATCGCCAGGTAGATCGTTCGCGCGCCTCGCGGGGCGTCCGATTCCGGCTCAGTCGCGCGCGGTCCTGGGGCGTGCGCGGCCCCCAGGGAGAGCGCGCAGGCGATCAGCGCCACGGCCCCGTTCACCGCGGCCGCGACCCAGGTCGCCGTCGCCATGTCGTGGACGCGGAGCAGGTAGAAGCCGGCGAGCAGGCAGCCGAACACGGCGCCCGCGATGTTGCCTCCGTAGAAGAAGCCGAGCCAGCTCACGCCCTGCGGGGTGGCACGGACCCAGCGCGCGACGGCGGGGAGCGTGGCGCCCATCAGGAGCGTCGGCGGCAGGAGGCAGACGGCGCACGTCAGGCCCCGCAGGAGGATCCCCATCAGGCCGGGCGCGACCGCGGCGGCGTAGAGGCCTCCGACGTGCGGCACGCCCAGAAGCACGAGGATCCCGAGCCCTCCGATCCCCGCCTCGAGCAGGGCGTAGACGCGCATGGGGTGACGAGCGGCAGAGACGCACCGAGGGAGCAGCAGGCTGCCCAGGCACATCCCCCCCATGAACGTGGCGAGCAGGATCCCCAGGGATACGCCCGTGGAGCCGATGACGAGCTGCAGGAGCTGGAACCAGACGATCTCGTAGATGAGGGCCGCGCAGCCGCTGCCGACGAAGAGCAGAAGGAGCAGCGGCAGACAGCGGGGCGACGCGATCTGCGTCGGCGCGGTGGGGGATGGGAGAGGGGACGGTGCGGAGGTCATGTCCGTACTGCTCGTATCGGGCCGCAGGGCGCACGCATCATCGCACACTCTCGCTGGAATGGCGACGGGCGGGACCACGATTTCCGCGCGTCCCGCCCGTGCGTCACAGGATGGAGGGTAGTGTCTAGAACTCCCACAGCAGGGAGATGAATCCCGCGTGGTTGATGTAGTCCTCGGGATCGACGACCGCACCGATCGCCTGCAGGCTCTGCCCCGTCGCCGGCTCCGGCACGGTCGCGGAGAGAGTGATGGGCTCGTAGTTGCGACCGTGCGCGGTCTGATGGTCGAACGTCTCCATCGAGTATCCGAACACGATGGTGATGTTGTTCCGCACCTTCCAGCGGAACTGGGAGCGGACGTTGAGCCACGCCGAGTCGTCCGCATCCGAGATGTCGAAGAGGCTCACGTCGCGCAGATTTGCGTCGTTGGCCGCCGCGGTGCCGATCGGGCTGTCCATCTCGATGCGCTCGTTCCCGAAGGCCAACGTCGTGGAATTCTCCCAGGTCAGCTTGTCTTGGATGACGACGAGGTCGCAGCCGGCGTTGATCGTCAGGATGCGGTCGATGGAGTTCGCATCCCAGTTGCTGTTCGACGGCTCGCCCAGGTCCGTTACATACGGGTTCCCCGCCGGGAACGGGGTCGTCCCCGACACCGGGGACCACTGACGGCTGTGCAAATCCTGATTCGACCACTCGTAGCTCGCGCTTCCGTTGAACGTCAGGCGATCGAACGGCGTGACGTCCACGCCGAAATTCACGGCATTGCGCATCTCCTCGGAGAGCCCGAGGTCCGAATCATAGTCGTCCAGGAGCAGCGTGTATCCCATCGTCGACGTGATCCTCTCGCACGGGAACAGCGTGATCTGCGCCGCGAGCTTGTCCCGGTCCCTGTCCGCCTCGTCGAAGTTCCGGAACAGGGGGTTCATCCCGTTCGGGGTCGGGTCGCCCGGGAAGGGGGCGAAGCTGTCGTACTCGTCGGCCTCGCGCCAGGAGTGCTCGTACGAGACCACGCCCTGGATCACTTCGACCGGGTGCGTATCCAGCGCGGTCACGAGCGTGTGCTCCCAGGTGGTATCCGCCTCGCGGTCGTAGTGACGGTCCCAATTGTCGAACTTGTAGCCGAGAGTGAACGTCGTCTCCTTCGGGAAGTCGTACGAAGCGGAGATCCCGCCCGTCTGGCGCCAGTAGTTGAGCCGCTTGTTCTCGTGCGCCGCGATGGAGAAGCTCTGGTCGTTGACGCTGCGCCCGGCCCAGGTGTCCCGGGCCGTGTCGTCGTCGTGGTTGTCGCCGCGCCACCCCGCTCGGATCTCGAGTTTGTCGATTGCGCGGTTCGTGAGGCCCAGGCTGTAATGCTGCTGCTCGTATTCCGCATCAGCGCTCTGCCGCGGCAGGCTGGCCGGGTCGTTTCCGTTGAAGGGCATCACGGTCGTCGCCAACCCCGTGGTCGTGCTCCTGGACAAGGCCGCCCCGGTGATCAGGGCAGTGTTGGCCGTGTACGGGTGCAGCTTGTCGTCCTGCTCCGCCCACCAGTAGGTCGCGCTGGCATCGACCCGCGTGTCCCAAGGCAACTCGTACCCCGCGGACAGGGTGAAGTTGTGCTCGTCGTTGTCCGGGTACAGGTCCAGGAGGTTCGTCCGGGAAATGGCCCCGAGGGTCACGAACGCGCTGCCCGGAGGCACGGGATTCGTGTTGGCCATCGAGACCGCCGCCGAACTGACGTTGACGAGGGGGCTGTCCCAGCTCAGATCCCCTTCGCGGTTCTCGAAGTGGGTGAACTCGTACTGGAACTTCAGGTGGAGGTTGCCCTCGTCGTAGGCCGACCACACGGCGACGCTCGTGGTCCCGTAGTCGATCGGCTCGACCAGGCTGTGTTCGACGTTCACGTAGGCGCGCATCGGTCGGCCACCGTTCCGCTCCTCGTGGGCGATTTCCAACCCGAAGGTGACCGGGTCCATGGCCATGTACGTCACGTCCAGCTTGAACCTATCCCGCTGGAGCATGACCTCGTCGGTGGTGACTGAGTTGTTGATGAGGTCCCGCAGCAGGTCTCTCCTGGCGTTGTTCTGCGCCAACTGGACCGCGTTGGTCTGCCACCCACCAGCCGTGGTCGCCTCCAAGGCGGCCTGGGTCGCGTCCGGGACACGCAGCTCGTTGCTGCCGATCCCCGACCAGAGGGAGCCGTAGTCGTACGCGAAACGGTGCGGGATCCGGTTGAACTCGAACTCCGCCTTCCACTTCCCGTACTGCCCGGTCTCGAAGAGGAGGTACATGTCCTCCTGGCCCGCGTCCTTCACCTGGAGCTCGAACCAGTGCGTCTTCTCTTCATTTTCGAAGTCGACGGACAACCAATCCGCGGACCCGCCCTGCGGCAGGTCCCGGTACTCCTCGAGCGTGGCCGACTGGTCCAGGCCCGAGTACCCGACCCCCGTGAACTCCACCTCACCGTGGAGCCCGGGGAACATCGATTCGTCTTTTGCCTCTTCGGCGGCCACCACCCCTGCGAGAGCGAGGGTCAGGAGGCCGGCCTGGATCGTCTGCTTCCAGAGTCTCTGCGTATTCACCTGGCCTCCTTACCTATTGAAGAAATCGCCGGACGGATGGTTGCTTCCGTGGATGTTCGCGTGGCAGTTCAGGCAGCCGTTGTCGACGCCCCCGCGGGCGCTCAGGGCCGGACCACCCGAGTAGGTCGCCCTGTCATAGACGGTGGCGGGATGCCGGCTCGCGGAGTGGCAGCGCTGGCAGAGATACGGGAGTCGCATCACGAGCAGCTTCTCGTGGATCGAACCGTGCGGCTGGTGGCAGTTCAGGCAGTTCTCCTCCACGGGCGGGTGTCCCCAAACGAAGGGGCCGCGCTTCTCGGTGTGGCACTTGTAGCAGAGCTGGTTCACCGTCTCCGCATTGAGGTTCTTGTCCGTTGGCGACCCGTGTGGGTTGTGGCAGTCGGAGCACTTGACCTTGCCCTCACGGATGGGGTGGTGGGCCTGGCGAGCCAGGTCAGCGTTCACGTTTTTGTGGCACTTGGCGCAGACCTCGGGCTCGAAGTCCGACTTGAGCTGCGCGTTCCGCGTGCTGCCGTCGTGAATCGAGTGGCAGTCGGTGCAGGAGACGTCGCGCGCGGCGTGCTTCGCGAACTTCCAGAGGCTCCGCGTCTTCTCGTGGCACTCGAGGCACGTGGCGTTCCTCGCCGCGGCCTGCTGCTTGTTGTCGCCGAAGGCGAGGATCGTGCCGGTATCCTTGCCGCCGCCAGCGTCGACGTGGACGCTGCCGGGCCCGTGGCACGTCTCGCATCCGTTCTTGGATGCGGGCGAGCGCGGGTCGGCCGTCTTGCCATGGAAGGTCTCGGCGATCGATTTCGCCTTGTCCTCATGGCACCCCGCGCAGGTGTCGGCACCGACATAGGTGGCGCCGGCCGGCGGGACCCACTCGGTGAGCGGGGGGGCGGCAGTGTCGTCGCTGCGACGCATGACGCCGCCGTCAGTGCAGGAAGACATGAGCCAGCACGTCAGCGCCAGCGTGCAGAGAAACGTGGGGGCCCACAGCCAGAGGGGCATCGTCTTGCGCCCCTTGGTCGTTTCGCCCCGGTTCGTCGGAATGAACCGAGTCATCTGACACCCTCCAAACCCGTCTGGGCCCGCGCCGCTCGAACGATCCACACGCTACGGCGCCGCCGTCGGACTCCCCGCCCCGGGTGAGCTTTCATCCAGGGCGGCGGGAAGATACTCACGCCCGGACTTGGCGTCAAGCATTCCTCAGCCCCGTGTGAATATTCTTCATCAGGACGGCCGATGAATAGACCGAGGGCGCTATCCCTTGGCCGATCTCGGGCTGGACGTGGTGCAACCAGCGTTCCAGAGCGCAGTTTCCGGCCAGACTCCATGCGCAGTGCAACGTCGACCAAGCCGGCCCTGCTGGTCCCTCGCGTGGACTTCCTGGCACGATCCGGAGTGCCCTTCGCCCAAAGGCGAGTCGGTGCGTGCCGATCCCGGCTCGCCCGGGTGAGCCGAGACTGCGCGGACGGTTGGGACCCATGCAGCCCACATCGGGCCCCACCGAGGGAATGCGACTTGGGGAGGAAGGCGACCCGATTCCCCAGGCTCCCGGGGGAAACATCCCGGGCCGTTCAGGTCCGGAAGGGCGCCCGTTTACGTTGACGTGCGCTCACGCGGGCGTTGCGCAAGCACACAACGGGCGGGATGCGTGGGCCGCATCCCGCCCGTCGTAGCGGATCAGGAGGTGTAGGTGAATCTCGAGGTGGCTAGAACTTGCCCTTGAAGCCCAGCACGCCGAGCCAGGCGTCGTAGTCGTTCACGCCGAAGTTCTGCTCTTCGCTGTAGTCCTCGTACCCGGTCGTCGCATCGATCGAGAAGCGCTCGCTGATCTGGTAGATCGCCCCGAGGCTCCCGAAGTGGCGGTAGGCCCGCCACCACGACTCCTGGCGCGTGAACCCGTAGTAGAGGTTGAACGTCCACTTGTCGACCTGGTAGCTGGCCATCTCCGAGATGCTCGTGAAGTCGAAGTCGATCGGGTCGTAGATGGCGCCCACGAAGTTCGTGCCCACCCCGCCGGAGATGGGGTCCGTCCGGACCGAGCGGCTGAACCGGTCCGCGCGCGTGAACGTAAAGCCGTCCACCACGTAGGCGTCCGTCGACAGCGTCAGGTGCTCCACGGGCTCGATCGTCACGTTCGCCCCGTACAGCCACGACTGCGTGAACGCGATCCGGTCGGTGTTCTGGTTGAGCACGTCGTTCGACGTGTAGGTGAACCCCGCCCTCGGCGCCACGCTCAGCCAGCTCGTGACGTCGAACTTGAGCTGCCACTTCACGTCGTGCGTCCGGCGCTCTGTGTCCTCGATGGTGCCAGGGTAGTAGAATCGCCTCCAGGCGTTCCCCGTCGGGTCGCCCGTCATCCCGGCGAACGCCGGGTCGTCGTCCTTGATCTCGGCGATGTCCACGTCCTCGTCGTGACTGGCGTCACGGAAGACGAACTTGTATCGGAGATTCGAAGTCATCCAGTCCGTGAACTCGGAGTTCACGTGGAGCTTCACCGTGTACCGATTGAAGCTGCCCGTGTCCTCCCAGCTCCAATCGCCTTCCTCCCCGGCATCGACCAGGGGGGCCAGGGCGTCGGCGTAGACGATCCGGTTGTTCCAGTCGTAGTCCACGTCGAGCTGCTCGAACTCGCCCTCGACCACGACCTTGGTCTTGGGGAGGCAGCGGACCTCGACGCCCAGGCTCTCCGCGAACCCCGTCTCCCGGTTCTTCGTGTCGAAGAACCAGGTCTGGTCGGGCTGCAGCGGTCCGTTGGTGTCCGCGGAGTCACCGCCGCTGAAGTCCTCGTCCATGTTCGGCGCCCCGTCGTCCTTCCGGACCGAGTCGTTGTCCTGGTCCCCGCTCCGGTACTGCCAACCCGTCCAGGCCGTCACCGAGTCGCAGGCCTCCCAGGTCAGCTCCATGAAGAACCGGTGCATGTACGCGTTCGAGTCGTGTTCGTTGTCGAGGTAGTTGTAGGGCTTCTCGGCGTACGGCACCGGGCCGGCCGCCCTCGACTCCATGTTGTTCCGGTTCCACGTAGCGTCGAAGTGGTAGCCGAGTTCGAGCGCCAGCTTGTCCTTCAGGAGCGGTCCCTTCACGACGAAGTCCGACTGGAACCGGTCGTAGTCGTAGACCTGCCTGCGGAATTGCCGGTTGTCCAGCGCGGTCTCGTTGAAGAAGGCGATCGAGAAGTCGTCGGTCCCGTCGACGATCTCGTACTGCGGCGTCAACCTCGCCGACCAGCTCGCGCCGAGGTCGACCTCGATCCCCGCGTAGACCCGGTTGAACGTGTGGTCCGCGTCGAAGAACTCCGGCTGGGACCCATACTCCACGGCCGCCGGGGCGTTGGCATGCTCGCTGATGCTGCTGATCCACGTGCTGCGCTTGCCCCGCTTCACGTTGCGCTCGTATCCGACCCAGATCTTGGGGAAGTTGTCGAGCGCGAGCCCGACCTCGAGGGCGAAGTCCACGGCGTTGGAGCGGAGGTCCCCAGGGTCCTGGCGAACGGAGGAGGGCACGAGCCCCCCAACGACCGGATACGCCTCGGTGCCGAGGAACTGCCCGTCGTAGTAGTAGTCGGCCTGGTCGAGGTCAAGCTTCGCCCAGCCCGCCCCCTCCTTTTTCAAGTTGATGTGCAGGCCCATGTCGGTCGGGGCATCCACGTGGCCCTCGCCCCAGAGGGTGAGGCCGTCCTCCCGCTTGAAGGAGAACTTCCCCGGGTCGAAGCCGCCGTTGGCCCCGTCATTCTGCTGGTGGTACTGGCGGAATGCGGCCTCGTCGCCGCCGACGCCCCAGTAGGTGAGGTCGAGACGGCCTGCGCCGTCCCATCCCAGGTAGTTGTCCTCCGCCGGCGTCGCCTCTCCGCCCTGCGCAAAGAGGAGGGGGGCGCACAGGATCGCCCCGGCCACGAACGCGAGCGTGGTCAGCCGTGAATGGCGCGATTCCATGTTCATACCCCCTTACTCCGTTCTGAATTCCTTGTTGAAGTTCGAACCGTGAGGCGCCGTGTGGCACTTCACGCACACGTTCGGCACGGGGTTCCCTCCCGCGCGATGGCGGTAGTGGCCCAAGCCCTGGTAGGTGAACTCGCTGTAGTGGCACTTCAGGCAGAGCTGGCCCTCGGGCTCCGTCAGGAGCTTGTTGTTCATCGAGCCGTGGGGCTTGTGGCACGACACGCAGCCGTCCCGCATCGCCTCGTGCTCGAACGTCCACGGGCCGCGCTGGTGCTGGTGGCACGAGAGGCACTTGTCGTTCTCGGTCAATGACCCCTTCGACGCGCCGCCCGACTGATGGATGGTGTGGCACGCCGCACAGGTCATCCGACCCTCGGGGACTGGGTGGTGAGAGTTGAGCGCGAACTCGGCCTTCTTCTCCCGGTGGCATTGCTCGCAGTTGTTGACGTCCCCCTTCAGGATGAAGCGGGGGTCGCCGCCGTTGTCCGCGTGCTTGCTGCCGGGCCCGTGGCAGTTCTCGCAGGAGACGTGCGTCTCCTCCCCCTCGAGCTTGATGGAGGCCTGCCCGTGGACCGTGTGCTGGAAGTCCTTCACCTGCTGCTCATGGCAGGCGGCGCAGGTGTCTTCGCCCAAGTAGTTGGCCCCCTCGATCGGCGTCCAGCCCGACTTCGAGGTGTCATAGGCGGCGCGCTGCACGCCTGTCGAGCAGGAAAGGAACCAGCAGACCAAGCTCAGGCCCCCGAAGTACGCCGGGTACCAGAGCCAACCGGTCAGCTTCCGCGGTTCCCGGCGCGCCGCGGCGCGCCTGGGGAGGAAGTTCCACCTCATTACACCCTCCTTCGGTCTCACGCGTATGAGACAAGTCTCATCCGTGTGACAGCGTGCAACGATGGTACCAGCCGGGGGTTCCCTCTGATCAAGCCTGGGCCGAGCGATCAGGCGGCGGCGGTCGGCGGGGAAACTGCCCGTGGGCTGTCTCGTCAACATGCGATTATCAAACGGTCTACACACTCGCGCCCGTGAGCGCTCCTGACAAGCCCAGACCACGCGTCCGGCTGGCCTCTCCCGGGCGCTGTCACGCGTCTGAGACCCCGGCCGTTGCCCGGAACAGTTCCGGGGCAGACATCGCTAACGATGCCGTTGTCGTGAACGGCCTTATGGGAGGTACGCGAATCGGGCTGCTCGGCTCGATTGCCTCTAGGTCGGCAGCAACACTCCCTTGGGGTCCGCCCCCCAATTTCGAGGGGCGCTGGTCGACGCCTTGCGGCTCCGCAGCAGTCCACATCAACGCAGGAGCATTCGATGGAGGCGCCGACGCCGCCGGTCGGAGTCGTCAGCGAGCCTGAGGCCCAGGAGCTGATCTCCTATGCGCGCTGGCTGGTCCGCCTGCGGTGGCTCGCGGTGCTGGGCGTGGTCGTCTCCGCCGTCCTCGCCAGATACGCCTTCGGCGCCGTCTGCCGACGCCCGTTCGGCGTCCTCCTTGGATCGGCGCTCACAATGATCGCGTACAACGCCTGGTTCGGTCTCAGCACGCGGAAGCGGCCCGCCGGGAGGAACAGCGTCTTCGTCCAAATCCTCCTGGACCTCCTGACGCTCACGCTCATGCTCTACGTGACGGGGGGGATCGAAAACCCCTTCCACCTCCTCTACATGTTCAACATCGTCATCGCAGGAATCCTCCTCTGGCGGGGCGCTGCGTACGTCGTCTCTGCCATCTCGTGCGTCTTCCTCGTGGGGGTGACGCTGCTGCAGATGACGGGGGTCGCGCCCGCCTTCCCGCTCTGGGCCAAGAGGCTGCCCCACCCCGCGCCCAACGACCCTGGGACCTGGCTTCACGCCTGGGGAGAGATGATCGCCTTCGTCGTGATGGCCTGGGGGACGGCCTACCTGGCGACTACGATCGTGGGACGTCTCCGTGCGCGGGAGCGCGAGGCCGCCGCCGCCCGGGAGGCCCTTGCGCGAGAGCGCGCCCACTCGGAGCTGCAGCTCGTCCGCGCCGCGAAGGTCGCGACCGCCGGCGAGTTCGCAGCCCACGTCGCGCACGAGGTGAACAACCCGATCGCCATCGTCAGCGCGAAGGCCCGCCTGCTCCTCTCGGATCACCGCGAGGAGATGTCGGAGCGGATTGCCTCCGACCTGGTGAAGATCGTCGATCAGGCCGATCGCGTGGCCCGCATTGCGCAGGGGCTCCTCTCCTCGTGTCGCCCGACGACCGGGGCGAGGGCGACGCTCGACGTCCGAGACCCGCTCAGGAAGACGCTGTCCCTGGTCGAGCAGCGCGCGAGGAGCCGCGGCGTGGAGATCGAGGACCGCTGCGCGGCGACCATCCTCCCCGTCCTCGCGAGCGAGATCGAGATGGAGCAGGTGTTCCTGAACCTCTACCTGAACGCCCTCGACGCGATGCCGCGCGGGGGACGGCTCATGGTCTCCGCATCGTCGGAGGTCGCCTCGCCGTGGGTGGAGGCAATCGTGGAGGACACGGGCGGCGGAATCCCCGAGGAGGCCCGGGCGCGCCTGTTCGAGCCGTTCTTCACGACGAGGGGGAGCGGGGGAGGGAGCGGGCTCGGGCTCTGGATTTGCCGGGGCATCGTTCGCAGCCATGGGGGCGAGATCCGCGTGGAAGACGCCCCTGGCCCGGGGGCGCGGTTCACGGTGAGGCTGCCGTCGGTGGAGGTGCAGCATGCCTAGGGCCCGCGTCCTGGTCGTCGACGACGAGGAGGGGATGCTCGAGGTCTGCGCGGACACGCTCGCCCGCCTCCCCGACGCGACGGTCGAGACGGAGCAGGACAGCCGGCGCGCGGCCGAGCGGATCGAGAGCGGGGCCTACGACCTCCTCATCACGGACATCCGGATGCCGGGCCTCGACGGCATCGAGCTCCTGCGCAGGGCGCGGCAGAGGGACCCGGGCCTCGCGGTCCTCCTCATCACCGCCTACCCCTCGGTCGAGACCGCCGTGGAGAGCCTGCGCCTCGGCGCCTCGGACTACGTCACCAAGCCGTTCGTCCCCAGCGACCTGCTCTCCGCGGTGGGGCGGCTCCTCGAAAACAAGGGCCTCCGCGAGGAGAACGCGCTGCTGCGGCGACAGGCGGACCGCGGGCACGACGCGGAGGAGCTGATCGGCGCCTGCCCGGCGATGCTCCGCGTACGGGAGGCGATCGATCGCGCGGCGCAGACGGACGTCGACGTCCTGATCACGGGTGAGGCGGGCACGGGGAAGGAGCTGGTGGCCCGCGAGATCCACCGGCAGGGACGGAGGGGCGCGGGGCGGTTCGTCAGCGCGGACTGCGACGCGATCCCCGCGAGCCAGCTCGATGCCGAGTTCTTCGGCCGGGAGCCCTCCGGCGACGAGGGGGCATCGTCCTGGACGCTGGGGCTCATCGAGTTCGCGGACGGCGGGACCTTCTTCCTCAGCGAGGTGGGACAGCTCCCGCTCTCGATCCAGGCCAGGCTCCTCCGCGTCCTGCAGGAGCGGGCCACGAGGCGCGGGGGAGGAGGGGAGGAGCGGCTGGTCGACCTCCGGGTGATCTGCGCCACCACCCGCGACCTCGACGCGGAGGTGAGGGCGGGGAGGTTTCGCGCGGACCTCTACTACGCCATCAGCGCGGCGCGGATCGAGCTCCCGCCGTTGCGGGAACGGGGGGAGGACCTCCCGCTCCTCGTGGAGCGCTTCGTGGACCAGTACGCGCGGGAGATGCACAAGGGGGCCCCACGGGTCGAGGCGGACGCGCTGGCGACGCTCGCGCGGTACGCCTGGCCCGGAAACGTCCGCGAGCTTCAGAACGTGCTGCGCCGCGCGCTCGCGATGGGGTGTGACGAGTCGCTCACGGTGGACGACCTGCCGGAGGCAATCGTCGCGCAGGCGGGAGAGGGGTCGCCGGAGGGGGAGGGCGGGTTCTTCCGGTTCCGTCGGCAGCGGATTGAGGCGTTCGAGCGGGAGTACCTGGTCGGGCTGATGCGGACCTGCCAGGGGGACGTGCCGCGCGCGGTGCGGGAGGCGCGCATCCCGCGGGGGACGCTCTACCGGCTCCTCAAGAAGCACGGGTTGCTGCCAGAGGACTTCAGGGCCTGAGCGTCTCGCAGGGTGACAGGAAGTCACGTGCCGGAATGACAGAAACCGAGAACGGGGAGGCGTTTCGTCCTCGCGACGTCGGAAACGGCGTCCCCCGTTCACACGCAGCTCCCCCTTCGTTTCCGTTATCACTAGCATGCGATTGCGTTTCCGTAGAGGGGGTGGGAAACAGGCCTGTGGCCTCACTGGAGGGACCCGGATCGCCTACGCGTGATGTGGACCGAGGATTGCTGGATACTGGCGGGGGTAGACATTTTTGGAGGTGAACCATGACGGGCAAGAGGCTCTGCATCGTCCTCATCGCGGCTGGCGCTCTGACTGTGGTGCTCGGGCCGGTGCGTGCGGAAGACCCGCCCAAGCACAAGTTCATGGGCGCGACGAACTGCAAGATGTGCCACCAGAAGCCGGAACAGGGGGAGCAGTTCAAGATCTGGTCCGAGTCGAAGCACGCAAAGGCCTGGGAGGTCCTGGCGACCCCGGAGGCCAAGGCGGCCGCCGAGAAGAAGGGGATTGCGGGCAATCCCCAGGAGGCCCCCGAATGCCTGAAGTGCCACGTGACGGCCTTCGGCGTCGCGGCCGAGTTCCTCGACAAGCCGGACAAGTGGGACCCCAAGCTGGGGGTCCAGTGCGAGACATGCCACGGTCCTGGCGGCGACTACTGGAAGAAAGAGACGATGAAGGACAAGGCCGCGGCCGAGGCGGCGGGGCTCATTACGCCGACCGAGGAGGTCTGCAAGAAGTGCCACAACGAGGAGAGCCCGTTCTACAAGGAATTCAAGTTCGACGAGTTCAAGGCCAAGATCGCCCACCCGAAGCCGAAGTAGCTGACCCACTCGCAAGAGGCCTCGATCCTGGCGCGCGGGAGCGCAGAAGGAGCGTAGGAGGGGTGCGCCCGCGGCACGGCCAAGGCACTGCATGAGGATGGCGATGGAGAACCCGACTCCCAACTCGGAGCCCCAGCAGGAGCTGATGCCTGCCGGCAGCTCGCTCGCCATCCTCCTCCTCTTGTTCGGGGGCGTCGGGGTCGCGGCGCTCGCCTCGATCATGCTGGGCCGCCCGGCGGCGGACGCCGCCACGCAGACCGCGATGGTCGCGCACGGGCCGGGCGAGTTCAGGGACATCCTCGACGAGGACTTCACCAAGGGGCTCGATCGCGACTCGAAGGCGGACTTCCAGGTGCCTCCGCCGCCCTTCACCCCAGGGGTCTTCCCCTGCTCGGAGTGCCACGCGGACCTTCCGCCCGACCCGGTCGTGCGGAAGGTGGACGCCCAGGACCATCCCGAGGAGATTCACCACGGAGACCGCTGGTGCCTCGACTGCCACGACGTGAATGACCGTGACAAGCTCCACCTCGCCAACGGCACGCTGGTGCCGTTCGAGGAGTCGTACCGCCTCTGCGGGCAGTGCCATGGCGACAAGTACCGCGACTGGCGCGCGGGGATCCACGGGAAGCGGACCGGGTACTGGAACGGCGCAAAGCGCTACCTGCTGTGCGCCAACTGCCACAACCCGCACTCGCCGCGATTCAAGCCGCTGAAGCCGCTCCCGCCGCCGATCCGCCCGTCCGTCGAGCGGAAGGGGGAGTGACCGCCATGCAGACGGATGAGACCGTGGAGACCACGGACCCTGTCGAGATCGACCGGAGGACCTTCCTCAAGCAGTCCCTCGGCGTGCTCGCCCTCGCGGCGGTGGCGGGCGGCTGCAGCTTCGACACCGAGGAGTTCCTGCGGAAGCGGTTCAAGGAACTGAATCCGGAAGAGTTGAAGGAGGTCCTCGCGCGGCTGGAGACCCAGTACAAGGAGCGCTACTCCAAGTCGATCACGGTGGGGACCGAGGGGCCCCTCCCGAACACAGTCTTCGGCTACGGGCTCGACCTGTCTCGCTGCGTGGGGTGCCGCCGGTGCGCCTACGCCTGCGCGAAGGAGAACAACTGCTCGCGCGACCCGCAGATCCAGTGGATCCGCGTGCTGCAGCTCAGCAAGGAGAAGGGGGTCGACCTCGTCGACGCCGACCCGTACTACGACCCGCCGACGGTCCCCGACCCGGACCACTTCTACATGCCGGTGGCCTGCCACCAGTGCGAGAACGCCCCGTGCGTGAAGGTCTGCCCGGTGAAGGCCACCTGGCAGGAGTCCGACGGGATCGTCGTCATCGACTACAACTGGTGTATCGGGTGCCGGTGCTGCATGGCGGCCTGTCCGTACGGGGCGCGGAGGTTCAACTGGGCGGAGCCGCAGGTCCCCGCGGACGAGATCAACACCGACACGCACTACCTCGGGAACCGCCCGCGGATGAAGGGGGTCGTCGAGAAGTGCACGTTCTGCATCCAGCGGACGCGGGAGGGGCGGTACCCGGCGTGCGTCGAGATTTGCCCGGTGGGGGCGAGGAAGTTCGGCAACATGCTCGACCCCGAGAGCGAGATCCGCAAGATCATGCACGAGAAGCGGGTCTTCATCCTGAAGGAAGAGCTGGGGACGCACCCGCGCTTCTTCTACTTCTACGCGACCTAGCGGGAGCGACGCCCTGACGGGCGTCACCCCCCCGCGCCCTTACGGGCGCGACTCCAAGGGGCTCGGAGACCGATGGGATTCGTGAGGTTCGTGCTGCAGTCGGCGAGGCTGACCCTGCGAGGGGGGGCGGTCTACTGGATGTGGGTCCTCAGCCTCCTCGCGCTCATTGCCTGGGGGGCCGTCGCCTACGTCGACCAGTTCCGCACCGGGCTCGTCCTCTCCGGGATGCGCGACTCGGTCTCGTGGGGCTTCTACATCGGCAACTTCACGTTCCTCGTCGGCGTCGCGGCCGCGGCCGTCATGCTCGTCATCCCGGCCTACATCTACAACTGGAAGCCCATCAAGGAGGTCGCGATCCTCGGCGAGCTGTTAGCCATCAGCGCGGTCGTGATGTGCATCCTGTTCGTCGCCGTCGACATGGGGAGGCCGGACCGCTTCTGGCACGTGATCCCGTTCATCGGCGTCCTCAACTTCCCCCACTCGCTCCTGGCCTGGGACACGCTGGTCCTGAACCTGTATCTCATGCTCAACGTGGCGATCGTGGGGTACCTCCTCTACTGCAGCTACTACGGGAAGCACTACAACGAGCGACTCGTCGGGCCGCTCGTCCTCTTCTCCATCCCGCTCGCGGTGAGCATCCACACGGTCACGGCGTTCATCTACAACGGGATGCCCGCGAGGCCGTTCTGGAACGCCTCGATCCTGGCCCCGCGCTTCCTCTGCTCCGCGTTCTGCTCGGGCCCCGCGATCCTCATCCTCCTCTTCCAGATCCTCCGCCGCACGACGCGGCTCAAGATCTCCGACGAGGCGATCTGGAAGGTGGCCGAGCTGATGGCCTACGCCATGTTCCTCAACCTCTTCCTCCTGGGGGCGGAGGTCTTCAAGGAGTACTACTCGGGGACCGAGCACCTGGTGCACATGCAGTACCTCTTCACGGGGGTGCACGGGTCGAACTCGCTCGTCCTCTACGCCTGGATCGCGATCATCTGCTCCATCGTGGCGTTCGTCCTGTTCCTCGTCCCGGGGACGAGGAAGAACTTCTTCACGATGAACCTCGGCTGCCTCCTCATCTACTCGGGCGTGTACATCGAGAAGGGGATTGGGCTGGTGATCCCCGGCTTCACGCCGAGCGTCCTCGGCGAGATCTACGAGTACGCGCCGACGATGACCGAGGTCCGCGTCGGCGCGGCGGTCTTCTCCGTGGGCTTCCTCGTGTTCACCCTGCTCTGCAAGGTCGCGGTGCCGATCCTCACCGGCGAGTTCACCGCAGCGACGGCGCGTTCAGGGCCGGTCGGGGCGCAGGTGGGACATGGGACGGCGAACTGATCCAACGGCGGGCGCGGCGCCACACGCACCCAGGACGAGGCAAGCGATATGGCTTGGCTCATGCGTGTATTGGGCGCCCTGTGGCGCGTCGTGTCCTCCATTCCAGGCGGCCTGGTCGTCCTGTTCAGGGCGCTGCCAGGGGCAGTCACCCGCCTGATCGGCTCGCTGATCGAGGGGGGAGGCAACCTCCGCCACACCATGCCCGAGCAGATCACGAGGCTCGGCCTCGTGGCTGTCCTGGGCCTGACGGCGGTCCTTTCCGTCCGCGCCTTCGTCGTCCCGCAGCGGTTCAAGGACGTCCCGCTCAACCACGCCCTGACGATCGAGCGGGAGAAGGCGCGCGGCGTGAAGTTCGCCGGCGCGACCGCCTGCGGCGAGTGCCACGAGGACCAGGTCGCCGAGAAGCGCGGGGGGCACCACCGCACGCTCTCGTGCGAGACGTGCCACGGGCCATGCTACCAGCACACCCAGGACCCCGGGGGCGACTTCACGCCGTACGCCCCGCGCCTGCGCGATTTCTGCGTCCTCTGCCACGCCTACGACCCCTCGCGGCCGACGGGGTTCCCCCAGATCAACCCGGCGAACCACAACCCGCTCAAGCCGTGCATCGAGTGCCACAAGCCGCACGCGCCGGTGCCGCCCGAGACGCCGCGCGAGTGCGGGGCCTGTCACGGCGAGATCGAGAAGACGAAGTCGGTCTCGGCGCACGCGACGCTCTCGTGCAGCATCTGCCACGACGCCGCCGATGCCCACAAGAACGACCCGCACAAGGTGAAGCCCTCCAAGCCGGAGGCGCGCGAGTTCTGCGGGAAGTGCCACGCGCCGGGCTCGGAGCACAAGGTCGCGCCCAAGGTCGACATCGAGAAGCACGGCGAGAAGTACCTCTGCTGGGAGTGTCACTACCCGCACATGCCGGAGGCACGTTAGTGTCCTATCGGAGCGTAAACCCTGGGTTGGGTCCCATTCCCCTTCCCCTTCCCGTTCCCCTTCCCAGGCTCTGGGAAGGGGAAGGGGAACGGGAAGGGGACCGGGAAGGGGAACGGCGACTACCAGATTTCGGCCTGACGGAGCGCTAGCATGGACCGGAGAGAGTTCCTGGCGTCGATCCCCGCATTCCTCCTGCTCTGCCAGGCCGGGGGCCGCGGCGGGGGAGAGGCCCTCGCGGAGGGGACGAAGGCCGCGAAGGAGGCCGCCGAGCCCCTGTGGGGGATGGGGATCCGCGTCGACAAGTGCATCGGCTGCGCCCGGTGCATGGACGCCTGCAAGACCGAGAACGACGTCCCGAAGGAGCCCTTCTTCTTCCGCACGTGGGTCGAGCGGTACACGATCAAGACCGACCACACGGTCGTGACGGAGTGCCTCGACGCCGACAAGGGCGTGAAGCCGCGCGGCATGGACGAGAGGGACATCCTCCGCAGCTTCTTCGTCCCCAAGCTCTGCAATCACTGCAAACACGCCCCCTGCACGCAGGTCTGCCCCGTGAGCGCGACCTTCACGACGAAGGAGGGGGCGGTCATCGTTGACGGGGAGCGGTGCGTCGGGTGCGGCTACTGCATCCAGGCCTGCCCGTACGGGGCGCGCTACATGCACCCCGTGACGCACACGGCCGACAAGTGCTCCTTCTGCTACCACCGCATATCGAAGGACCAGGGGCTCCTCCCCGCGTGCGTGGAGGTCTGCCCCACCCAGGCGCGCGTCTTCGGCGACTTGAACAGCGTCGCGTCGCCGCTCACGCGCTTCCGGCGGATGGAGAAGATCGACGTCCTGAAGCCCGGCCTCAACACGGAGCCCAAGGTGCTCTACTCTGATCTCGACGGGGAGGTCCGATGAACCCGGAAACCGCCCAACACCTGTCCGACATGATGAACCAGGCCCAGGGATACATCTACCCCAACGAGGTCGAGATCCGCTGGTCGGTGCTCATCGTCACCTACCCGTACCTCACCGGGCTCGTCGCGGGGGCGTTCATCCTGGCCTCGCTCGTGAAGGTCTTCCGCGTGAAGGAGGTCCAGCCGGCGTACCGCCTGGCCCTCCTGACGGCCCTCGCGTTCCTCCTCATCGCACCGCTGCCCCTGCTCCTGCACCTCGGCCGCCCCGAGCGGTGCTTCAACATCATGCTCACGCCGAACCCGTCGAGCGCGATGGCGATGTTCGGCTTCGTCTACGCCTGGTACCTCATGGCGGTCCTCCTCCTCGAGATCTGGTTCGAGTACCGCCACGACATGGTGGTGTGGGCGCGGGAGTCGCGCTTCCCGATGAACTGCGTCTACTGGGCCCTCTCCCTGTTCTCGCGCGATATCAGCGAGCGCGCCGTCGCGTTCGACAAGAAGGCCGTGAGGTTCATCACGGTGATCGGGATCCCGAGCGCGTTCCTGCTGCACGGGTACGTCGGGTTCATCTTCGGATCGATCAAGGCGAACCCGTGGTGGTCGAGCGTCCTCATGCCGATCGTCTTCCTCTTCTCGGCCATCGTGAGCGGGATCGCCCTCGTCCTGCTCCTCTACATGTTCATCACGCCGCTCCGCGGGAAGCAGATCGACATGCCGTGCGTCGACAAGATCGCGAACTTCCTCTTCTACGCCGTCATCGTCGACTTCTCGCTCGAGGCCCTCGACTTCATCCACCGCCTGTACGAGAGCGAGGAGTCGATCGGAATCCTGGCCCAGATGGTCACTGACAGGCTCATGGTAAGCCTGGTCGTGATCCAGGTGCTCCTCGGCATGATCGTCCCGCTCGGGATCCTGATCCTCATCAAGCTCCTCAGCGTCGACTCGGAGCTTCGGAAGCTCCTCTACTTCACGACCGCGATCCTCATCCAGATCGGGATCTTCGCGACGCGCTGGAATGTCGTCATCGGCGGCCAGCTCTACTCGAAGAGCTTCCGCGGGCTGACCACCTACAAGATGGAGGTGATGGGGCTCGAGGGGCTCCTGGTGGCCCTGGGAGTGCTCGTCCTGCCGATCATCACGTTGATCGTCATGCTCAAGGTCCTTCCGCCCTGGCCCAAGGAGGAGGCCCATGGAGGCGCCCCGGCCCCGGCTGCGGCCCCGGCTGAGTAGCGGCCCGCTCGCGCTCCTGCTCGCGGTGGCCTGCGCGGCGCAGGTCCCGGACGACGACTGCATGGGCTGTCACGAAGGCGACAAGCCGGTCGTCGACCGCCCCGCGCTCGCAGGGTCGATCCACTCGGGCCTCGGGTGCGTCGACTGCCACGTCGACGTCAAGGACCTCCCGCACGCGGAGAATCTCGCGAAGGTCTCCTGCGCCCAGTGCCACGAGGCCCAGGCGAAGGAGTTCGAGGGGAGCATCCACGCCGACCTGGCGCGGAAGGGCGTGCCGGACATGCCCGTCTGCACCTCCTGCCACGGGACGCACGCGATCTACGGCAAGACCGACCTCCGGTCGATCGCGGGGCAGTTCCAGGTCGACCACACCTGCTCGGGTTGCCACGCGAAGAAGGAGATCACCGACCGGCACCTCCGCATGCCGAGCCCGGAGTTCGTCAACCGGTACCAGTCGAGCGTCCACGGGCGGGGCGTCCACCTGAAGGGGCTGGTCGTCAGCGCGACGTGCTCCGACTGCCACGGGGCCCACGGGATCCTCCCCGGCATCGACCCGTCGTCGAGCGTGCACCGGAACGCCATCCCGACGACCTGCAGCCGCTGCCACGTCGGGATCTTCCAGGACTGGGAGAAGAGCGCGCACGGAAAGGCCTGGAGCAGCGGCGGGCAGAAGGGGCCGGTGTGCACCGACTGCCACAAGGCCCATGGCGTCGGCGAGGCCCTCTCCGGCGCATTCCAGCTCAAGATGGCGCAGGAGTGCGGAGGCTGCCACGAGAAGGAGGCCTCGTCGTACGGGGACACCTTCCACGGCCAGTCGACCTCGCTCGGGTACGTCGTCGCGGCGCAGTGCTCCGACTGCCACACGCCGCACCGGAACCTGCCCAAGGAGGACCCGGAGTCAACGGTCCACCCGGCCAACCTCATCGCGACGTGCGGCAAGTGCCACCCCGGAGCCAACGCGAACTTCGTCCAGTACGACCCGCACCTCGACCCGCACGACAAGGGGCAGTCGGCGCTCGTGTACTGGGTCAACCTGCTCATGACCTGGCTCCTCCTCGGGACGTTCTCCTTCTGGGGGCTCCACACGTTCCTGTGGCTCCAGCGGGCGATCATCGGCGTGGCGCGCAAGGAGATCACGAAGCCCGTCGCGAGCGGGAAGTACGTGCGACGGTTCTCGAGGGCGGTCATCGTGACGCACATCGTCATCGTGGTCTCCTTCCTCGGGCTGGTCGCGACCGGGATCCCGCTCAGGTACCACTACACGGCCTGGGCGAAGGGGCTCGGGGCCATCCTCGGGGGCGTCGAGGTCGCGCGGTACTTCCACCGCGTCTTCGCCATCGCGACGTTCGGCTACGCCGCCTGGCACCTCGGCTTCGTTGCCTGGCATGCCCTCGTGAAGCGGAAGCTCGGGCTCCTGTGGGGCCCAGAGAGCCTCGTCCCTCGCTGGAAGGACGTCGTCGACTTCAAGGACAACTTCCGCTGGTTCCTCTACCTCGGCAAGCCGCCCCGGTACGGCCGGTGGACCTACTTCGAGAAGTTCGACTACTTCGCTGTCTTCTGGGGAATCCCCGTGATCGGCCTCTCGGGGCTCGTCCTCTGGTTCCCCGCGTTCTTCGCGAAGTTCCTCCCGGGGACCGCGTTCTCCGTCGCGACGATCGTGCACGGCGAGGAGGCGCTCCTCGCGGCGGGGTTCATCTTCACGTTCCACTTCTTCCACAACCACCTGAGGCCTGAGAACTTCCCGATGGACGTGAGCGTCTTCACGGGGAAGGTCCCGCTGGAGCGGTTCGAGCACGAGCGTCCGGAGGAGTACGAGGCGGCGGTGAAGGACGGGAAGCTCGAGGCGCTGATGGAGGAGGCCCCTCTGCAGGCGACGATGTGGAAGAGCCGCCTGTTCGGGCTGATCGCCCTCCTCGTGGGCCTTGCACTCGTGTTGTCCGTGTTTGCGACGTACGTGGCGGGGTAGGGGCGGCGAACTGAGGTAACGAGCGATGGAATCCGAGACACCCGCAACGACGCCGGCCCCCGCGGAGGCCAAGCGCGGTTGGATCCGGGGCTTCTTCGCATTCTTCGGGATCGTGACCACGCCGGCGGCGCGGTGGCATGTGCGCATCCGCCCGAGGTTCTTCGTCTTCCTCCTCATCGGGTTCATCGTCCTGATCGGGGGCCTGTTCGGAATGGCCGCCTGGTCGACGAGCCCGTCGTTCTGCCGCTCGTGCCACCTCATGGAGCCGTACTACCAGGCGTGGGCGAACTCCAAGCACAAGGACGTGCCTTGCGTGGAGTGCCACTACCCGCCGGGGAAGCCGCAGACGATCCTCTGGAAGAAGTTCCAGGCCCTGTCGCAGGTGGCGAAGTTCGTGACGCGGACCTATTCCTCCAAGCCGTACGCGGAGGTGGAGGACGCGAGCTGCCTTCGCAGCGGGTGCCACGCCACGAGGCTCCTTCAGGGGCGCGTCGTGAGCCAGAAGGGCATCCTGTTCGATCACCGTCCGCACCTCGAGGGCGTGCGGTACGGCAGGCAGCTCCGCTGCTCGTCGTGCCACTCGCAGATCGTCGTCGGGAAGCACATCGAGGTCACCTGGGACACCTGCTTCCTCTGCCACCTCAAGGGGCACAAGGAGGGGAGGAACATCGAGCCGATCGGGGGCTGCCAGGGGTGCCACCTGCTCCCGACGAAGCCGGTCGTCTCCGGAAACGTCACCTACGACCATAAGGCCTTCCTGGGCGAGCACAAGGTCGCCTGCCAGAACTGCCACCAGGACGTGCTCCAGGGGGAGGGGGACGTCCCGCAGGACCGCTGCTTGACGTGCCACAACGAGCCCGAGAAGCTCGCCCGGTTCGGGGAAATCGCGTTCCTCCACGACAACCACGTGACGAAGCACAACACGGCGTGCTTCCATTGCCACAAGGAGATCAAGCACGCCGTGGCCAAGGCGGGGACGAAGCCGCTCGAGTACGACTGCAAGGTCTGCCACACCGACACGCACGACCTGCAGCGGAACTTCTACATGGGGATCGGGGCGCAGGGGGTGGCGCCGATGCCAAGCCCGATGTACCTGGCGAACGTCGACTGCGTTGGGTGCCACGTGGAGAAGCTCAAGCCGAAGAACGGCACGACGCACGCGCAGACGTTCGGCGGCGCGGAGAAGGGGTGCCTGGACTGTCACGGCAAGGAGTACACGGGGATCCTCGAGGAGGTCCACCTGCTCATGCGGGAGACGACGACGAAGATTCAGGGGGAGCTCGCGGGGCTCGAGGCGGCCATCGCCGGGAAGTCGCCGCCGCCCGAGGTCGCCGCGACGATGGCGGAGGCGAAGCAGAATCTCGGCTACGTCTCGGCGGGCCACACCGTGCACAATATCTACTACGCGGCGCAGATTCTGAGGTACACGAACGAGCGGCTGAAGCAGGCGGCGGCAGCGGCCCAGGTGCCCGTGGCGGACCTCTCGGGGCTCCCGGTGATCTCGGGCGCGTTCTGCGCGACGCTCTGCCACGAGAAGGTCGGCGTGAAAGTCCCGGCCGAGAAGGTGAAGTACAAGGGGAAGGAACTGCCGCACAAGGAGCACATCGAGAACAACGGGACCTGCACGACGTGCCACGTCTTCGGCGCGCACAAGGACGTGAAGCTGCGCGAGGATGCCCCGTGCCTCGACTGCCACGAGGAGTCTGAGCTCTCGGGGGATGGGAGTCCGCACAAGTAGGAGGGGACGATGCCGTACCTGGACGACGCCCGCGACGTGAAGTTCAACCTCTTCGAGTGGCTCGACCTGGACTCGCTCCTGGCGACGACGCGGTACAAGGAGTTCGACCGCGACCAGCTCGGGATGATCCTCGACGAGTGCCTGAAGGTCTCGAAGGGGAGCCTGGCCTCGTGCGCCCTCCAGGGGGACCGCGTGGGCGCGCGGTTCGATGCGGGCAAGGTCACCCTGCCTCCGGGGTTCATCCAGGCCTGGAAGGACCTCGGCGACGGGGGCTGGGTCAGCCCGACCTCGAACCCCGATTTCGGCGGCCTGGGGCTGCCCGAGTCGGTGGGCACGGGGATCAGCGAGTTCACCACGGGGGCGAACTCCTCCGTGACGCTGACGGTCCTCCTCACGCGCGGCGCGGCGCACCTGATCGAGAGCTTCGGGACCGAGGAGCTGAAGGCCGCGTACTGCCGTCGCATGTACAGCGGCGAGTGGGCGGGCACGATGTGCCTGACCGAACCCTCGGCGGGAAGCGACCTGGCCGCGCTGACGACGAAGGCGGATAGGCAGGCCGACGGCAGCTACCTCATTTCCGGCGAGAAGATCTTCATCACGAGCGGCGATCACGACCTGACGCCGAACATCATCCACGCGGTCCTCGCGCGCGTGACGGGGGCCCCGTCGGGGGCGAAGGGGATCAGCCTGTTCCTTGTGCCGAAGTTCCGCGTGAACGCCGACGGCTCGCTGGGGGCGCCGAACGACGTGGTCTGCTCCGGCATCGAGCACAAGCTGGGGATTCACGGATCGTCGACCTGCTCGCTGGTGTTCGGCGGCAACGGCGCGAGCCAGGGGTTCCTGCTCGGGAAGGAGCGGACGGGCCTGCTGCTCATGTTCCAGATGATGAACGCGGCGCGGTACGAGGTGGGCGTGCAGGGCCTGGGGCTCGCCTCCGCGGCGCACCAGGCGGCGCTCGCGTTCGCCCGGGAGCGGCTGCAGGGGCGGTCGCTGAAGGACCCGGGGCCGGCCCCCGCGCAGTCGCCGATCGTCGAGCACCCCGACGTGCGGCGCTCGCTCCTCACGCAGTCGGCGTACGTCCAGGCGATGCGGGCCCTCGTGTCGTACACGGGCTGGTGCATGGACAAGTCGCACGTGACGGAGGGGGAGGAGCACGATCGCTGGGAGGGGCTCGTCGACCTGTTCACGCCGGTCTGCAAGGCGTGGTGCTCGGACTGGGGGTTCCGCGTGGCCGAGTGGGGGCTCCAGGTGTTCGGGGGGTACGGCTACACGAGCGAGTACCCGGCGGAGCAGTACCTGCGGGACGTGAAGATCGCGAGCCTCTACGAGGGGACGAACGGGATCCAGGCGCTGGACCTGGTGGGCAGGAAGTTCCGGCTGCAAGAGGGGAGGCCGGTGAAGCACCTGCTGGGGCTGGTGGGGCAGACGGCGCAGGAGCTGTCGACGCACTCGCTGCTCGGGCCCTCGGCGCAGCAGCTCGGGCTGGCGCTCAAGGCGCTCGGGGCGGTGCTGACGGAGATCCCCGCGCGTCCGGATGCGCAGCTCCTGACGCTCCTGAACGCGGTCCCGGTGCTCGACATGATGGGGCACGTGGTCGCGGGACACCTGTTACTTCGGCAGGCGCAGCTCGCGGCGAAGCGGCTCGATGCGTTCCTGAAGGAGCGCGGCATCGACGTGGCCGACAAGGCGGCCGCGCGGGCGGCGTGCGAGGGGAACGCGGACGCGACGTTCTACCACAACAAGGTGCAGGCGGCGGTCCACTTCGCCCATCGCGGCCTGCCGCAGGTCGGGGCGCTGGCGGTCGGGATCCGGGCAGGGGAGACCACGCCGATGGATGCGATTCTGTAGCAGGACCTTGATCAGCTCCGGATTTCAAATAGCAAATAGCAAACTTGGCATCTCAAATTGATCCCCCGGCCGATCGCTGATCCCGTCGCGCGATGGGGGTCAATTTGAAATGCCAAGTTTGCTATTTGCTATTTGAAATCCGGAGCCGTACCCTCTGCGACCCACGAAACCCCAGTCGAGGTGTCGCAGATGGCTCTCGAGATCCGCTCCGGACTCGAACAGGCCTACCCCGACGTCTACACGCCCGCGGCCCTCGGGGCGCTGAACGCGCTCGCGCACCTCGACGCCGACCGCAAGGAGCTCATGGCGCGGCGTGCGCAACGTCGCGCACAGCGGTTCCGCCAGGGGACGCGCATCGCGTTCCTGCCCCCCGACGCAGTCATCGGCCGCACCTCGATCCGCGTCCAGGACGCCCGCGAGGGCCGCTTCTCTGGCGGCGACATCCCTCCCGACCTCCGCCGCCAGTGGATCCAAGGGACCGGGCCCGCCGCGAAGCCAAACGCATCCCTGGAGAAGAACCTCCGCAACGTCGCGTACGCCCTCCTCTCGGGCGCCGACGGCTGGATGTTCGACGGCGAGGACGCCCTCGGCCAGGTCACCACCATGTCCCTCGACAACCAGCGCAGCCTGAGGATCGGGCTGGCCCGCGAGCCCCTCTTCCTGCACGTCGCCGAGGAGATCGCCGCCGACATGAACGCCTGGGGCGCGCGCTTCTTCGGGCGCCGGATCATCGAGGACTGGCGCCGACAGCTCGACTTCACGACGCGGATCTTCCGCGCCCGCGGCCTCCACCTCGACGACCGACACGTGCGACAGCGCGGTGGGCCGGGCTTCTCCGCCTCGATCGTCGACCTCGTCCTCTACGTCGTCCACAACCACGCGAGGCTGCTCGTCGAAGGCCGCTCCGTCGTCCTCTACCTCCCCAAGATCCAGACCGCCGAGGAGGCGGCGCTGTGGAACGACATGCTCGCCGCCCTGGAGGGCCACCTCGGCCTGGCCGAGGGGACGATCCGCGCCTACGTCCTCGTGGAGCAGGTCGAGGCCTCCTTCCAGCTCATGGAGATCCGCGCCGCCCTGGGGCGCCACTTCGCGGGGTTCAACACGGGACGCTGGGACTACATCAACAGCGTCTCCGACGCGATGGCCTGGGACCCCGCGTTTCAGAACCCGAACATCGACGCCATCACGATGACCTACGGCTATATGCGGCACTACGAGGACCGCGTGCGGCGCGCGGTCAACACGCCCGACCGCGAGGGGCGCTTTGCCCTGTGGCAGGGGGGAATGGAGCCGAACATCCCCGTCGGTAGCGACGCCGGCGTGGCCGCAGGGATGAAGCGCGCGGTCGCCGGCGCGGAGCGGGAGCAGAGCGCGGGGGCCAGCGGGAAATGGGTCGCGCACTGGAAGATGGTCCACATCGTCCGACCGGTGTGGGAGCGCGCCGGCCAGGACAACCAGCTCGGCCGCGAGTTCCCACGGCTCTCCTACGCGAAGGAGGACGCCGACGGGCTCTTCCTCCTCGAGTCCGCGCCCCGCACCGTGCGCGGAGCCCGCGACCTCCTGAGCGTCGCCCTCCAGTACGGGAACGCCTTCGGTCAGGGGATGCAGGCCGCGGCGTTGAAGCCGGCCGATTTCTTCGGGAACGACGACGTCCTCTACCTGATGGAGGACATGGCGACCGGAGAGATCCGCCTGAGCATCCTCTGGGAGTGGCTCCACAAGGGCGCCGCGCTCACCGAGGACGATGCAGCGACGGGGGCCAGGGCAGGACAGCGATTCGACGCGGCTCTGATCGAGAGACTGCTCACCGAGGAGGTCGCCAAGCTCGAACGGGCCTCGAACCGGGACGTCCACGACGACTCGAAGCGCACCACGCTCCCCATCGCCGTGGCAATCGTCCGCGCGTACCTGGCCCACCCGATCAAGGCACCGTGGTACATCGACCTCCTGAATCTGAACCTGGACAACCACGACCTCGAGACGGCCCTCGTGCGGATGGCGATGTACTTCGTGGAGCTCCAGCGCGTCGGCGCCCGCATCACGGAAAACCCGTATTTCATTCCAGCAGAGCGTCCGACGTAGGAGCCACCGGATGTCGCCCTTCGAGCAAGAGGTCCAGGAGACCCAGCGCTGGTTCGACTCCCCGCGCTTCCGCGGGATCGTCCGCCTCCACACGGCGGCGCAGGTCGTCGCGCAGCGCGGGACCATCCGGCACGACTACCGCGTGGCCCGAGAGGCCGCCGAGGCATTCTCCGCGCGGCTCCGCGAGCTGTTCCAGCAGGGGAAGACGATCACGACGTTCGGCCCGTACTCGCCGGGGCAGGCCGTGGCGATCAAGCGGGCCGGGATCGAGGGGATCTACCTGGGCGGCTGGGCGACCTCCGCGAAGGGCTCCCTGGACGAGGACCCCGGCCCGGACCTCGCGAGCTACCCGCTGGGGCAGGTCCCGAACGAGGCGGCGGGCATCGTCCGCGCCCTCCTCGCCGCCGACAAGAACCAGCGCTTCGCGCGCGTCCGGATGACCGAGAAGCAGCGCGAGGCGACGCCGGAGGTCGACTACCGCCCGTTCATCATCGCGGACGCCGACACGGGGCACGGGGGGGAGCCGCAGGTCCGGAACCTGATCCGCCGCTTTGTCGAGGTGGGCGTCCCGGGCTACCACCTCGAGGACCAGCGCCCCGGCACGAAGAAGTGCGGGCACCAGGGGGGAAAGGTCCTCGTGCCGAGCGACGAGCAGATCAAGCGCCTCAACGCCGCGCGCATGCAGCTCGACATCATGGGGGTGGCCGGGATCATCGTCGCGCGGACCGACGCGGAGGCGGCCAGCTTGATCGACAGCCGCGGCGACGAGCGCGACCAGCCGTTCATCCTGGGGTCCACGAACGTGGAGCCGCCCACTTACAAGGTCGCCTTCCTGGCGGTCCTCAGGATGCTTCACGAGCTGGGCATTCAGGACATCCGCGGGCATCGCCTCTACGCGATCTCGGAGGCGGAGTACAAGGACGCGGACGCCTGGCTCGATCGCGCGGGGCTCCAGGGGACGGTTCGCGAGGCCGTCGAGGCGTGGAAGGCGGGGCGGGTCACCGACCCGGAGGCGCTCCTCGACATGGCCGCCACGCGCCTCGTGGACGCCTGGCAGGCCGAGGCGGGGCTCAAGACGTACGGGGACGCGGTGGCCGAGCTGATGGAGTTCCGGAGGAACGAGGGGGAGTCCCTCTCGATGTCGCTGGCGGAGTGGAAGGGGTTCGCGAGGACCGCGTCGTTCCACCAGGCGCGGCAGCGGGCGCGATCGATGGGCCTGCACGTCATCTGGGACTGCGAGCACTCGAAGACGCCGGAGGGGTACTACCAGGTCCGGGGAGGGACCGCCTACGCCATCGCGAAGTCGCTTGCCGCGGCGCCGTACGCCGACCTGGTGTGGATGGAGACCAAGACGGCCGACCTCCACGACGCGAAGGAGTTCGCGGAGGCCATCCATGCGGTCTACCCGGAACAGATGCTCGCGTACAACCTCTCGCCGTCCTTCAGTTGGGACACGACGGGGATGACGGACGAGCAGATGAGGGCCTTTCCGGCGGAGATGGGGAAGCTCGGGTTCTCCTTCACGTTCATCACGTACGGCGGACACCAGATCGACGGGCTGGCGGGGGAGGAGTTCGCCGCGGCGCTCCAGCAGGAGGGGATGCTCGCGCTCGCGCAGCTCCAGCGGAAGTTCCGTCTGCTCGAGTCGCCCTATCGGACGCCCCAGACGCTCGTCGGGGGGCCGCGCGCGGACGCGGCGCTCCTGGCATCGTCGGGCCTCACGGCCACGACGAAGGCGATGGGGCAGGGGAGCACGCAGTTCCAGCACCTGCAGCAGGTGGAGGTCCCGCCGAAGCTCCTGGAAGAGTGGCTGGCGGCCTGGTCGGCGAAGAACGGCCTGCCCGCGATGCGCGTGCAGCTCCGGCCGCATCGGGCGGGCTCCTCGCTCCTCGAGGTGCGCGTGATCGAACCGTCGGGCGCCGCCGCGGCGAACGTGGTCTTCGCGACGATCCAGGACCGCAACGGGCGGAACATCCTCTCGATCCGCGACCAGAACACGTTCGACCCGTCCCTCCGCCGCAAGCGCCTGATGACGCTCGTGCACCTGTTCCTGATCCACCGGTACCGAATCGCCTCGGTGCACTACGTCACGCCCACCGAGGACAACCAGCAGCAGACGGCGCACATGAAGACGCTGGGGATCTACGCGGGGTTCGCGATGGAGATCGGCGAGATCATCGTCGCGGACGTGAGCGCGGCGCGCGTGGCGGAGCTGGTCGACCCGGCGCGCCAGCTCATCGCGAGGCTGATCGACCGCACGCTCCCAACCGGGGGCGGGTAGGGGTCCTGGACAGCCGCTGCCGCGCACCTGTAGGCTCCGCGGGGTCCACAGACGCAGGGGGGGTCTGAAGCGCGCCTTGACCGTCTCCAGGGGCAGTGCTAAGCTCTTGCCATGAGGCGCGCAAGGTCGAACGTCTGTCTCCTCCCCCGCGAGGCCATCTATGGACGCATGGAGCCTGCGGGGCCCGGCCGGACCACGGCCGAGGTCTTCGAGCGCTGGCCGGTCGATGAGCACAATCCCGCAGAGTTGATCGGAGGGTGGCCCATGCCCGCGCCGCCGGGAGACTTCGAGACCGGTGACCTCTGGCACGAGCTCGACATGGTCCTGGGGCCGATCGTCAAGGCGAAGGGTTGGCGGATGGCCCTGGATGCACGCCACAGGCTGCCCAGCCCGCCGGACACGGTCGTGTATCCAGATATCGCCGTCCACGCGGTTTCGAAGGTCGACTACCTGCCTGGCACACGCAGCGTAGGCCGGGTTCCCGAGCTGGTGATCGAGACCCTGTCAGAAGAGACGCACGAGCGTGACGTGGCGCCGCGAGGTGCGAAGTTCCTGGCCTACCAGATGAGTGGCGTGCGGGAGTACTACTACTGCTGGCCCGACGGCCGCGACGCGAGCGGGTTCGTCCTCCGACGCGGCGTCTTCGCGCCGCTCAAGCGCGACCGCGACGGCTTTTTCACCAGCCCCCTCCTGGATGCCGCCCTGCGCCTCGTCGAGCCCGCCACGCGGCCATCGTAGCGAGGGCAGACTGTGCCTACAGTCTGATGCGCGTCAGGCCGCAGCGTTCCCAATAGGGAGCGAGGGGTACCTGGCGACCCGGCGCGCCAGCTCATCGCGAGGCTGATCGACCGCACGCTCCCGACCGGGGGTGGGACAGACTCACTGAAAGCCCCCGCCGCTCGTCCGTGACAGCGGCCGGCGCCTGGTGGTTGGGATCTGGGATTCGGGATCTGGGATTTCCCGAAGGGATGGTGCGCCCTGAAGGATTTGAACCTTCGGCCCGCTGATTAAGAGTCAGCTGCTCTACCGGACTGAGCTAAGGGCGCACTCGAACGGGGCATCATTCTAGTCCGGCGCCGCGGGGCGTCAAGCGGTTTCCCCACCGCCGTCCGACGGCGGAGACACGGGGAACGTCGGCATCTCGTCCGGGTAGACGACCTCCTGCTCCGGGCGCTCCTCCTCCTCCACGGGCCGCTCCTCCTCCTTCGGACGCTCCACGAACGGCGTGACCCGCAGGCAGACCATCGTGATGTCGTCGCGCTGCTCGGCCTCTCCGCAGAACTCCTTCACCGAGCGGTACAGCCCCGCCACGAGCTCCTTCGGCGAGGCGTCCTTGAAGGCGCGCACCTGCGCGGCCACCCGGTCCCGCTCGTACTTCTCCGTCGCGGGGTTCATCGCCTCCCAGACCCCGTCCGTCATCACGAGAAGCGTGTCGCCGATCTCGAGGTTCTCCACCTTCCCGGTGCCGAACGGGACCCCCTCCATCATCCCGAGGGGCATCCCCGTCGAGTCCAGCTCCTCGAGCGTGTCCTTCGCTCTCCGGTGCAGCACCGGCGGGTCGTGCCCCGCGCTCGCGTAGGTCACGGAGCGCTCCACCGCGTCGTACACGCCGTACCAGAGCGTGATGAACTTCTCGCCGCCCATGTCGGGGCAGAGGAGGTCGTTCAGCCGCCCGAACAGCTCCCCGAGGTCGGGGGTGACACCCACGCACGACCTGAGGACGGCCCGCGCCGTGGTCATCAGGAGCGCCGCGCCGATCCCGTGCCCCGTCACGTCGCCGACGCAGAAGCCGAACCTCGTGTCGGAAAGCGTGAAGTAGTCGAAGTAGTCCCCTCCGCTGTCGTCGCACGGCCGCGTCCACCCCTCGACCTCCGCACCGTTCCACTCCGGCGGCTTCGGCGGCAGGAGCTTCCGCTGGATCTCCCCCGCGACGCGGAGCTGCTCCGCGAAGCGTTCCTGCTCGAGGGACTCCTTGTGCAGCATCGCATTCTCGATCGCGGTCGAGGCCAGGCTCGCGATCGTCGTCAGGACCTCCAGGTCCTTCTTCGAGAACTCGGAGCCCTCGGTATTCACGATGTTCAGGCACCCGATCGCGCGGTCCTTCGTCGAGAGCGGAATCACCAGCAGGTTCGTGATGTTCGCCGCCATCCCCTCGAGGACGTACTGCGGGTCCGTCCCCATCGAGAGCGCAAGGAGCGGCTCGTTCCTTTCGACGACGTCGTCGATTACGCGCCTCCCGTCGGCGAGCTTCGCGCCCGAGATCGCCTCCTCGGGGAGGCCCCACTCGACGCGGGTCTTGAGCGCCCCTTCCTCCAGGATGAGGAGCGACCCGACCTGCGCGCTGACGACGGACAGGGCCAGCTCCATGACCTTGACGAGGAGCGTCTCCAGGTCGAGCTGTCGGAGGAGGTCCCCCGTCTGGGTGATCGCCGCGAGCTTCGCGAGGGAGACCTGGTGGTCGCGGGCCGCCTCCTCGTAGAGCTGGATGCGCACGAGGGCGAGGCTGAGCTGCTCGGCGAGGGCCTCCAGGTCCCCGAGCGCCTCGACGGGCACCGGATCGTGGAGGACGAGCGCTCCGTATCGCTGGCCCTGCCAGGCGAGAGGAAGGCTCGCCGCGATCGGCGTCGCCTCGCCGTTCCACGTCACGACGACGGGGTCGCCCTCCGCGTGGAAGAGGATGCCGTCGCGGACCGTCCCGGACACGGCATCGTCGCCCGGCGGGACCGTCGAGCCCACGGGGAGGTGGGGGAGGGTGGAGCTCTGCACGGACCAGGCCGTGGACTCAGCCGTCCCGAAGATCACGCTGACGGACATGCACCCCGAGAGGCCCAGGACGACGTCGGGGAGGGAGCTGGAGAGCTCGGCGAGCGACGGCGCCGAGTGGACGGCGAGCGCGACGCTGCGGACGTTTTCGGGGGAGGTCATGACGCGCTGAGCTGGTCGCAGAGGGTCCGGATGTTGTCCATCTCGGGTTCGACCTGTTCCTTCAGGCCCGCCACGTCGCCGCTCTGGATGGAGAGGATGTCGAGGGCCATCGGCGGGACCGTCTCCTCGAGGGTCCTGCCGGGCAGGAGCCCGACGCCCGCGGCATTCATCAGGTTGTCCGCGAGGGCGACGATGGCGGCGATCTTCCCGTGCTCGCGCGCGTTCTCGATCGCGTGGTGGGCCCCGATCGCCTCCTCGACGTGCTCGGGGAGGTTCCACTTCTTCGCGACCTTCACGCCGATCTCGGCGTGGTCGAACCCCAGGGCGGCCCGCTCCGCCTCGATCCGCGGCCTCTTCTTGAGGACGACCTCCTCCTTCAGCGCGGCGATGCGCTCCCGGACGATCGGGTCGAGGACGAGCTTGCCGATGTCGTGGAGCAGGCCGGCGATGAAGATCTCCTCGACCACGAGGCGGTCCACCTTGAGGGCGGTCGCCAGGATCTTGGAGGTCAGGGCGACGGCGAAGGAGTGCTTCCAGAGGCCGTACTCGCCGTAGCCGTACCCCTCCATCTTCTTGCCCAGCACCCTGGCGGCGCTCGCGGCCGTGACGATGCTCTTGAGCGTGTTGAAGCCCAGGACGACGACGGACTCGGAGATGGTCGTGATCTTCCTCTGGCGGGCGAAGAACGACGAGTTGACGAGCTTGAGGACGCGCGCGGTGAGGATCTGGTCCTTTTTCAGGATCTCGTCGAAGTCGATCGCGCTCGACTTCGGGTTGTTGGCGGTCTTCATCACCTCGAAGATGACCGTCGGCAGCGAGGGGAGGCGCTCGATCTGGGTGAGGATCTCCTGTTCGGCCTTGGCCTTGGCCACGACCGCGGAGACGGGACCGCCGGGCCTGGCGGTCGGCCTGGCCACGGGAGCGGAGGTGAGGGCAGGGACCGTCGGGAGTCCGCCCGGCGAGGTGGCAGACACGACGGGGGCAGGCGAAGGCGCCGGCGAACTGACGGGCGGCTTCGGCGGGCCCCCGGAGCCCGGGGGTTGCGCCATCGATTACTCTCCGCTGTGAGCCATCCCCTGACGCGTATCCTACCCGCCGGGACCGGGGGATCAAGCGATTCTTTCCCGGCCCCAACGGTCAGTGCGGGAAGGGGCCCACACCGCGGAGCGCGGCCATCGCCGGCGTGACGATCGCCTCCACGAACGCGGCCGCCACGAGCAGCCCGAACGAGGCCGCGGCCACGAACGACATCCGACGGACCTCCCCGGGCAGGATGAGCGGCCGTCCCCTCAGGTAGCGCAGGAACATGAGGCCCGCCCGGAATCCGAGCGACCCGGACAGGAGGAACCCGGGCAGCTCGAACAGGGCGTGGGGGAGGAGGAGCGTCGCGACGTGTCCGAACGGGACCCCCGCGGAGGTCAGCTTTGCGACCGCGATCCCCGTCGCGACGCCGAGGTACCCGAGGTGCACCACGGCCTCCAGGCCGAGCGTGAAGACCCCGATGACGAACACCGCGAAGCAGGCGAAGTTCGGCCTCGCGATCGCGGCGAACCGGTCCTGCCACGGCATCTCCAGCCGCTTCGCGAGGTCCTGCTGGAACGCATTCGCCGACCCCTTCTCCACGGGGAACCAGCCGGAGGCGATGAGGAGATATCCGACCGCGAACCCGATCAGGAGCGGAGCCGAGCAGATCGCGACGGTCGTGAGCAGGCACTTCCCCTCGCAGGCGAGGACCCGCTCGATCCACCCCTCCGGCACGGGTGCGCCTGTCGCCACGGCGGGGGACGAGGCGGTGCCGGCGTCGGACGCGGGCATGTCAGATCTCGTAGATGGGGTCGCCGTCGCCGATCAGGCTCGGGTCGATGCGCGCGTGCTTCCGGGCCGGGATGCCGACGCCCAGACCGCGATACGTGTCGCCGTCGAGGAGGATCTTGAAGTCGGTCCGGCTGCTCTGCCTCTCGAGCTGGGCCGCGCGCTGCACGACCTCGCCGAAGGCCGTGTAGGAGCGGTGGAAGGAGGGCCCGAAGTGCCCGACGATCCCCGTCCCCGTCGCGACGCCGACGCTCATCCTCAGCTCGGGCCACCGCTCGGAGAGCCTGGCACGCAGCGCGATCGCGGCCTGGACCGCCCGCCGCTCGTGGCTCCGCACGGCGTCCGGGGCGTTGAAGATCGCCATCACCGAGTCGCCGAAGAACTTGTCCACGGTCCCGCCGAACTTGCGGACGATGTACCCCGCGTCGCGGTAGTACAGGTCCATGAAGGTGGCCAGTTCGGAGAGCGAGAGGTTCCGGCTCCACGTGAGGAACCGGTCCAGGTCCGTGAAGACGATCGTGACCTTGCGGACTTTCCGTCCGTTCGTGGCGGCGGCGCCGGTTGTGCGACTTTTCCGAGGCATGAATCCCTCCGGCATCGCGGGGGATCCTTTATAGCATTGGAGGGGAAGGGGCGCAAGGACGGGGAGGGAGCGACGCTGATAGCAGATACCCGATAGCAGATACCCGATATCCGATACGTCCCCGTGGGCAACCGCTTCGAGGACTCGCCACGCCGGCCCGGGGGACATATCGGCTGTCGGGTATCTGCTATCGGGTACCTGCTATCGAGTTCCCGACGGCGGCGGCCCATTCCTCATGTACGCCTGAAACGCCGCCCATTCCCCCGTCTCGCTCCCCCGATCCATGTGCCCCCACCGGAAGATCGAGAACTCGTCCGACCCGCCCTCGTTCTCCGCCGCCAGACTCCACCAGATCGTCAGCGGCGTCGCCGTGAGCGACCCGTCCGAGTAGTTCGCGATGATCGACTGCACCCGCGCCTTCGACCCCTTCGCCATCGCGGCGTCGACCGCCCAGCGCGTCTTCTCGCGGACCCGGTTCTTGATCGAGTCGAGCGTCGTGTAGTAGCTCGACCACGCCGAGTACGCCATCGGGGACAGGATGTCGACCTGCTCCGAGAGGTCCTCCCAGTGCTGCCCGATCGTCGGCAGGTACGACCTCCAGCCGCTCACGCCGGCCCACCCCATCAGGAACGCCCCGACCCGCATCCCGCGCGCGGTGAGGTCCGCCTTGATCCCCTGGACCAGGCGCGTCACCCGCGCGTGGTCGACCGTCGGCACCGTGATGTCGTCGATCCACGCCGCGTCGCTCCCCGTCGCCGTCCCCCCGTCCTTCACGTACGACCACGTGAAGCGGTGCGTCCCCGCCGTCACCGTGTGGCTCGACGTCGCCCAGGCCGCCTCGCCGCTCCAGCGGGCCTTCTCCACGCTGTCGATCGAGAAGCGGAGCGTGTCGCCCCCGGACTCCGAGGAGACGCGCCGCTTGAACGAAAACGTCCCGCCCACGGGGATGTCCACCGTCATCTCCGTCGTGCTGGTCTGCGAGTTGCCGATCGCCCCCGACCGCGCGCTCCACGTCCCTGCGCCCGCAGAGGTCTGCGTCGCGCGCCATCCCGCCGAGCCGCTCATCTGCAGCGGCAGGTAGCCGATCTCGCCGCTCTCGAACGTGTCCACCCGCCCCGAATACCGGATGTAGTCGAGGTAGACGCCCGCGAGGCCGGGGTAGTTGTCCGCGTGGTAGCGGATCACCGTGTTCCGGAGAAAATCGGAGTGGGAGTCCTGATACGCGGAGACGCCCCGGTTCTCGCCAAAGCTGACGATCGAGGCGAACACCTCGACCGGTGGCCTCGCCGCGCGCCCCGCGTCGATCAGGTGCTGCAGCGAGAAGCCGCGCCCGCCGTCGAGGAAGGCGGATGACCCATCCCCCTCGAGCAGGTCGGCCTTCCCCGGTTCGCGCCGGGCGTACATCAGGCCGCGACGGATGCCCCTCGTCGACCAGGTCCCAACGATGATCTTCGTGACCCGCTCCCGCGAACACCTGGAGACGATCGCGTCGAGCGCCGAGTTGTCGAGCGGCGCGCCGCTCGAGAGGTTGTAGTCGAGGTGGAGGGCGACGAACATCGCCGTCGAGCGACCGCGCGCGATCGCGGGCCACGTCGAGCCGTCCGGCGTGACGCGCTGCACGTTCGACACCCGCTGGAAGCGGTCGAACGTCCCGTCGGGGCGGAAGAGGCAGTAATACCCCATCCCGCCCGGTCCGAGGCCGACGATCAGCTCGTCGCGGCGGTCCCCGTCCGTGTCGCCGAGCGCGGGGCGCGTCTCCCCGTCCCTCGAGTCGTAGTTGGTCCACGGCACGCGCGTCCAGCCGGTCAGCGCGGCGCCGTCGCGAAGCGAGGCGTACCTCGCGATGTAGCCGCCGCCGGCGCCGTAGGGGCCCCTGCCGACGAGGATCTCCGCGTCGCCGTCCGCATCCACGTCGCCGCACGCGGGGCGGGCCTCTCCGACGGCCGCCGCGTAGGCGTCTTGCGGCGTCGGGAGCCACCTCAGCAGGGCGAAGGAGGCCGCCGCGTCGTCGAGCACCGCCACGCGCGCCCCGCCGCCGCGGCCCGTGCCGAGGACGATCTCGTCCCGCCCGTCGCCGTCGACGTCGCCGCACGCGGGACGCGCCGAGCCATCTCCGGGCGTTCCCAGCGGAAGGCGGGCCCACCCGAGCGGTCCGGCCAGGTCGCACACGTAGACGGCCCCGAACGCGGTCGGTCCCAGGCCCACCACGATCTCGTCGTCCCCGTCGCCGTCGAGGTCTCCGCAGGCGGGCGTCGTCTCGCCGTTCCGCGCGTTGTACGCGGCCCAGCGGACGCGCACCCAGCGGAGGAACTGACACCCCTTCGCGCAGTCGTCGAACACGCCGACGAATCCGCCGCCGCCGGCGGGGTAGGAAGAGAGCCCCACGAGCAGCTCGTCGTTCCCGTCCCCGTCCACGTCGCCTGTCGCCGCGCGGGTCTCCCCGACGGCCGCGTTGTACCCCGACCACGGCAGCCGGGCCCAGCCCCACGCCGCGTTCGAGCGCCCGGCGCCCCAGCGCACCTCGACGAACCCCTGGCCGTTCCGTCCAAGACCGATGAAGTAGTTGTCCTCGGCGAGTGCGCTGGCGCCCCCCAGGCCGACGAAAACCAGGAGCAGGATTCGACGCACGGACACACCTCCGAACAGCGGATCCGTGGTGATGCAAGGCGTCTGCCAGGGCGCCGCATCGAGGTGAGCGCACACCCTATGGGCAAGCGCAGGCGGGAGTTGCCTGTTGCGCGGCACGGAATCACCGCGAACCCGAGCGCCTCCTCCCGCGTTACGATCCGTGACACGTCCACCGGAGTGACATGCGTCCGGGACGGGGTCGATTCACCTTTGATCGCGTCGCTCGCTTCGTATAATGGGATGCCGCGACCTGGAGTGAGCCGATGACGTTCGACAAGATCCAGTACCTGGAGTGGGCCAAGCGCAACCAGGGGACGGCGGGGCTCGACCTGTCCTCCAGCGCCGTGCCCTCGATCACCGCCGAGGAGCTGGGGCTCGCCCCCGGCGACCTGGAGCTCACCGGCCGCAACCCCTTCGGCCTGGAGGCGCTCCTCGAGCAGGTCTCGAAGCGCTACGGCGTCCCGACGAAGAACATCGTCCTCACCCACGGCGCCTCGAACGCGATGTACATGCTCGGGGCGACCCTCCTCTCGCCCGGCGAGGAGGTCCTCCTCGAGATGCCGAACTACGAGCCGATGTACCGCATCGCTCGCATGTTCGGGTCGGAGGTGAAGGTCCTCGACCGCCCGTTCGAGAAGGGGTGGGAGGTCGATCTCGAGGCTCTCGGACGGCGCATCAGCCGCAACACGCGCGTCGTCATCGTGACGAACCTCCACAACCCGACGGGGGTGATGACCGGGCCCGAGAAGCTCAAGACCGTCGTCCAGGTCGCGCGGGACCACGGCGCGCACCTCATGGTCAACGAAACCTATCTCGACCTCGCGACCGAGCCGCAGAAGTCGGCCTTCCTCTCGGGCGACAACGTGATCGTCGTCGGGAGCCTGACGAAGAGCTACGGCCTGGGCGGCCTCCGGGTCGGCTGGATCTTCTGCCCGGAGGAGATGACGGAGCGCCTGCGCTCCTTCCAGAGCTACTGCCTTGGCGTGAACGCCTTCGTCACCGAGAAGATCGCCGTCCGTGCCTTCGAGCGGATGGACGCCCTGCGGGAGAAGGGGAGGAAGGTCACGCAGCGGAACCTCGGCGTGTTCCGCGAGTGGATGTCGGGGCGCCCCGAGATGAAGTGGGTGGAGCCGGACGGAGGCACCGTCTGCTTCCCGCGCCTCCCGCTCGGGATGGACTCCTGGGAGTTGGTGCGGCTCCTCAAGGAGAAGCACGACACGCTCGTCACTCCGGGCGACTTCTTCTGGATGAAGGGGTTCATCCGCATCGGCCTGGGGACCGACCCTGAGAAGCTCGTCGTGGGGCTCGAGCGGATGGGCCAGGCGATCGACGAGCTGAAGAAACGCCGCGGCTTCGCGTAGGCGATGGAGAGCGGGACGGTCGCACGACCCGGGGAACGGCTGCCGAGGCTCCGACGCCTTGCGCGGCGGTTCCTGGCCCAGCCGCGCGTCAACAGCGGCGTCTTCCTCCTCGTCCTCATCTCCGTCGTCCTCCTGTTCGTCGAGCTATCGCAGCCGGAGCACTCCGCGTTCCGACATGAGCTGGAGCTTGCCAACGAGGCGATCAACGTCGTTTTCGTCCTCGAGTTGATCCTCCGCTGGCTCGCCGCGACGAGCTTCCGCTCCTTCCTGCGCGAGCACTGGATCGACATCCTCGCCGTCCTGCCGCTGCTCCGCGTGTTCCGCCTGGGGCGCGCCTTCCGCCTGGTGCGGCTGCTGAGGCTGATCGCCCTCGGCGTGATGCTCAACCGGCGTATGCGGCTCGTTTCGTCGATGCTCCGGGCGGGGGGGGTGGAGTTCGTCATCCTGGGCGGCGTGCTCGTGCTGGCGATCGGCTTCGGGACGATCGGGATTGCGACCTACGAGAAGCACGTGAGCATCGCCGGCGGGACGCTCCTGCCGATGGACATCCCGCACGCCTTCTGGACGACGATCTTCTCGATGTTCTCGGCGCAGTATCACATGGAGTACCCCGAGTCGATCGGGGGGCGGATCGTCGTCATCATCCTGATCTTCTTCGGGGTCGGGATCACGGCCATGGTCACGGGGACGGTGGCGGCGCTCATGGTGGGGAAGATGAAGGAGGGCGCGGGCATGAAGGTCGCAAGCTTCGAGGACTACGAGGGTCACGTCCTCGTCTGCGGGTGGAACTCGCACGCGCCGCGCGTGCTGGAGGTCCTTCACGCGGAACCGCAGGTTCAGGTCGTCGTGGTGGCCGAGCTCCAGGAGCTGCCGGACCTGACGCACCGGAAGGTCGACAGCATGCGCGTCTCGCTTCTCCCGGAGGACTTCGCCAAGGTGGAGGCGCTCAAGCGGGCGAACGTGGAGAAGGCGCGCGCGGCGATCATCCTCTCCGACATGTCGAAGGGGAGGACGATCCAGGATGCGGACGCGCGGACGGTCCTCACGGCGCTGACGATCGAGAAGATCGCCTCGCAGGTGCGGACGAGCGCGGAGCTGTTCGAGCAGTCCCACGAGTCGCACCTCCGGATGGCCGGCGTGGAAGACGTCGTGATCTCGGGGGAGTACAGCGGGAGCATGCTCGCCCACTCGGCCCTGGAGCGGGGGATCCTCGACGTCATCCAGACGATGCTCCGCGGTGGCGACGACGCGCGCCTCATGCGGGTCCCGGCCGACCCCAATGTGGTGGGGAAGAGTTTCGAGGAGGCCCTCCCCATCCTCAAGAAGTCCCGCGACGCGATCCTGCTCGCGGTCGACAGGAAGGAGGGGGGGCTGCACGTGAATCCCTACCAGTTCACGCTGCAGGAGGGGGACATGCTCGTCCTGCTCGGTCCGAAACGCAACTCCTGAGCGAGGGGAGGGCCCGCTACCTCCGCGACAGCCGGTCGAGGGCTGCGTGGGCGTGGAGGGCGATGAGCCCGTCGTCGCCGCCGGGCGCGAGGCTCGTGAGGAGCTTCCTGGCGTCCTCCGTCCCCATCCGTTCCAGAGCCATGACCGCCCTCAGCGCCAGCAGGAACTCGCCATGTCGGATCGGGTACGTGACCGCGAATCGCTCCAGGATGGCGTGAAGCCGCTCCTTCGCCTCGGGCGAGGGGCTGCTGACGAGCGCATGGGAGAGGACGGGGTAGACATCCCGGGGGCACCTCATCAACTGCCCCGTCGCCTCCTCGCGCACGGCGACATCGTCATCGTCGAGCCCGGCGATTCTGCCGCGAATCCAGCCCAGGTCGAGACCAGGGCCCCTGAGGCGCCACTCCAGGAAGCGGCATGCGACCTCGGGCGAGTCGGCGAGCCTCCAGAGGGCGCGATGCGCAACGCCGGCGTCGGCCCCTCCGAGCCCCTCCCATGCCTTCTCCCACTCCTCGGGGGACAGAGGCAGGGGTTCGGGCCGGTCCGGCAGTTCGAGCCTCCAGAGAGTCGGCCGGGCCTCCTTCGAGACCGTCATCAGGACGACATCCTGGGAGAGCCAGGCCAGCGAAATGGGGGAGCCCCATTCGCCGGTGTCGCACTGGAGGACGACGCGTCCGTCGCGCACATCCCAGATACGGAGGCCGCCCTGGACCCCGAGCCCCCAGAGGAATCGGTGGTCGGGGGAGAAATCGAGGACGCGGAGGCACTCGGCAATCCGCTCCGTCTTCAGGACGCAACGACCGCTGGACGCCTCCCAGATGCGAAGCGGCTCTCCGCCGATGGCCGCGGCGACGAGGGCGCCGTCGAATGACTCTGCGAGCGCATCCGGGCGACGCGGCAGGACCAGGAGCCCGGGCAGCGGGACATCGCGCGCCACGTCCCACATCAAGATCGGGAATGGCCTCGATCCGCCGACCACCTCGAAGGGAATGGCGTATTGCCCCAAGACGACCCCGGACGTGGTCGCGGTGGCCGCGCGCTCCCAGTACTCGGGCCCCGCCTCCGACGAGATGATGACCGTGCGGCCATCGCCCGAGAACGACAAGGACTTGACGGCGTGTCGTTCCCGGGTCAGGTGGTCGATCTCATCTCCCGTGCGCGCCTCATGGAGCCTGGTGCCGCCCGACTTGCCCGAGGACGCGATGACCCTGCCGTCCGGCGACCACGCGAGCGCGAGGACGCTGGAGACATGGGCGCGGAACTCCAGCTCGCGCCGGGCCGTTGCCGAGTCCCACACGCCGATGAGGCCTGATGCGTTGCCGACCGCAAGGTGACGGCCGTCCGGCGAGAATGCGGCGCATCCCCAGTCCGTCGCGGGCTGGACCCATAGCTCCTCGAGGTCCCCGATCCTCGTGGCGCGGATCGGGCGGCCCGGCGCAGGGTCGTCAGCAAGCGCCAGGGACTGAGAGAGGAGGAGGAATCCCAACGCAACGGATGTCTTCCATCCCATACCGGTGTTATCGGTCGTTCACGCCCGATTCCGGAGTCCTCGCGGCGCACGTGTCGTACTCGTACTCGTGCTCGTACTCGAAGCGGCGTCGAGTACGAGCACGAGCACGCGTACGAGTACGATGACGAGGAAGAACACGTCTCCTGCGCGCATGCACAAAACTCCATTCGAACCGGGCGGGACCTGCGGGGTATCATTCCGCAGGAGGCGCCCGCCGATGAACGACATCGCGAGGACCACGATGGGGCAGGGGGCGCAGGCGCGCGTGGTCGCCGCCCTGGCGCGCGCCCTCGGGACCGCCCCTTCCGCCGCGACGACCGAGCTGCCTGCCGAGGCCGTCGACGCCCTCCTGAGGCGCGTCGCGCGCGGCGAACCGCTCAGGCGGCAGGCCCTCCTCGCCCTCCAGGGGCCCGACCTCGATCGCGCCCTCTCCGAGGCCGTCGCGCGCCTCGGCGAGACCGAGCGCGCGCGGATCGGCCGCGCGATGGAGGCGAACTCGCCGAAGGCCCTCGAGGACGCCCTCGCGGCGCTCGCGGGCTCGGCGGGCGTGAGGCACACACTCCTCACGTTCGCGTGCGGCCGCCTCCTCGAACAGCGCCCGCTCGATCCGGGCGCGCGGGTGGCCGATCGCTACGAGGTGATCGAGCTGGTCGGCGTCGGGGGGATGGGCGTCGTCTACAAGGCGACCGACCTGACGAACGGCACGGCCGTCGCCGTGAAGCTGCTGCGCTCCGAGCTGGCACGCGACCCGGCGTGCGTGCGGCGGTTCGCCGAATCATCGCGGATCGGCCAGTCGCTCGCACACGAGGGGGTCGTGCGCGTGGTCGAGAGCGGCGTCGCCGGCAAGACCCCGTTCCTCGCGATGGAGTGGGTCGAGGGGCCCACGCTCCGCGCCTGCCTCGACCTGCGCGTGAGCTTCACGTGGGAGGACGCGCAGCCGATCGTCCACCGCCTGCTTGGCGCGCTTGCCCACGCGCACGCGCTGGGCGTCCTGCACCTCGATGTCAAGCCCGAGAACGTGCTGCTGCCGACGGACGCCTCGGCGATGCTGTGCGACTTCGACCTGGCCCGCGTGCAGGGGTTCCCGGGCGGCCTTTCGCTCCTCGCGGGGGCGGGGACGCCGGACTACATGGCGCCGGAGCAGCGACGGGGAGGCCTCCTCGACGCGCGGACCGACGTGTTCTCCGCGGGGGTCCTCGTGTACGAGCTCCTCTCGGGGCGCCTTCCGGGCCGCTACACGCCGATGCTCCACCTGGGATTCGGCGCGCCGATCCAGGTCTCGCGGGCGGTCGAGGCGGCGCTCCACGACGAGCCGGCGCGGCGGCCAGCGGACGCGGCGGCGTTCCTGGAGGCGCTCGAGATGCCGGCCCCGCCGGGCGAGCCGCAAGCTCCGCACGCGATCCGGAAGACCGCGGCGCAGCGGCCGGACCTCGGCGGCCTGCAGGCGATCGGACTCTCGTTCGTCGGCCTGAACCCGCGGGGGTTCTACGAGTGCAGGAATGGCAAGGACGGCTCGGTCCTCATCTACCTCCCGTCGTCCTCCTTCTTGATGGGAGGAGCGGGACAGGAGAACGAAGGCCCGGTGCACGGCGTGAATCTGGGCAGCCACCTGATCGGCAAGTACCCGGTCACGAACGCGCAGTTCCGGGCCTTCTGCGAGGCAACGGGCCATCCGCCGCCCCGTCAGCCCGACGACGGCTGGGGATGCCCCGCCTACTTCGAGAACGCGCACTTTGAAGACCACCCTGTCGTGGGAGTGACGTGGAGCGACGCGGCGGAATACTGCGAGTGGGCGGGGCTCCGCTTGCCGAGCGAGGCGGAGTGGGAGCACGCGGCGCGCTGGGTGGAGGGCGGGACGGACAGGTGCACCTACCCGTGGGGCGACCAGTTGCCCACCTCGAAGCTGGCGACGTTTGGGCGGCAGGAAGACGGGGGGGCGTACACGAGCCCTGTGCGCGCCTGCCCCGATGGGGCGAGCCCCTGCGGGGCGATGGACATGGCGGGAAACGTCTGGGAGTGGTGCGCCGACTACTATTCGGACCGCTACTACCGCGACTGCTCCGCCGGCGTCACAGACCCGGAGGGCCCTCCGCGCGGCCGCGATCGGGTGCTCCGCGGCGGGGCCTGGTGCAGCACCCCGCGCTTCCTGCGCGTGACCTTCCGTGACGGAGACGTCCCGGGCAAGACCTACAACGCCGTCGGCTTCCGCGTCGCGCGCACGTTCCCGTAGCGGGTGCGAGGGGTCTTCCGGTCCTGCCGCGGCCTACCTCGGGACCAGTCGGGCGACGGCGGCGCGCAGGTCTTCGATCGAGACGGGCTTCGCGAGGACGAGGTCGATCCCGTCGGGACGCTTCTCGGCCGCCCGCATCACGTCGCCGAAGCCGGTCAGCATCGCGATCCGCTGGTCGGGGTGAATCCGCTTCACCTCGCGGGCGAGGTCCTCGCCCCGCATCCCCGGCATTGCCGAGTCCGTGAGGACCAGGTCGAAGGTCCCCGCACGATACTTCTCCAGCGCCTCCCGCCCGTCCGCGGCGGTTTCCACCCCGTGGCCGTCGAGCTGGAGATACGCCTTGATCACCTCGCGAATGAGCGGCTCGTCGTCGACGACCAGGACCCGCAGCGTCCGGTGTCGCGGGGGCTCCACGGGGGCCGCGGGCACGGCCAGGACCGCCGTCCCGAACGCGGGGAACACGAGCCGGAACGTGGTCCCCTTGCCCGGCTCGCTGACGATCTCGATGGTCCCTTCGTGTCGGCACGCGATCCCGTAGACCATCGCCAGCCCCATCCCGGTGCCGGCCTTGCCCTTCGTCGTGAAGAAGGGCTCCAGGCAGCGGCGTCGGGTCTCGTCGCCCATCCCCACGCCCGTGTCGGAGACTGAGAGCACGACCTTGTCGCCGCGCCTCGCGGTCGCGATGCGGATCGTCCCGCCCTTCGGCATGGCGTCGACCGCGTTCAGGATGAGGTTCGTCAGCACCTCGCGCAGCTCCTGCCCGATGCCGGCGATCTTCGTCCGCTCGCCCGGCTCGGACCGGACCTCGATGGAGACCCCCGCGGCTTGCGCCTCGTCCCTCCAGCGCGGGCGCGTCAGGCGGACCGTCTCCTCGACGATTCCGTTCAGCTCGACCGGCGTGAGCGGCTCGGACTCCTCCCGCTTCCGATAGAAGTCCTTGAGTCGCCGGACGACGCCCGCGGCGTCCTTCGCCGCGGTCCGGATCGTGGTGAGGTACCCCGTGGCCTTCTCCCGATCCGCGAGCGCGGACGGGTCCATGAGGAGCAGGTCCGCGAACCCCACGACGGGGGCGAGGGCGTTGTTCACGTCGTGCGCGATTCCGCTCGTCATCTGACCGAGGGCATTCAGGCGCTCCTGCAGGCGGATCGCATCCTGCGCCCGGTGCAGGTCCTTGAGCGCGGCCTCGAGCCGGTGGTTGTAGTCGGAGATCGTCTGCTCCTCGATCCGCTTCCGCTCGCTGATGTCGCGCATGATCGCGGAGACGAACTCGGGCCGGCCCTGCTCATCCAGGTGACGGATGCCGACCATCGACACGGGGAACTCGCGCCCGTCGCGGGCCCGGACGGCGAGTTCCCCCGACCAGGTCCCGTCGCGAATGGCCGTGGGGAATTCGATGTTGCGGACGATCTCGTTGGCCCACGGGGGATGGAATTGGTCGATGGGCTGCCCGCGGAGGTCCTCGTCGAGCGGGACGCCGAGCTGGCGCCGCCCGGGGCCGTTCAGGTAGACGACGCGCCCCTGGAGGTCCGCGACTCCTACGATGTCGGTGGTTCCTTCCAGCGTGTCCGTGAGACGGGCGAGCTCCGCGGTCCGCTCCTTGACGAGTCGCCTGACGAGGCCCGATCGGCGCGCCGCGGCGGCCAGGGAGAGCGCGAGGAAGAAGCTGAGGGTCGTGCCCGAGGCGAGGAGGATCCACCAGCCGTTGGTCTCGTTGTCTTCGATCCAGGCCCTCGCAGGGCGCGAGCGCACGAACCAGCGGCGGACGGCGCCGGTGAACGTCTCCTCGTCGTGGAGGCCTGCGTCGAACGGAGTCTCATCCTGGGCGGTCCGGCGAGAGCGATGGGCGAAGTCGGGCGCGGCCGACGCCGCCGTTCCCTCCTCACGACCCTCGAAGGAGATCCCCCCCGGCGAGAGGGTGGCGAGGGCGCGCTCCACGAGGACCTCCAGGTCGAGGACGACGAAGGTCACGCCCACCAATGGCAGATCGACCCCCTGGCGGTAGATCGGCTGGACCAGCCACACGACCCGGCGGGCGGGCGCACTTGAGAGAGGCGTGGGGGCCGTCGCGGCCGGCCTCTTCAGACCGCGGGCGACACCGATGGCCCATCGAGTCGTGGGGACGGTCGCGAGGTCGAGCCCGAGGTCGCCGACGGCGCGGTCCCGCGATTCCAGGTAGAACACGGGGAAATACTCGGGGCGCGCTCCACGAGGCATGGCGCTGCCGTCCGACCCCGAGTCGTGGACCTCGAACCCCGCCAGTCCCTCGTCGCGAGCACGCCCTTCCAGGTTGGCGATGGCCCCAGCCGACACGAGCGGCGCCCACCCGGCCGCGAGGATCTCCTCGTGGGCCTGCAGCGTCCCGGCCACGAAGGTGCGGAATTCATCGCGCTCGACCTCCTGGCTGCTGAGGAAGAGCGACTCGACGTATCGGAGGTCCTCGACGTCGGCCTCGAACCGCTCGTGGATCGCCTGAACACGATCATGGGCCGCGACGTGGAAGTCCTCGGCCAGTTCCTCGCGTTCGTTCGTCCGGAGGTAGAGAGAGGCGGCGACCGACCCGACGAAGAGCAGAAACGTCAGCACCCCGCCGTGGAGGAGGGGGCGACGGGAGGACTGGGGCGACGATTGGGAAGAAGAACTCATGCCTCCGCCACTTCGAGTCCTCCCCCCTTGCCCGGAAAGGATCCCCCATCGCCTCCGCCCTGTCAACGCTTCGGTCGTGCGGTGGGCGACCGTTCCTGTCCGCGCGCTCGCCGTCGCGGATCGTTGCCCCGGCACCGTGCGGGTGCTACCCTCCGCGCGCCATGCCAAAGAACGAGTTCGTCCACCTCCACACGCACAGCCACTACTCCCTCCTCGACGGCGCGTCGAAGATCGAGGCGATCTGCGACGCGGCCAAGAAATTCGGCATGCCCGCCGTCGCCCTCACGGACCACGGGAACCTCTTCGGGGCGATCGAGTTCTACCAGCGCGCCATCAAGACGGGCGTGAAGCCGATCGTCGGCTACGAGGCCTACGTCGCGCCGAAGTCGATGGAGGACCGCACGGCACGCGCCCGCGACGGGGAGGGCTCCAACCACCACCTCACCCTCCTCGTGAAGAACGAGACCGGCTACAAGAACCTCGTCCGCCTCGCGTCGCTCGCCTATACGAAGGGGTTCTACTACAAGCCCCGCATCGACTTCGCGGCGCTCCAGAAGCACCACGAGGGACTGATCTGCCTTTCGGGGTGCCTCGCCGGGAAGTTCCCCTGGCTCGCGCAGCGTGACGAGGCGCAGGCCGCCGCGTGCGCAGCCGAGTACAAGGACCTCTTCGGCAAGGACTACTACCTCGAACTGCAGGACCACGGCCTCGAGGAGCAGGAGATCGTCAACCGGGTGGCCCTGGCGATCGCGAAGCGCCACGGCATCCCCGTCGTCGCGACGCAGGACGCCCACTACGTCAAGAAGGAGGAGGCGAAGGCGCACGACGTCCTCCTCGCCATCGCCACGAACCGCCCTGTCACCGACACGGGGCGGATGCGGTTCCCGAACGACCAGTTCTACTTCAAGTCGGCCGACGAGATGGCCTACCTCTTCCGCGAGGCGCCCGAGGCCCTCGCGAACACCCTCGCCATTGCGGAGCGCTGCGCGCTCGAGCTCGATTTCTCGAAGCAGCACCTCCCGAAGTGGGAGCCGCCGGATGGAAAGACGCCGCCCCAGTACATGCGCGAGCTGTGCCTGAAGGGGTTCGAGGAGAGGTACCCGAAGGCCTCGAAGGAAATCCGCGACAGGATGGAGTACGAGCTCTCGGTCATCGGGAAGATGGGGTTCGAGAGCTACTTCCTGATCGTCTGGGATTTCATCCACTACGCGAAGCAGCACGGCATCCCGGTCGGCCCGGGCCGCGGGAGCGCGGCGGGGAGCGTCGTCTCGTACTGCCTCGGGATCACGGAGCTCGACCCGCTCGCCTACGACCTCATCTTCGAGCGATTCCTCAACCCCGGGCGCAAGGAGATGCCCGACATCGACATCGACTTCTGCCAGGTGCGGCGTGAGGAGGTGATCGACTACGTCCGGAAGCGCTACGGGAAGGACAACGTCGGGCAGATCGTGACCTTCAGCACGCTTGGCGCGAAGGCGGTCGTGCGGAACGTGGGCAAGGCGATCGGGATGCCGTACGCGGAGCAGGACGCGCTCGCGAAGAAGATCCCGTTCGGCCCGAAGATGACGCTCAAGGAGGCGATGAAGCTCGAGCCGGAGCTCTTGCAGCTCGCGGGGAAGGACCCGCGGGTGAAGGAGGTCTTCGAGATCGGCGAGACGCTCGAGGGGCTCGCGAAGGCGACGAGCGTGCATGCCGCGGGCGTGGTGATCAGCGACCGGCCGCTCACGGAGCTGGTGCCGATCCACGTCGCGGACGGGGTGGAGATCACGCAGTACCCGATGGGCACGCTCGGGTCGCTCGGCCTCCTCAAGATGGACTTCCTCGGCCTGCAGACGCTCACGATCCTCCAGAAGGCTGTCGAGATCATCCGTTCCGTGCGGAAGAAGCAGGTCGACCTCGTGAAGCTGCCCCTGGACGACCGCCGCACCTACGAGATGCTCGCGCGCGCCGAGACGAAAGGGGTGTTCCAGCTCGAATCGAGCGGGATGCGGGACCTGCTGACGAAGCTGAAGCCCGACCGCTTCGAGGACCTGATCGCCGTGCTCGCCCTCTACCGCCCGGGCGTCATCCAGGCGGGGGGGATGATCGACACCTACATCGAGGTGAAGCACCGCGTGAGGGAGGCGAGCTACCCTCACCCGTCGCTCGCCACGGTGCTGCGCGAGACGAACGGCGTGATCCTCTACCAGGAGCAGGTGATGAGGGTCGCGGCGGAGCTGGCGGGCTTCTCGCTCGCGGACGCCGACGGGCTTCGCAAGGCGATGGGGAAGAAGAAGCCCGAGATCATGGAGAAGTACCGCCAGCAGTTCATCGACGGCGCGAAGAAGAAGTCGATCGACGAGGACCTGGCGACGCAGATCTGGAACCTCCTCGAGCACTTCGGGGGGTACGGTTTCAACAAGTGCGTGATCGGAGCCACGACGCTCGTGGACGCCCGCACGGGTGACCGCGCGACGGTCGAGGAACTCTACCTGGACCGGCCGCCGTTCACCGTGCACGCCCTCGGCGAGGATGGGAAGCTCCGGCCACGGCGCGTGACGGATGTCGTGCGCAACGGGCGGAAGCCGGTCTTCGAGCTCACGACCTCCCAGGGCCACCGCATCACGGCGACGGCGAACCACCCGTTCCGGACCCTGGGTGGCTGGACCCTGCTCGGAGACCTGGCGCCGGGCGACCGGATCGCGGCTCCCAGGCGGATCAATGCGTCTGGCGCCGAATCGTGGCCGAGGCACCAGATCATCCTCCTCGCTGGTTTGCTCTCCGAAGGCAACGTCTGCCATCCGTCCTGCCTGTACTTCTTCGGGAACGACCGCGCGCTCGTGGACGACTTCGCCCGCGCGGCGGAGGCCTTCCCGAACTCGATCGCGCGAGTGGACGAGCGGCGCGACGGCAGGCTCGAGGTCTGCGTCAGCACGGGCCGGGATGCCCGGTTCCGAAAGGGCCAGCGCCCATGGAATGCGGGCGGAGCGGTCGCGGTGCTGGAAGCGGAAGCCCCTCCGAAGCGATCCGGCGCCTGGACCTGGGTGGACCGCCTGGGCATCCTGGGCAAGAAGGCTGCCCAGAAGGAGGTCCCGCGCGCGGTCTTCCGCCTGAAGACCGGCGAGATCGGGCTCTTCCTGGGGCGCCTCTGGGCCGGCGACGGATTCTTCGCGGGGAAGGGGAACTTCACGCCGTTCTACGCGACCTCCTCGCCCGCGCTCGCGCGTGACGTGCAAACGCTGTTGCTGCGCGTGGGCGTGGTCAGTGGCATCCACATGAAGCGCTTCCGGTACCGAGGCGGCCTCCGCACGGGCTACACGGTGCACCTGGTCGGAGAGGGGGCGATCGAGACGTTTCTCGCGCGAGTCGCGCCGCACGCCGTGGGCCGCGACAAGCAGATCGCGCTGCTGGCCCGGCACGTCCGAGGGACGAGGCGCGACCGGACCTCCAAGGACACCATCCCGCCCGAGGTCCGCCGTTGGGTCGACGAGGAGAGACGAGGGGCGGGCCTGACCTGGGTCGACCTGGAGGCACGGTCGGGCGTCTCGATGAGGGAGTTCACCGGCCAGGGCTCCCGGGGCAAGCGCGGGTTCCGCCGGGGGACCATCGCGCGGCTCGCGGCGTTCTTCGGCTCGCGGCGGCTGTCCGAGATTTCGGACTCCGACGTCTTCTGGGACCGCGTGGTCCAGATTGTGCCCAAGGGCACGCAGGAGACCTACGACCTGACCGTCGAAGAGGAACACAACTTCGTCGCGGACGGCCTGATCGTCCACAACTCGCACTCGGCCGCGTACGCTCTCGTCACGTACAGGACGGCCTACCTGAAGGCGAACTACCCGGTCGAGTACATGGCCGCGGTGATGACCTGCGAACGCGGGGACAACGAGAAGGTCGTCGAGTACATGGAGGAGTGCCGCCGCCTGGGGATTCCCGTCGACCCGCCGGACATCAACGAGAGCGGGATCGAGTTCGCCGTGAAGGACGGGCGAATCCGCTTCGGCCTCGGCGCCGTGCGAAACGTGGGGGAGAGGGCGCTCCAGACGATTCTCGACGTCCGGGCAAGGCTCGGGAGTCTCACGAGCCTCTACCAACTCTGCGAGGAGACCGACCTCAAGCTCATCAGCCGCGACGTCCTCCGCACGCTCGTCTCCTGCGGGGCCTTCGACGGCTTCGGCGCCCACCGGGCCCGTCTGATCGAGGGGATCGACTCCGCCGTCTCCTTCGGCCAGAGCCTCCAGCAGGACCGCCGCGCGGGACAGGGGATGCTCTTCGGCGGCAGCGTCGTGAAGGCCGCCGCGCCGACCCTCCCGAACGTCCCCGAGTGGCAGACCGAGGAGCTGCTCGCCCGCGAGAAGGAGGCCCTCGGCTTCTACGTCACCAGCCACCCGCTCGCCAAGTACGAGGTCCTCCTCAAGTCGTTCGGCACGCACACCACGGTGGAGGTGCCGAAGGCGGCCGACGGGTCGGAGGCGATGATCGGCGGCGTCATCAGCGAACTGTCGTACACGCTCCTCAAGAACGGCAAGAGCGCCGGCAAGCGCATGGCGAAGTTCAAGCTCAAGGACCTCCACGGCGGCGTCCACGCGATCCTCTTCCCGGGCGAGCTGGAGAAGTTCCGGGACCAGGTCGCGGAGGACCGCCTCGTCTTCGCGAAGGGGAAGATCGACTTCCGCCGCGTCGAGGAACCCACGCTCAAGTGCGACCTCATCGTCCCGATCGAGCGCGCCACGGAGGAGCTGACGGGGAGCGTCACGATCGGACTCAAGGCGCCCGGGCTCGAGGAACGGACGATCCTCGCGCTCAAGGACCTCGTCCTGGCCCACCCTGGGGGCTGCCCGCTACTGATCGAGGTCGACACCGGCGATCACCACCGCGCCCTCATCCGCGCGGCGGCCGACTTCATGGTCACGCCGACCCACCGCTTCCTGCAGGACGTCGAGGAGCTGGTCGGAGAGGGGAGCGTCCGCCTGTCAGCGAGGTGAGTTGCCGCTGCGAAAGCCGTTGACGCCGAGGGCCGCCCGGGCGTATCCGGATCAGTAGAGGACTGCGGCGGCGCCTCGCCCCCCGCGGGTCCTCGGGAGGACGCGATGTCGGACACACAGATGGTGCTGAGCGAGGACGAGAAGGTCTACGTCGCGAGGATCCTCGAGCTGCGGTTCGGAGAGCTGCGCGTCGAGGAGCATCGCACGCACACCCCCGCGTACCGCGACGCGGTGCAGCAGGAGGAGGTGCTCGTGCGCGCGATCCTCGCCAAGCTCGGGAAGCAGGTGTGAGCGGTACCCCGCCCCGCGCCGTCACGCGCTCGGAGATGCAGGCCCTCGATCGCCGCGCGATCGAGGGGCTGGGGATCCCTGGCCTCTGCCTGATGGAGAACGCCGGGCGCGCCGTGGCCCAGGAGGCGCTCAGGCTCCTGCCCGGCCCCGGGGCGAGCGTCGCCCTCCTCTGCGGAAAGGGGAACAACGGCGGGGACGGCTTCGTCGCCGCCCGGCACCTCGCCATCGCCGGGGCCCGGCCGACGTGCTACCTGTTCGGGCGGATCGAGGAGCTGCGCGGAAAGGGGGACGCCGGGGTCCACCTGGAGGCCTGCCTGCGGATGGGGGTCGACGTCGTCGAGGCGGGGGAGATGCCCGCCGAGCAGGTCGGGGCGGCCTGCACCGTGAGCGCCCTCGTCGTGGACGCCCTCTTCGGGACGGGCCTGGACCGCCCCCTTCGCGCGCCCTGGCCCGAGGTGATTCACGCCGTGAACGGCTGCGAGAGGCCGATCCTCGCCGTCGACCTGCCGAGCGGGCTCGACGCCGACACGGGGTTGCCGCTCGGCGCGGCCGTCCGCGCCACGCTCACCGTCACGATGGCCCTGCCCAAGCTCGGCTTCTCCACGGGCCGCGGCCCGGAGTTCACCGGCAAGGTTATCGTTGTCGACATCGGGATGCCGGTCCAGAATATCCCAGGCTAGGCTCAGATGAGGCACCCCGCCATGCGTCTCCTCCTTTGGATCCTCCTGTTCGCGCTCCCCGCGCTGGCCGACACGATCTACCTGAAGGACGACCGGGTCCTGCAGGGAGAGGCGACGCAGGACGGGGACTACTGGGTCATCAAGACGAAGATCGGGAGCGTCCGCATCCACCAGGACGAGGTGCTCCGCGTCGAGGAGGGGCCGGACCAGGAGGGGCCGAACCCGACCCACAAGGGGGAAGGACCGGGCGGAGAAGGGGGGGAGTTCAAATCCGAGAGCGAGGGGTTCTCCTTCCACGTGAAGAGGAAGGGCTGGCGGATCGAGGAGAACCCACCCCGCCCGATGGTCTACGCAATGGCGGTCAACGAGTCCCTCGGCGTCGAGATGTCGATCGCCCGGCTGAAGGACGACGAGCCCTCCGTGCCGCTGTCCGAGGACGCCGCGAGATCGCTCCAGCCGGCGGTCGAGGCGCTCCTCGCGGTGCCGACGCTCGAGCTGTACAACGTCAACATCGAGGATTACCCGCGCCCTGCGGGGACGGCCTTCCTGTTCACGGCCGAGGGAAAGCGCAAGCTCACGACGACCGATCTCACGCTGCGCTCCGTCGTTCTCAAGGCCGGGGGGTTCGTCTGGTTCCTGCAGTACGAGGCGCCCTTCGGCGTGCCGAGCGAGGCGGAGGCGGCCTTCGAGGAGTTGGTCGGCTCCTTCGAAGGCGGCGCGGTGGTCTCCGGGGCGGCCACGCGGGACGTGTTCACGAGCGGCGCGCTCGCCTTCTCGATTCAGCGCCCCGAGGGATGGCTGCTCGAGGGGAGCGACGGCGAGACGGAGGCCTCCGCGTCCCTCTCAGCCCGCGACGGGACGGCGGAGGCGACGCTCGCGGCGCGCGACCTGGGAGCGGAGACCGACCTGCGCACCGCGTGCAAGGCCCTGTCCGAGCAGCTCGCCGGCGAGATGGCCTCGTTCGAGCCCGGAAGGGAGGGGAACGAGACGGTGGAGAGGAGGTCGTCGCGCGTGTTCGGCTTCACGTACCGTCGGGACGGGAGCCAGCGCGGGGGGGTGGCCCTGGTGACCCGCGAGGGGACGCGCGTTTTCGAGATCGTCGTCCGCGCGGCCGCGGAGTCGAGCGCGAGGGAGTCGCTCCAGACGGTCATGAGCGGGTTCAGGGTCCTCGGCGCGGAGGCCGCCGTCGCGCTGAAAGGCGAGGCGTTCGGGGCGATCAAGGCGCTGAGGGACGGGGACGAACAATACCTTGCGGGGGAGTACAAGACGGCCCAGGCGCTCTACCGGAAGGCCGCGAAGGCGTGGCCGAAGTTCGGCCACGCCACGCTCATGCTGGCGCGGACGTCGCTCATGCGGGAGGAGATGGAGGAGGCCATCCCGTCGGCCGAGGCGGCGAACAAGCTCCTGCCGAGGCGGCAGGAGGTCCTCAAGCTCCTGGCGTGCTGCTACGCGAGGCAAGGCAAGGTCCTCGCCACCTCGGGCGAGTACAAAAAGGCGGCGGACCTGCTGTGCAAGGCGGGCGGGCTGAGAATCCACGACGACGACCTGGCGTGGGAGGTCGGCGAGGCGGCCCGTGCGTTCACGGGAGAGGCCAAGGTGGAGAACTACGACGACCTCTACGCAGCCCTGAAGAAGGCCCACGCGGCGCTCGCCGACTGCACGGAGCTCATGGAGGAGACGGCGACGGTCTGCCGCTGGATCATCTCGCGCGAGATCGACGCCGGGGACTACTCGAAGGCACTCCAGGTGGCGAACGAGGGGTTGAAGATCAAGCCGAAGGACCCGGGGATCGTGGAGCTGATCGAGCAGATCAAGGAGGCGGAAAAGGAGAAGAAGTAGACTTCTCTTTGAGAAATGAGCATTCAGCCCAAGCGTCTCCTCATCCTCTCCGCCTCGGCGGGCGCCGGCCACGTCCGCGCGGCCGAGGCGCTCGCCGCCGCCTGCGCCGAGCGCCACCCCGACATCCAGGTCCACCACGAGGACGCCCTGGACCACGTCTCCCGCCTCGTCAAGCGGACGTACGCGCGGGGGTACCTGCAGACCGTGAACCGCTCGCCGGCGCTGTGGGGATACCTGTACCAGCTCTCCGACAAGCAGGACCCCGCGAAGAGCAAGGGGGCTCGGCTCGTCCACCTCCTCGACCAGCTCGGGAAGCGGAAGCTCGTGCGGCTGGTGGGGCAGGTGAAGCCGTTCCACGTCCTCTGCACGCACTTCCTCCCCGCGAGGGACCTGCTCGTGCGGAAGGCGGCCCACCCGGAGCGGCCGCCGGTGTCGGTCGTGATCACCGACTACGACGTCCACGCCTACTGGGTCGACCAGGGCGTGCACCGGTACTACGTCGCGAGCGAGGAGGTCCGGTGGGAGCTGGCGGCGCGCGGCATTCCGGAGGAGAGGATCGTGGTGGCCGGGATCCCAATCCACCCGATCTTCGGGAAGCCGCAGGCGCGAGGCCAGCTCGCCACCCGGCACGGGGTCGCGACGGACATCCGGACCGTGCTCGTGCTCTCGGGCGGCTTCGGCGTCGGCGACGTGGAGCGGACCGTGAAGACCGTCCTCGCGACCGAAGGGCCGCTCCAGGTCCTGGCGGTGTCGGGGCGAAACGAGCAGTTGCGCAAGACGCTCTCCGCGCTCCCGGTGCCGGCCGGCAAGACGCTGAAGGTCTTCGGCTTCGTGGACTTCATGGAAGAGCTGATGGACCTGGCGGACCTCTGCGTCTCGAAATCGGGCGGGCTGACGGTGAGCGAGTGCCTGGCGAAGGGGCTGCCGATGATCGTGCTGGCGCCGATCCCGGGGCAGGAGGAGCGGAACTGCGACTACCTGCTGGAGCGGGCGATCGCGGTGAAGGCGAAGGACCACGCGGGGCTCGCGTACAAGCTGCGCGGGCTGCTCGCCGACCCGGAGCGGCTCCCCGCGATGCGCCAGGCCGCGCGGGCCGCCTCTCGCGCGCACGCGGCCTTCGACATCATCGAGGACGTGCTGAACCCCAGCCAACCGGAATCGCGCCCGTAGGCGCGCGCTGGAGTCGCGCCCGTAAGGGCGCGCTGGAGTCGCGCCCGTAAGGGCGCGCTGGAGTCGCGCCCGTAAGGGCGCGGGGGAGTGACACCCGTAAGGGTGTCTTTCGACCACCAAGGCCTCGATGGACCGCCTCCCGAGTTTCCGGGCCCCCTGCGTCGCCGGCCTCGCGGTTGGCCTGGCCGCGTACGCCGTTTGCACTCTCTTCCTCGACGCCTACAGCCCGCTCCCGCTGCGGGAGTCCGTCGACGTCCACGTCTACCTCGGCGACGCGCGCGCGGTCTTCACGGGCGTGATGCCGTACGAGCGGGAGTTCGTCGAATACCCGCCCGTCTACTTCCTCGCCGTTCTCCCTCCGTACCTGCCGACGCTGGTCCTCGGCGAGGCGGCGTATCCCTGGTCGTTCGCTGGGTGGATGGCCCTCTGGGAGGCGCTCCTCGTCTGGCTCGTCGGGCGCTGCGCCTGGGAGGCGACCCGCGACGCGGCGCGGGCCCGCCTCGCCGCCTGGGCGTACGCGCTCTCCTACGCCTGCGCGGGGTTCGCGACGACGCGATTCGACGGCCTCCCCGCGGCATTCGCGATGATGGCGATCCTCGCCGCGATGTCGGGTCGCGGCGCGGGCGCGGCCGGCCTCGCAGCGACCGGCGCGCTCGCGAAGTGGTTCCCGGGCGTCCTCCTCGCGCCGCTCGTCCTGGAGGCGCGCAGGAGCCCTCGGGAGGCCCTCCGGCGGCTTGCGTCCTGGGGCCTCGTGCTCGTCCTCGGCACCCTCCCGATCGTGCTCCTCTCGCCCCGGGGCTTCCTGGAGACCTACCGCTACCACTTCCGCCGCGTCCCGAACTCGGAAGCCACGCACAAGCTCCTCAGCGAGCTGGGCGAGCGGACGGGCCTGTGGAACCTCGACCCGGCCGTCTTCACGCTCCCGCTCCTGGCGTGCGTGGTCCTCTGCTGGCTCCTCGTGGCGTTCTGGCTCTGGCGCAAGCCCGCCCCCTGGCCCGCGCGCACGCACGCAGCGGCCGCCGTGGCGATCCTGGTGCCGTTCCTGCTGGGGAACAAGGCCTTCAGCCCGCAGTTCCTCCTCTGGGTGGCGGCCCCCCTCTGCGTCCTGGCGCGCACGCGCCTCGACTGGGTCCTCTACTTCGCGCTCCAGGGCGTGATGGTCGTCGAGTTCCCGCTCCTCTACGCCTACTACCCGGCGCCCTTCTGGCTCGGCGTCACGATGGGCCTCCGCTGCCTCCTCCTCGCCGCCATGGCGATTCGCGCCGTGCGGCGTTGACGTCGAATCGACACGCGGGCTAGAATTGCGCGATCCAACAGGGACGGCCATGCGGTTCGACTTCCCCATCACCTCCGACTCCTCCGACGCCTCGCGGCGCGATTGGAGGGTGTTCGAGGAGTGCACCCGCTGCCACTGGCCGATGTTCTACTCCCTTTCGAGCGCCCTCAACACCGACCTCTGCGACTTCCCCGCCACCCTCGCCCGCGTCGTCGACGTCGCCGTCTCCATCACACGCGCCGACCGCGGCATGCTCCTCCTCTTCGACGAGCGGAAGGGCGCCCAGACCAAGGTCGCGCGCAGCGCCCGCGGACAGGACCTCCCCGAGGCCGAGCTCGCCGTCAGCCGCACCATCGTCGGCCGCGTCCTCCGGACGCAGAAGCCCGTCGTCATCCCCAACCTCGCCCGCGACCCCGAGTTCTCCAAGGCGGACAGCATCCGCCTCCTCGAGCTCGTCAGCGCCATGGCCACGCCGCTGCGCCTCTCCGACCAGCAAGCCGGCGCTGCCAACGCGCCCCAGGGCCCCCTCGACCGCGAGCGCCGCGCGCTCTCCCTCCGCGCGAAGGACCAGGTCCTCGGCATCCTCTACGTCGACAGCAAGACGACGAAGCAGACCTACGCCGAGATGGACCTCGCCATCTTCGAGGCCCTCGCGAACTACGCCACGACCGTCCTCTTGTACGCCCAGCTCCAGGAGGAGGCACGGCAGGACCCCCTCACCACGCTCGTCGACCGCAGGCACCTCGAGCGCGCCCTCGCGAACGAGGTCGCCCTCTCGGCGAAGTCCAAGGAGCCGCTCTCGCTCCTCCTCGCCGATGTGGACGGCTTCCGCGAGGTGAACCGCCTCCACGGACGCACCGTGGGGGACGACGTCCTCCGCACCGTAGGCGGCATCCTCCGGGAGGCGGTCCGCCGCTCCGACCTCCCCGCGCGGTACGGCGGCCCCACATTCGCTGTGGTCCTGCCCCAGACCTCGCCGGAGGGTGCGCGCATCACCGCCGAGAAGATCCGCAAGCGCGTCCAGGAGTACGAGTTCCTCGGCGGCGAGCTGGCCGTCACGCTCTCCGTCGGCCTGGCGACCATTCCCGCCCACGCGAGCGACGCCGCGGGGCTCATCTCACGCGCGGATCAGGCCCTCGCCCAGGCGAAGGGCGCCGCGGGGAACCGGGTCCTCGCTTGGCAGGCCGAGGGCCCGCGCGCCGACGCGTCCGCGGGCATGGTCTCGGGCGACCCCGTGCGCGACCACGACCGCGTGGCACGCTTCCTGCACTTCGCCAGGCGGGTCCACGCCGATGCCAGGAGCTTTCTTTCCGAGTTGATCGAGGCGATGGACGCCGAGCGCGCCTTTGTCCTCCGAGGCGACCGGATCGAGGGCCTCAATCGCGCGGGCGAGGCATCGAAAGAGGCCGCCTCGACGCGTGACCTGCTCGATCAGGCCAGGAAGGGGCAGGCGGGGCTGGGCGCGGGCGCCGCCGCGGCCGCGATCCCAGGGGGAGCCATCGCCGTGGAAGCCCCGCCGCAAGTCAGGCCGTTCGACGCCTCCGACCTCGCCTTCCTCGAGAGGCTCGGCGAGGCCGCCGGCTGGGTGCTCTGACATGCTCTCCAAGAGCGAAATCCAATTCTACAAGCTCGCCCTCGATCGGAAGTGGGTCACGTCCGAGCAGGTGAACCGCGCCATCCAGCTCCGCAAGAAGGACGAGAGCGCCACGCTCGTGGACGTGATGGTCCGCGAGGGGCTCCTGACGCGCGAGCAGGCCGATGAGCTGGCCTCCGCGCCTGCCCCCGATCCGTCCCAGCCGCCCCCGCAGCCGCCGTCGACGCCGCAGCCGGTCGAGATGAGCCGCGCGACGATCCCGGTCCACGCCGCGGGCCCCGCGATCTCTTCGCCGACGATCGGCGGATCGACGCCGCTCACGGGCGGGGGCCTCGGCTCCGAGGCCAGGACGTTCGGCAAATACGAGATCCTCGGCGAGATCGCCCGCGGCGGGATGGGGATCGTCTACAAGGTTCGCCCGATCGGCTTCGACCGCGTCCTCGCGATGAAGGTCATCCTCTCGGGGGTCTCGGCCGACGACGAGGAGCGGAAGCGCTTCGTCCGCGAGGCGGAGGTCATCTCGCGCCTGCGCCACCCGAACGTGATCACCGTGCACGACGTCGGGTCGGTGGGGGAGCAGTACTACTACACGATGGACTTCATCGAGGGGAAGACGCTCGACGTCCTCGTGAAGGAGGGGCTTCCCACGCGCCGCGCCCTCGAGATCATCCGCGACGTCTCCGACGCCATGGCGCACGCCCACGCCAAGGGGGTCATCCACCGGGACCTCAAGCCGAGGAACATCATCGTCGACGAGCGGGGCGTCCCGATGGTCATGGACTTCGGCCTCGCGAAGAGCTTCGACCGCGGGACGAAGTTGACGCGCTCGGGCGCGACGCTCGGCACCCCCGCCTACATGTCGCCGGAGCAGGCCGGGGGCGACCTCACGATGGTCGACCAGCGGACCGACGTCTACGCGCTCGGCTCCATTCTCTACGAGCTGCTCGCAGGCCGACCCCCGTACACCGGCGACACGGCGATGGAGGTCCTCGTCCAGCTCATGTCGACCGACGCGAGGCCGCTCAAGGAGCTGGTCCCGACGCTCCACCGCGACATCGAGACGATCTGCATGCGGGCGGTTGAGAAGGACCTCTCGCGCCGCTACAAGACGGCCGGCGAGCTCCGCGACGACCTCGACCGGTACCTCAAGGGGGACAGCATCCTCGCGCGCCCGCCGGGCCCGGCCACGCTCCTCTTCCGCAAGGTGAAGAAGCACCGCGCGTCGTTCTCGGTCGCGATGGTGCTCCTGGTCTGCGGGGCGGCCTTCCTCGTCTGGCGCGGCGTGGAGCGGAAGCGGTCCGAGGCCCGCGAGGCGAAGGACGCCGCGAAGGCGGAGGTCGTCCGCGCGGAGGCCCTGTTGTCGCAGGGGGACCTGCGTGAAGCGGAGGCGGCCTGCGACCGCGCCCTGGCGCTCGACGCGGGGAACGCGGGCGCGCTCATCGCGCGGTCGCGCGTTCACCGCGCGGAGGGCAGGCTCGACCTCGCGGACGAGGACGCCCGCGCCGCGGGCCAGGCCGCGCCCGACTCCGCCGCGGCCGCCGAGGAGCAGGGGAACGTCGCCCTCGCGCGTGGCGAGGCCGTGCGGGCCCTGGCGATGTACGACCAGGCCGTCTCGCTCGACGGCCGCAACGCGGCTCAGGTAGGCCGCAACGCGGCTCAGGTAGGCCGCAACGCAGCCCCGACAGGTCGAGACGCGGCCCGGGTAGGCCGAGCACGGGCCCTCCTCGCCGCAGGGAGGGCCGAGGAGGCGCGGAAGGCCTCCGAGGAGGCCCTAGCGCACAACCCCGCGCCGGAGTTCCAGGCGGCCGCGGCGGTGGTGAAGGGCAAGGCGCTGGAGGCCCTCGGCGACCGCGCGGGGGCGCACACCTGCTACGCCGCGGGCGCCAACGCGTCGCCCCGGCACGCCGACGCGCTGCTCGCCGACGGGGAACTGTTCCTCGCCGAGCGGAACTACGACGCGGCGATCGACGCCTTCTCCCTGGCCATCCGCATCGACTGGGACCTGGCCGTGGCGTACCTGGGCCGGGGGAGGGCGTACTACAAGAAGCTGCAATTCGACGACGCGGTCCAGGACCTGAACGACGCCCTCGCGCGGAGCCGCGGCGACGCGCCGGCCCTCGTCCTCCTGGGCCAGGTCTACCAGTACAAGGGAAACGCCACGCAGGCCGCGAAGTTCTTCGATGAGGCGGTCCGCGTCGCCCCCGATGACCCCGCGGCGCTCGCCGCGCGCGGACGCGCCCTCGTCCGCGCCGGGCGGCGCGACGAGGCGGAAACGGACCTCAGACACGCCGTCGAGGTGGCCCCGAACGATGTCACGGCCCTCAACGCGCTCGGGGCGCTCCTCGTGGCCCGCTCCGACTGGAACTCGGCGCGGGAGGTCTTTGCCCGCGCCGTCGAGATCGACGGGACGCACGCGGAGTCGATCGGCAACGTCGCCTGGTGCGAGCACCGCCTTGAGGACCGCGAGCACGCGAAGGCCGACTTCGAGCGGTCCCGCCAGTTCGCCTCGATGAAGGGGCACGAGGCGCGGGACTACATCGACCTCGGGGATCGCCTGCTCTCGGACGCGCGGAAGAAGCCGGTCGTGAAGGCGTACTACGCCCCGGCCCTCGATGCGTACGCCTTCGCCGCGGGGCTGAATCCGCGGCTCGCGGAGGCGCACGTCCGCCGCGCGGAGATCCACTTCCTTTTCGGCGACTTCGAGGAGGCGAAGGCGGAGTACGAGCAGGCCCTCCAGGCCGACCCGTACTACATCCCCGCGTTCCTCGGACGCGCCTCGCTCTGGCGCGACCACATGAAGCCGCCCTCGCCCGAGAGGGCGATGGGGGACGTCCTGGCGGTCCTCTCGTTCGCACCCACGGACGCGGGGGCCCTGACGCTCCGCGCGGAGCTGCTCTGCGACACGGAGAAGTGGGAGGAGGCCCTCGACCTGGCGGAGCGGGTCCTGGCGTCGACACCCAGATACCCCCGCGCGGAGCGGGTGCGGACGCTCTGCCTCGTGAAGCTGGGCCGCGCCGAGGCGGGGACCGAGCCGCCGCCCCTCATGACGGCGGGGAACCGCGCGAAGGCGATGGATCACCAGACGCTGGGCGAGACCTGCTACAACGAGCAGCGGTTCGCCGACGCGCTGCTCGCCTTCACGCGCGCGATTGAGGAAGACCCGTCCTACAGCCGCGCGTACTACGGCCGTGCGGCGGCGCGCTACGGCCTGTGGCAGTTCGCAGAGGCCATCATGGACTACGGTCGGGCCATCGAGCTGGAACCGAGGCTCGAGATGAAGTACCTCTCGACGTTCCCGAAGGTGAAGCCGCTCGCCATGAGCGGCTGGGCGAAGATCCGGCCGCAGATCGACGCGAAGGTGCCGATCGAGCAGCCCGAGGCGGGGGTTCACCTCGCCTACGGCTTCCTGGCGCTCGAATTGGACGAGATCGCGCTGGCGCGTCCGCACATCGAGCGGGCCATCGCCATCCGCCCCGACTTCGCGCTCGGCCACAGCGCGATGGGCCTCCTGCTCCTGAGGGAGGGAAAGCTCGAGGAGGCGGCGAAGGAGCTGGAGCGGTGCATCGCCACCGACCCACGGCTGATCTCCGGCTACCTGTTCCTGGCCGAGGTCCACGCGCTGGCGGGTCGGCGCGACCAGGCGATGGCGCAACTCCACACGGCCGTCAACCTGGGGCTCGAGGACTTCGCCTACGTGACCTCGAGCCCCTCGTTCGACTCGCTGCGGAACGACCCCGAGTTCCGCTCGCTCGTCAACGTCCACTAAGGGCCTGTAACGAAACAAGTAGTCCACTTTTCGATGCAACGCTGGAGTCGCGCGCGTGAGCGCGCGGTGGATCGACGCCCGTAAGGGCGTCCGA
>Ga0080064_1000539_pt1 | contig 97788 bp, 95 predicted proteins | sample Subgrocontami54m_FD_69260 | JGI IMG/M metagenome (GOLD analysis project Ga0080064, IMG submission 69260) | Subsurface groundwater microbial communities from S. Glens Falls, New York, USA - GMW46 contaminated, 5.4 m (SPADES assembly) (version 2) ...
GGTTGGATCACAGACCATTCAAAATCCGTCAGGTCAAAGCGGGCCATCAGAGCCTCCTGTTCAGGAGGTTGAATCAGAATTTCCCAGATTCGAGAATCCCGTTTATGGGTTCATGACCTAGAGCTGTTGTGCCGTGAACGTATTGCAGCTTGCCACGGTCCCCTGCTTGAACCCGGTCTCGAACCAGCGCCGGCGCTGCTCCGACGTGCCGTGGGTGAAGGAGTCGGGCACCACGCGGCCCTGCGCGCGCCGCTGCAGCGTGTCGTCGCCGATCGCCGCCGCGGTGCGTAGCGCCGCCTCGATGTCGCCCGGCTGCAGCAGTTTCCATTGCTGCTCGGAATGATGCGCCCAGATGCCGGAGAAGCAATCGGCCTGCAGTTCGACTTGCACTTGGATGCGGTTGGCCGCCGCCCGCGCTATGCCCTGCTGGGTCTGCCGCGCCCGTCCCAATACACCGAGCAGGTTCTGCACGTGATGGCCGACCTCGTGGGCGATCACATAGGCCTGCGCGAACTCGCAGGCCTTGCTCCCCACGTCGCAGCCCTTGAAGCGCGTTTGGATCTGATTGAAGAACGAGGTGTCGAGATAAATCTTCATGTCGGCCGGGCAATAGAACGGACCCATGGCGCTCTGCGCCAGGCCGCCGCAATTGGCATCGGTCGCTCCGCTATAGATCACCAGCACCGGCGCACGATAGCTCTTGCCGTCCTTGGCGAAGATCGTCTTCCACGACGCCTCGGTTGAACCCAGCACATTGGAGACGAAGCGGCCGGTGGTATCCTGCGGTGCCCCGGTGCGGCGCGGCGCGCTGTCGCGCGGCGCTTCCATGCGCGGCTGCTCGCGGGTCATCATCTCGGCGCCGCCGATCAACAGGCTCGGATCGATCCCGAGCGCCCAGCCGACCAGGCCGAGCACGACGACGGTGCCGATGCCGAGCCCGCCCCGGCCCATGGGAAAGCCCCGGCCGCCGCCACCCACCGGGCCGCTTTCGCCACGGCGATCTTCCACATTGTCGCTACTTGGCAGGTCTTCCCAGCGCATCGCTTTGTCCTGTCGCGGCGCACAAATGCGCCGCCGCAATAATTACCACCGCGCTAACCAATCGGTGGGCGCAAGTATAGTTCCCCGGCAGTTCTTGCCCAGTGCAATCCGTTTTGAATTAAGCCCATTTTTACCTTGAGGGGCCATGATCGCGATTGTCGGTTTGTAGGTCCCGCGTCGCCGGCCGCGTCGCCTGAGTCAGAGTCCTGAGTCATGGTTGTGTCGCGTCGCGGGGCGTCCAGTCGGGCGCCCCGCGTCAGTTCTGAACCCCGCGCAGGCGCCAGCGTTGTTGTCGGCGACTGCGTCGCGGAAATGGCCAAGCTGAGCGCGAGCTCGGTGGACTTGGTCTTTGCCGATCCGCCGTACAATTTGCAGCTCCAGGGCGACCTCAAGCGCCCCGACGATTCCCGCGTCGACGCGGTCAACGACCATTGGGACAAGTTTTCCAGCTTCGCCGCCTATGACGATTTCACCCGCGCCTGGCTCCTTGCCTGCCGCCGCGTGATGAAGCCTGCGGCCACACTGTGGGTGATCGGCTCCTATCACAACATCTTTCGCGTCGGCTCGATCCTGCAGGATCTCGGCTTCTGGATTCTCAACGACGTGGTGTGGCGCAAGACCAATCCGATGCCGAATTTCCGCGGCCGGCGTTTCACCAATGCGCACGAGACCCTGATCTGGGCGGCGCGCGACGCCGGCGCCAAGGGCTATACCTTCAATTACGAAGCGCTGAAGGCCGGCAACGAGGACGTGCAGGTGCGTTCCGACTGGACGCTGGCGCTGTGCACCGGCGAGGAACGCCTGAAAGGCGGCGACGGCAAGAAGCTGCACCCGACCCAGAAGCCGGAGGCGCTGCTGGCGCGCGTGATCCTGTCATCGTCGCGGCCCGACGATCTGGTACTCGACCCGTTCTGCGGCACCGGCACCACCGGCGCCACCGCCAAGCGCCTCGGCCGCCGATTCATCGGCTTCGAACGCGAAGCGGGCTATGCCGAAGCGGCGGAGCAACGCATCGCCGCAACCGAGCCGCTGCCGAAGGCGAGTCTGGCTCCATTCATGACCGCGCGCGATGCGCCGCGGGTGGCGTTCGCGGCGCTGATCGAGCGCGGGCTGATTTCGGCCGGCGCCCGCCTGGTCGATGCCAAGCGCCGCCACGCTGCGTTAGTGCGCGCCGACGGCGCGGTCGCGCTCGGCGAGACCGTCGGTTCGATCCATCGCATCGGGGCGCTGGCGCAGGGGCTCGAGGCCTGCAACGGCTGGGCGTTCTGGCATGTGGAAACCGCCAAGGGGCTGATCTCGATCGACGCGCTGCGCGCCGAGATCAGGGCGGGGATGGACGCGGGCTGACCGCCTCGCGGCGCGGGGTGTTGCGCACCGCACCGGACGGATGCGCCACCACCTTGCGCATCAAGCTCGGCAATGCCTCACCGGCCAGATCGGACAGCGCCACCCAGCGCGCACTTTGCGGCGCGCGGGCGCGCGACGGCACCTCGGCGGTGTAGACCACAAGCTCCAGCGGAAAATGCGTGAACACATGGGTGACGACGCCGGGCACGCGCCGCCACTTGATCTGCCTCTGCCCCGCGGGAAGAGCTGAAAACTTCGGCGCATGTTTCAGCGCACTGCGCTCGTCGAAATCGGGCGTCCAGTCGGTGGTCGGCACTTCGGTCATGCCGCCGAGCAGGCCTTGCGAGGGCCGCGCGCGCACCAGCACGTGGCCGTCGGCGCGGACGGCGACGAATGCCGCGCCGCGCCGCAAGCGGCCGGCCTGTTTCGGCGCCTTGCGCGGAAAGCGTTCCGGGTCGCCGCGCCGGCGCGCCACGCACTGCATCATCCATGGACAAAGCACACAGGCTGGTTTTTTGGGCGTGCAGATGGTGGCGCCGAGATCCATCAGCGCCTGCGCGAAGTCGCCGGCGCGTTTTTCCGGTAGGAGGCTCGCCGCGAGCGACCGGATGCGCGGTTTACCGGCCGGCAATTCGTCCGCAACCGCGAACAGCCGGCTGACCACGCGCTCGACATTACCGTCCACCGCCGCCGCCCGCATGTCGAAGGCAATAGCCGCGATCGCTGCGGCAGTATAGGCGCCGATGCCGGGCAGCGCCGACAATTCCGTTTCGCTTTCGGGAAAGCGTCCGCCGTTGCGTTCCACCACAGCCCTGGCGCAGGCATGCAGATTGCGGGCCCGCGCGTAGTAGCCAAGCCCGGCCCACAGCTTCAGCACAGCGTCGAGCGGCGCCGCGGCCAGCGCCGCAACGGTCGGCCAGCGCGCGGTGAATTTTGCGAAATAGGGAGCGACCGTCTTCACCGTGGTCTGCTGCAGCATGATCTCCGACAGCCAGACCCGGTACGGATCGGGTACCTGCCCGGGCAGCGCGCGCCAGGGCAACGCGCGGCGATGGCGGTCGTACCAGGCGAGCAGTGCCGCCGCGTCCCGCGCGTCGGCAACGCGCGGTCTTGGCGGAGAGGGTGTTCTCGCCTGCTTTGCGCGTGCCTGCCGGCCTGCTAGCGTCATGACCGACCGATGACAGAGCCGCGTCCCGTGAACAAGCCCCGCAAATCGCAACCCCGCCCGCTCGCCCAACTGCTCGGCAAGATGCTCAACGAGGCATTCGCCAAGCAAGGCTTCGCCTCGACCGAGCTGGTTACTCGGTGGCCCGACATCGTCGGCAGCGAGATTGCGGCCCATTGCGAGCCCGAGAAAATCCAATGGCCTCGTTTGGGCGACGGCGAAGCGTCGGAACCCGGCACCCTGGTATTGCGGGTGGAGGGCCCGACCGCGCTGGAAATTCAGCATCTGTCGAATGTCATTCTGGAGCGGGTGAACCGCTTCTTTGGCTGGCAGGCGGTCGGCAGCCTGCGGCTGCGCCAGGCGCCGCTCCGCGGCCATGTCAGATCGAAGGCGCCAGCGGGTCCCGATCCGGAGATCGCGGCGCGCATCACCGAGACACTGCCCGAGATCACCGACGATAATCTGCGGCAGGCGCTAGGACGGCTCGGCGCCGCCATCAAACAGACGTGACCGCAGGGCTTGGCGGACCGCGCCGCCATTGCCACATTGCCGGTTTAGGGGTAGCCCCTTGAGGGATAAAATGGCCCGCCAGCCGCAACTTGATCGCGCAACGCGTGTAACGACGGAGTCCTCAGTGAATATTGATCGTCGCGAATTCGTCATCAGCACCGGCGCGCTGGCGCTCGCGGGTGTCGCGCTGTTCCGCAGCTTGCCGGACTTCGTCAGTTCCGCCTTGGCGCAGGACCCGTCTGCCGCCGAGCTGCTGAAGGCGGGCCCGCTGGAAGAAATGGTGCTGGGCGACGCCAAGGCGCCGGTCACCTTGATCGAATATGCCTCGATGACCTGCCCGCACTGCGCCACGTTCCACGAGGTCACCTATCCGGTGCTGAAGAAGAAATACATCGATACCGGCAAGGTCCGCTTCATCTTCCGGGAATTCCCGCTTGATCCCCTCGCCGCCGCCGGTTTCATGCTGGCGCGCTGCGCCGGCAACGACAAATATTTCCCGATGATCGAGACCCTGTTCGCCAAGCAGCAGGAATGGGCGGTGCGCCAGCCGCTGCCGCCGCTGCTCGCCATCGCCAAGCAGGCCGGCTTCACCGAGCAGACTTTCGAGGCCTGCCTGGCGAATCAGAAGCTGCTCGAGAACATCTCGGACGTGCGCGACCGCGCAGCCAAGCAGTTCAATGTGCAATCCACGCCAACTTTCTTCATCAATGGCCGGCAGGTCCGCGGCGCTCTCACCGTGGCCGAGCTGGACAAGCAGATCGAGCCCTATCTCAAGGGCCAATAAAGGTTTTTTGCCCCGGACTTGCTCCGGATCACCGCTCGCCGCCGACCGGTGGCGGCCTACGGACGGTGCAAAGTCCTGGGAAACTTGGTCGGGCCGGTTGCGGAAGCGTCCCGCCCGATTCATTCTCCGGCGCGATGCGGCACCCCTCGACTCACGCCATGGGCTTGAGCCCACAGCGATTCCTTCCCCGGTGGGGAGAGGATCGGGGTAACCGGGTTCCGACACTGCCGATTTCGAACCGCCGTTTTCCCCTCACCTGGCCCGTGCCTCGGGCACGCGCCGGCCGCTCCCCACCGGGGAGAGGCGACCAACGAAGCTCAGAATGAAACTCACCCGCCTGCGCCTGCTCGGATTCAAGTCCTTCGTCGAGCCGACCGACTTTCTGATCGAGCCGGGCCTGACCGGCGTGGTCGGGCCGAACGGCTGCGGCAAATCGAACCTGGTCGAGGCGTTGCGCTGGGTGATGGGCGAGTCGTCGCACAAGGCGATGCGCGCGGTCGACATGGACGACGTGATCTTTGCCGGTACCAATAGCCGGCCGGCGCGCAACAATGCCGAAGTCGGCATGCAGATCGACAATTCGCAGCGCAAGGCGCCGGCGCAATTCAACGAGCATGAGACGCTCGACGTGTCGCGCCGCATCGAGCGCGATTCCGGTTCGACCTATCGCATCAATGGGCGCGAGGTGCGCGCCCGCGACGTGCATATCCTGTTCGCCGACGCTTCCACCGGCTCGCGCTCGCCCGCTCTGGTGCATCAGGGCCGAATCGGCGAGATCATCCAGGCTAAGCCCGAACAACGCCGGCGCGTGCTCGAAGAGGCGGCCGGCATTTCCGGCCTGCATGCGCGGCGGCACGAGGCGGAGCTGCGGCTGCGCGCGGCCGAGCAAAATCTGCAGCGGCTGGAGGACGTGATCACCCAGCTGGCAGCGCAGATCGCCGCGCTGAAGACGCAGGCGCGCCAGGCCGTGCGCTATCGCAATATCGCGGGCCAGGTGCGGCAGGCCGAAGCCACGCTGTTTCACCTGCGCTGGGTTGCCGCCAATGCCGAGGTCGCCGAAGCCGAGCACGCTAAAAACCAGGCCGTGCGCGTGGTGGCGGAACGGACCGGCGAGCAGGCCGAGGCCTCCAAGCGCCAAACGTTGGTCGCCGCCGAGCTGCCGGCGCTGCGCGACGTCGAGGCGAAAGCCGCAGCCGCCTTGCAACGGCTGGTGATCGCGCGTGAAACTCTCGAACGCGAGGAGACGCGCGCCAAGGAGCGTATGAGCGAACTCGATCAGCGGCTGATACAGCTGGCTGCCGATATCGAGCGCGAGAAGCGGCTGGCTGCCGACGCCGAGGCCGCGCTTGCCAAGTTGGACAGCGAAGAAGCGACGCTGCAGCGCGAGGCCAGGGCCAATGCGGAGCAGCGCACCGGCGTCGACCAGCGCGCGGCCGCCGCCGACGGCGTCCTCGCCGACGCGGAAAAGACCTTCGGCGAACTCACCGGCACGCTTGCCGACCTCACCGCCCGGCGCAATCAGCTGGAGACCGCCGTGCGCGACCACGGCGAGCGACTAACCCGCATTGAGCGCGAGATCGCAGCCGTCCAGGCCGAACTGAAGCAGATCGAGACGGCCGGCGGCGGCGCCGATCTCAAGGCGCTCGCCCAGACCGTTGACCAGGCACAGGCTGCGGTAGCCGAGGCGGAAGCCGCAGCATTGCGCGCCGAAGCCGCCCATTCCGCCGCCCGCCAGGCGCTCGATGTGGCGCGCAGTCCGCTAGCCGATGCCGAACGCCGCGCGCAACGGCTCGACACCGAAGCCAAGACGCTGGCCAAGCTGCTGCACGTCGACACCAAGAATCTGTGGCCGGCGGTGCTGGACGATCTCACCGTCGCCAAGGGATATGAAACCGCGCTCGGCGCGGCTTTGGGTGACGACCTGGAGGCGCCGGTCGATCCGTCCGCGCCAATGCGCTGGGGCGGTGCCGCCGTCGATCCGTCTGACCCCAGCCTGCCGTCCGGCGTCGAGTCGCTGTCCCGTCACGTCGAGGCGCCGAAGGAGCTGGCGCGACGGCTGGCGCAGATCGGCGTTATCGATCGCAAGGACGCGACCCGCCTGATCCAGCTACTCAAGCCCGGCCAGCGGCTGGTGTCGCGCGACGGCGATCTCTGGCGGTGGGATGGTTTTTCCGTTGCCGCCAATGCACCCACCGGCGCGGCGCGGCGGCTCGCCGGCAAGAACCGCCTTGCCGATATCGAGGCGGAACTGAAAGCGGTACGCGCCGAGGTCGAGAGCAAACGCAAGACGGCGGAACAGGCGGAGGCCGAAGCCGCCGCCGCCGCCGAGCGCGAAACCGCCGCCCGTACCGCCTGGCGGGAATTGCAGCGCGCCGCCGATCAAGCCCGCGACCGCCACGCGGTAGCCGAACGCGATGCCGGCCGCAATGCCGCGCGGCTCTCCGCGCTTGCGGAAGCCAGGACGCGCCTGACCGCGAGCCGCGACGAAGCCACCGCCGCCCGCTCAGACTCGGAACGCGCACTCAAGACCCTGCCGCCGGCGACCGAGGTGGAAAGCAAACTCGCCGCGGTGCGCCAGGACATCGAAGGCCATCGCGCGCTCGCCGCCGAAGTGCGCGCCGAGGTGCAGGCGCTGGCGCGCGAAGCCGAACTTGCCGCCCGGCGATTGAAGGCGATCGACGAGGACCGTAACGGATGGACGGCGCGCAAGGACGGCGCCGGCTCGCAGATCACCACGCTGCAAGAGCGTGTGCAGGAGGCCCAGACCGAACGCGCGAGCCTGGAAGGCGCGCCGGCCGCCTTTGCCGAGCAGCGCAGCTCGCTGATCGGTGAAATTGAGACCGCGGAGGCAGCGCGTCGCGCGGCCGCCGACCGTCTCGCCGAGGCCGAGAACTTGCTGGCGGAGGCCGACCGCGATGCCCGCCGGGCGCTCGACGCCATGGGCAGCGCCCGGGAGGACGCGGCACGCGCCGAGGAACGTTATGAAGGCGGCAAGCGCCGGCTCGCCGACGTCGCCCATGAAATCCGCGAAATGCTGGAAATCGATCCGGCCGAGGTCGCCGGCCTTGCCGGCATCGATGCCAAGGATGCCATCCCCGATGTCGCGGAGGTCGAGGCCAAGCTCGATCGCCTGCGGCGCGAGCGCGAGCGCCTCGGCGCGGTCAATCTGCGCGCCGAGGAGGAGTTGCGCGACGTCGAAGGCCAGCACACCACGCTGACTTCCGAGCGCGACGATCTGGTCGAGGCGATCAAACGGCTGCGCCAAGGCATCCAGAACCTCAACCGCGAGGCGCGCGAGCGACTGCTCGCCTCCTTCGAAGTGGTAAACGGCCATTTCAAGCGACTGTTCGGCGAGCTGTTCGGTGGCGGCACCGCCGAGCTGCAATTGATCGAGCACGAAGACCCGCTGGAAGCCGGCCTCGAAATCGTCGCCAAGCCACCCGGCAAGAAGCCGGCAACGCTGTCGCTTTTGTCCGGCGGCGAGCAGGCGCTGACCGCGCTGGCGCTGATCTTCGCGGTGTTCCTGACCAATCCGGCGCCGATCTGCGTGCTGGACGAAGTCGATGCGCCGCTCGACGATCACAATATCGAGCGCTTCTGCGACTTGCTCGACGAGATGACGCGCTCGACCGACACGCGTTTTGTCATCATCACCCACAACCCGATCACCATGGCGCGGATGAACCGGCTCTACGGCGTCACTATGGCGGAGCGCGGCATTTCCCAGCTGGTCTCGGTCGACCTCGAAGCCGCGGTCAAGCTGCGCGAGGCGGTGTAGGTTTCATCGGCGGCTGTCCGTCGCCCTGCCGGCGGAATGCTCCTCCCCACTCGCTTACACCCCCGAACATGCGCTAAGCTGCACGCGGTTCGTTTGTCGGTGCGCCCACAGGAGACCAGAATGTCCACCACCACCTGGATCGTTATCGGTGTAGTCGTCGTCCTCGTGTTGTGGATCATCATGATCTACAACAGCCTGGTTGCCATGCGGCAGCGGGTGAACCAGTCGTTTGCCGACGTGGACGTTCAGCTCAAGCAGCGCCACGATCTCATCCCCAACCTGGTCGAGACCGTGAAAGGCTATGCTACGCACGAGCGCGGCACGCTCGACGCGGTGATCAAGGCGCGGCAGACCGCGATCGCTGCGCCCGGGATCGACCAGAAGGTGGCGGCCGAGAACATGCTGTCTGGGGCGCTACGTCAATTGTTCGCGCTGTCGGAGGCCTATCCCGACCTCAAGGCCAACCAGAATTTCCAGCAATTGCAGTCGGAACTTTCCGACATCGAGAACAAGCTCGCCGCCGCGCGCCGCTTCTTCAACAACGCGGTGCAGGAATACAACACCGGCATCCAGCAATTTCCGGCCGTCATCCTCGCCGGCGCGTTCGGCTTCTCGCAGAAGGAATTCTTCGATCTCGGCGGCGACCGTCCGGTGATGGAGAAGCCGCCACAGGTGAAGTTCTGACCTTGCATAGCCAATGCCGATGGTACTTTGGCCTCGTCCTTCGAGACGCGCCTTGCAGGCGCCCCTCAAGATGAGGCCGAATACCGCAATCCCTCGTGGTGAGGAGCGGGCCGAAGCCCCGCGTCTCCAACCATGAGGGATTGCGACAGCAGCACTTTGGCATACTGAGGCCGCTATGGCCGCTTTCGGTCTATACAGCCACATCCAGTCGAACAAGCGGCGCTCGATCCTGCTGCTGATCGGGCTGTTCTTCCTGGTCTATGTGATGGTGTTTGCCGGCGCGCTAGCGGCCGAGGTGATCATCAATGGCGACGCCTCGCTCGACTACCTGCTGCGCGCGGCGTGGCAGCATTTCCTCATGGCACTGCCGTGGGCAACGATCGGCGCCGTGTTGTGGATGCTGATCGCCTACAAATTTCACCAATCGATGATCGACGCGGTGACCGGCGGCCGCGACGTAACGCGCCAGGAGGAGCCGCGGCTCTACAATTTGCTGGAAAACCTCTGCATTTCGCGCGGCATTCCGATGCCCAAGCTGAAAGTAGCGGAGGAGGACGCGCTCAACGCCTTCGCCACCGGGCTGAACCAGCGGCAATATTCCATCACCGTGACATCCGGGCTGGTGCGGAATTTGAACGATGCCGAACTCGAGGCGGTGCTCGGCCACGAACTGACCCATATCCAAAACGGCGACGTGCGCATGCTGGTAGTCGCCGTCATCATCGCCGGCGTTCTCTCGTTCTTTGCGGAGCTGGTCTTCCGCCTGTTCTTCCATGCCGGCCGTTTGGGGAGCGGGCGCAGCAGCGGCAGCAGCGACCGCGGCAAGGGCGGTGCGTTCCTTGCGATCGTCATCGCGCTGGTGCTGGTCGCGGTCGCGTGGTTTCTCTCGATCGTGATCCGCTTTGCGCTGTCGCGCTCGCGCGAATTCCTGGCCGATGCCGGCGCGGTGGAGCTGACCAAAAACCCGGACGCCATGATCTCCGCGCTGCGCAAGATCGAAGGCCGCGGCGAGATCGAGGGCGCCACCTCGGCGGTGATGGAAATGTGCGTCGACAACCCGCGCTCGGGCTTCGCCGACCTGTTCGCCACCCATCCGCCGATCGATAAACGGGTCGAGGCGATCATTAAATTCGCCGGCGGCCGCGATCCCGGTCCGCTCGAATTGGCCGGGCCTGAACAGGTTGAGGACGGGGAAGACGAGCAGAGCGGCGAGCAACAGTCCGGTGGGCCCTGGACACCCGCCGGCTAGGCTCCCAGCGACGGCGCACGACCATTCCTGCCGGAGCGGCCGCCCATCGAGTTGGGCGGCGGCCAGCCCGGCCCACGGGACCCGAAGCACCGCAGCTAATACCGGCTGCGCTTCCCAGACTGGGGATGCGTACGCTGCAAGAGCGAATTTCCCTTGTCGGAACGGGCTCTTCCGCCGTCCGGTACCCCTGTGAATTGATGTGCAGAACTTGCCGCCGACGCCCCGAGAATCGTTCGCTTCCTGCCGCCGTTCTGTCATGCTTGCGTCGAATGCTCGCGTCGATCACGGGTGATTCGAAGGACAGGCCATGGCAAAGCCAGCAGTGATTCTCGTCGGTGCGGACAAGGGCGGCGTCGGCAAAACCACGGTGGCGCGCACGCTGCTGGACTATTTCACCGCGCACCAGGTTCCCACCCGCGCTTTCGACACCGAATCCCCCAAGGGCACGCTCAAGCGCTTCCATCCCGACCTGACCGACGTCGTTGACGTGACCCAGGTCCCCGACCAGATGCGCATCTTCGACACGCTCAATTCCTCGGACGCCTCGGTCACCGTGATCGACGTGCGCGCCGGGGTGCTGTCGCCGACGCTGCGCGCTTTACGCGACATCGGCTTCATCGAGGCGGCCAAGAAGGGCCAGATCACCTTTGCGGTGTTCCACATCCTCGGCCCGTCGGTCGCCTCGCTCGACGAGATCAACGAGACCGCGGCCTTTCTCGGCGATGCCAAATATTTCCTGGTGAAGAATTTCATCAACAACACGCATTTCTTCGAGTGGGATGAAGCCACCCACAAGGCCTATTTCAACAAGATCAAGGATGCGGTCGAGCTCACCATCCCGAAGCTGAACGAGATGGCCTGCGAGCAGGTCGAGGTCGCCTCGGTGCCCTATCTCAACTTCATCGCCAACAAGAAGCAGAACGGCGAGCCCGCATCCTATTCGTTCGTGCTGCGGGGCTATGTGCGCCACTGGTTGGGCAATGTCTGGGCGGAATATGACCGCATCAAGCTGACCGACATCGTGGGAGCACACGCGCAGGCCGCTCCAGCCCAGCGGGCGCAGGCGCGCGGTTGAGGTAAGTCCGGCCGTCGTAAGCTCGCGGGCTTTGTCACGTTCCGGTAGGCGTTTCGCCGCCCTCCCATGAGGCGGCAAAAGCCATTGTTCGGATAAGCGTCGTGTAAAACCAACAACGAAAGCGCGACCGTGCCGACCAGCCAAAGCCAGAAAGCAATAGCGGCGATCTACGACGATATTCCGGAGACCAGTTCGCCGGCACTGGCGGCCGAGACGCGGAGATGGACGCCGGTCTACATCGTGGCTTCGCCGCGGCCCACCTGCGGCAAGACCTTTCTGGCGCGCTTGCTGATCGATTTCCTGCGCCTCGACGGCAACATCCCAACGGCCTTCGACCTTGATCCGAACGAAGGCGCGCTGACGGACTTGCGGCCGGACTTCACGGTCAAGGCCGGTATCGCCGACACGCGCGGCCAGATGGCGCTGTTTGATGCGCTGGTGGTGGGTGACGGCATCGCAAAGGTGGTCGATGTTGGCCACGGGGCATTCGAGCGCTTCTTCGCGGTCGTCGAGGAGACCGGATTCGTCGCCGAGGCGCGTCGCCGCGCGATCGAGCCGCTGGTCATGTTCGCCGCCGACCCGCATCCGGCATCGGCGCAGGCCTATGAGGCGCTACGTCGGCGCTTTTCCGGCCTCGTGATGGTGCCGGTGTTCAACGAAGCCGTCACCAAGGGCAAGAAGCTGCGCGAGCAATTCCCGTTCGTACGCGCCGCCGCCGTTCCGCTGCAAATCCCGCTATTGCCACCCACGTTGAAGGTGCATGCCGATAGAGGCGCGCGCTCGTTCCTCGACTTCCACGACACCCTGCCGGTGGAAGTGCCGCTCGGTCCCGCTTTCGAGTTGCGCTCCTGGACCAAGCGCACCTTTTTGGAATTCCGCGAGCTGGAACTGCGGCTGCTGCTGGAAAAGCTGCGGGCGTCGCTGCAGGGGTAATTCGGGTGGCCTCATGGTTCGAGACGCGTCGCTGCGCGACGCTCCTCACCATGAGGGTTGAGACCGAGATGCTGCCAATGCGCCCGGGGATGCGTCCACCTCAATGCCCCTCGAACGACACCAGCGTGCGCACCGGCACATCGAGCTTGCGCAGCTTGTCGGCGCCGCCGAGTTCGGGCAGATCGATGACGAAGCAGGCCGCCAGAACTTCGGCGCCGAGCTGGCGCAGCAGCTTGATGGCGGCCTCCGCGGTGCCGCCGGTGGCGATCAGATCGTCCACCAGGATCACCCGCTCGCCCGCCACCAGCGCGTCGGCGTGAATCTCGATCTCGTCCTCGCCGTATTCCAGCGCGTAGGTCACGCTAACCCGCTTGTGCGGCAGCTTGCCCTTCTTGCGGATCGGCACGAAGCCGGCCGACACTTGGTGCGCCACCGCGCCGCCCAGAATGAACCCGCGCGCCTCGATGCCGGCCACTTTGTCGATCTTCGCTCCCGGCCAGGGCTGCACCAATTCGTCGACCGCGCGGCGGAAGGCGCGCGCATCGCCCAAAAGCGTGGTGATGTCGCGGAACATGATCCCCGGCTTGGGATAATCCGGGATGGTGCGGATCGCGCTCTTGAGGTCATTGTCAGACTGCATGGAGGCCATGGGATGCTCGCGGGAAAAGGGCGCTTTGTGCTTGCGGGAGGGCGCACTCTGACGAACCATGTACCGACATGCAACGGGAGGGCATACCCATGAACGGACCCGAGGAGCGCGTCACCATCGTCGACCTGCGGATCCCCTTTTTCCGGCTGGTGTTCTTCTTCGTCAAGGCGGCGCTGGCGGCGATCCCGGCCGCGATCATCCTGTTCGTGCTGCTGATGCTGGGGACCGCGGTGCTCGCCGCCATCCTGGGCGCAGGCAATTTCGACTTCTCGTTCCGGCGCTGGACGATGTAGTGCAAGCGCTTACCAATAGGTTAGCATCAGATCCTTGACCCAGTCCGGCTCGCGGACCGCACCGCGCGCGGCAAAGCCGCTGATGTGCGGCTTGATGTCAAGGACCGGCGTGCCGTCGATGGCGTCAAGCCCACGCACCCGCAGGATCAGACCGTTGACGGCCAGGAGCTGGCAAATGGTGACCCCGAGCCGGTTGGGCCGAGCCCGCGCGGGCTGGGCGAAGATGCCCACTGTCGGCCAGTCGGCGCGCTCGCGCGGGTGGCGGGCGCCGGTTTCGATCTTGGCTTCCGGAACCTTGTGCATGTGAAAAACCACCATCACATGGCTGAAATCGGCGAGCCCTTTGGTGCTCTCCGTGCTCAAGCGGGCGGGATCGAGAACGATCTCGGCTTCAATATCGCCCCAACGGTCGTCCCGCGCCTCGGCGCGCCCGCCGCGCACCACGCCGATTGGCTGAAGCGCGATCACCGCTTCAGCACCCTGCCCGCCACCGCATCGAGCTTCTTCAGGAGCGCGGGGTCGCGCGCTTCGGGCGCGGTTATAAAGGCGTTGTCGAGCGCGCGGTCGGAGCCGATCGGACAGGATTCGTGCTCGCGCGGAAAATCCTTCGCCAGCCGCCCCACCAGGCGCTTGGCCTTCTCGGCATTGGCGGTCAGCACCTTGATGATGTCCTGCACCGTCACCGCGTCATGGTCGGGATGCCAGCAGTCGAAGTCGGTGACCATGGCGACGGTCGCGTAGCAAATCTCCGCCTCGCGCGCGAGCTTGGCCTCCGGCATGTTGGTCATGCCGATCACCGAATAGCCGAGCTGCTTGTAGGTCATGCTCTCGGCATAGCTGGAGAATTGCGGGCCTTCCATGCACACATAAGTTCCGTCGCGCACCGCGCGGATGCCCTCCGCCTCGGCCGCCGCAGCGAGATGGATGCGCAGCCGCGGCGACACCGGGTGCGCCATCGAGACATGGGCGACGCAGCCCTTGCCGAAGAACGAGCACTCGCGGTTATAGGTGCGGTCCACGAACTGGTCGATCAGCACGAATGTGCCGGGCGGCAGATCTTCCTTGAACGAGCCGCAGGCCGACAGCGAAATGAGATCGGTCACCCCCGCCCGTTTCAGCACGTCGATATTGGCGCGGTAGTTGATGTCGGACGGCGACAGCCGGTGCCCCTTGTCGTGCCGCGACATGAACACCACCGGCAGGCCGGCGATCTCGCCGATGCGCGGCGGCGCCGACGGCTCGCCCCAAGGGCTTGCAATGGTTTCGTCACGCACCTGTTCCAGCCCCGGCAGCTCGTAGATGCCGGAGCCGCCAATGATGCCGAGCACGGCTTTGGTCATGAATGATGTCCCGAACCTTCAAATGTTATTATCCGCGAAGGCGGATGATCCAGCAAAACGAGCTTCGCGGATTGTAACGCAGCCGCAAGAATACTGGATGCCCCGCTTTCGCGGGGCATGACGGCCTAAATCGTCGTGCCGCGCGGGTCCTGGCCGCGCGCGATCTCGGCCGGCTTCTCGATCTCGCTCCACACCTTCTTCTTGGTGAGATAGAGCAGGCCCGCGAACACGATGAGGAAGATGATTACCTGCAGGCCGATGCGCTTGCGCGCCTCGAGATGCGGCTCGGCCGCCCACATCAGGAAAGCAGAGACGTCCTTGGCGTATTGCGCGGGGGTTGCCGGCGCGTCGTCGTCATAGGTGACGCGGCCGTCGGTCAGCTGCGGCGGCATCGCGATGATGTGGCCGGGGAAGTACTTGTTGTAGTACGTGCCATCCGGCTGCACAAAACCCTGCGGCGGATCCTCATAGCCCTGCAACAGCGCCGCGATGTAATCGACGCCATGCTCCTGATATTGCGTAACCGCGTCGAACAAAAACCAGGGGAAGCCGCGCTCATAGGTGCGCGCCTTGGCAATGATTGACAGGTCGGGCGGCACTGCATTGTAGCGGGCGCGCGCCTCGTTTTCGTTCTGGAACGGCGCCGGGAAACGATCGGCCAGCCGCGCAGGACGCTCCTTCACCTCGCCCTGCTCGTTGGGCGCGTCCATCACTTTGTATTCAGCGGCGATGGCGGTCGCCTGCGGCACCGTGAAGCCCGGGCCGCCCGGCTCGGCCAGATTGCGGAACGACAGCAGCGACAGGCCATGACAGGTCTGGCAGACGTCGCGATAGACCTTGAAGCCACGCTGCAATTGCGCACGGTCGTATTTTCCGAACGGGCCGGCGAACGACCATCTCTGCATCGGTGGCGCCGGCTGCTCGCCGGCCGCTGACGCCGGCGCCGTTGTAACGGCAAGGCCTGCGAGCGCGATGCCGATGGCGAGCACCGCAGCCGCCCCCTTGCTGCGCAGCACGTCTTCCAGGATCGAATTGGGCAGCGGCAGCGGCCGCTCCACCCACGCCAACAGCGGCAGGATGATGATGAAGTGGGCGAAGTAATAGATGGTGAGGATGCGCGCGGCGATCACATAGCCGCCTTCCGCGGGCTTGGACCCGAGCCAGCCGAGCCCGACACAGCAGATCACGAACAGCCAGAAGAATTGCCGGTAGAGCGGGCGATAGCGCGCCGAACGCACCGGCGAGCGGTCGAGCCACGGCAGGAAGGCCAGGATCACGATCGAGCCGCCGAGCGCCGCCACGCCGCCGAGCTTGTTCGGGATCGCGCGCAGGATGGCGTAGAACGGCAGATAGTACCATTCCGGCACGATATGCATCGGCGTCACCGCCGGATTGGCCGGAATATAGTTGTCGGCGTGGCCCAGATAGTTCGGGATGTAGAACACGAACCATGCGAACAACACGCAGAACACCGCCATCATGAAGGCGTCCTTGAGCGTGGCATAGGGTGTGAATGCGACGGTGTCTTTCTCGGTCTTCGGATCAATGCCGGCCGGATTGTTCTGCCCGGCCACGTGCAGCGCCCAGACGTGCAGCACCACCACGCCGACGATGACGAACGGCAACAGGTAGTGCAGCGCATAGAAACGGTTGAGCGTCGGATTGCCGACCGCGTAGCCGCCCCATAACCAGGTGACGATCGATTCGCCGACCAGCGGGATGGCGGAGAACAGGTTGGTGATGACGGTGGCCGCCCAGAAGCTCATCTGGCCCCATGGCAGCACATAGCCCATGAACCCGGTCGCGATCATCAACAGCAGAAGGATGACGCCGAGAATCCAGATCACCTCGCGCGGCTCCTTATAGGAGCCGTAATACATGCCGCGCAGCATGTGGATATAGCCGGCGAGGAAGAACATCGACGCGCCGTTAGCATGCAGATAGCGCAGCAGCCAGCCGTAGTTCACGTCGCGCATAATGGCTTCGACCGAATTGAACGCGTAATCGACATGCGGGGTGTAATGCATGGCGAGCACGATGCCTGTCACGATCTGCGCGCCCAGCAGGAACGTCAAAATGCCGCCGAAGGTCCACCAGTAATTCAGATTGCGCGGCGTAGGATAGGCCACGAAGCTCGCATGAATGAACCCGGCGATCGGCAGCCGCCGCTCGAGCCAACGCATCAATGCACTGCGCGGCTGGTAGGTCGAAGGTCCACTCATGGTCAAATCCTGAAGAGACTGGTCGCGCGGCCGTCAGCCGATGCGGATCTTGGTGTCGGAGATAAATTCGTAGGGCGGGAGCGGCAGATTGGAGGGCGCGGGCCCGCTGCGGATGCGGCCGGACGTGTCGTAGACCGAACCGTGGCAGGGACAGAAATAGCCGTTCAAGGGACCCTGATGGGCGAGCGGGATGCAGCCGAGATGGGTGCAGATGCCGACCAGCACCTGCCACTCGTCCTTGCCCGCCTTGACGCGTTTCTCGTCGGGCTCGGGATCGGGCAGGCTGGCGAGGCTGACATTGCGCGCCTCCTCGATCTCCTTCTTGGTGCGGTGATTGACGAAGATCGGCTTGCCGCGCCAGAACACCTTGATCACCTGGCCTTCGGCGACCGGCGCAAGGTCGACCTCGATCGGCGCGCCGGCGGCGATAGTGGAGGCGTCCGGATTCATCTGCGCGATCAGCGGCCAGACCGTGGCGGCGGCGCCGACCGCTGCAACTGAACCGGTCGCGATATAGAGAAAATCGCGACGAGTCGGCTCGGCCGAAGACATCGTTGTCACGTTCACATCCTCTCCCTGTGCGAGGGCAGCCGGCCCGTGCGGGGCGCCATCGGAAACGCCATGGGCATTGGCCGAAGGGCGGCGGGCGGGCCGGTCGCGGCCGATCCGAAAGGCGAAAGGACGGCACAAACCGGCGGGGTTTATTGGCACCCTTGCCGGGAGAGCGCAAGCCCACCCGCACCGCCACGATCCAAAGTCGCATAAAGCCTGTGGCGGCCGTGTTTTCCGGGCCTGCCGCAGCAGCGGGAATGCGCTAGGGTCCGCCTTATGCGGATCGCGCTCTACGAGCCGGATATCCCCCAGAATACCGGAACGATTCTACGGCTCGGCGCCTGCCTCGGGCTGGAGAGCCACATCATTGAACCGGCGGGCTTTCCGACCTCTGACCGCGCCTTCCGCCGCGCCGGAATGGACTACCTCGATCAAGTGGCGCTGGTCCGCCATGCCAGTTGGGATGACTTCGAGGCTTGGCGGCGGGCTGCCGGCGCGCGGCTTGTCCTGTTCACCACCCGCGCGCCGCAGTCGTACCTCGACCATGCCTTCCGGGAGGACGAGGTTCTTTTGTTCGGGCGCGAGTCCGCGGGCGTGCCGGATCGGGTGTACGAGGCGGCCGATGCGCGGCTGCGGATTCCGCTGCGCGCGGGATTGCGCTCGCTCAACGTGGCGATGGCCTGCGCCATGGCGGCGGGCGAAGCGCTGCGACAGCTCGCCTGCGCGCCCGCCGGCCCTCCACAACACCCTTGAGGGGAGCCGGCTTCGGGTCCACATAGGGCGCGGAAACGGAGGCCGCCGGTGGCTTATGCGGTGAAGGAAATTTTTCTGACCTTACAGGGCGAAGGCGCCCATGCCGGACGCACGGCGGTGTTTTGCCGCTTCGCCGGCTGCAATCTATGGTCGGGCCGCGAGGCCGACCGGGCCACCGCCACCTGCCGGTTCTGCGACACCGATTTCGTCGGCACAGACGGCACCCGCGGCGATCGCTACGACAATGCCTCCACGCTGGTGGACGCCATCGAGCAGGAATGGGGCAGCGGCCGCGCGCATCGCTTTGCAGTGCTGACCGGCGGCGAGCCGCTGCTGCAACTCGACGGCGCGCTGATCGACGAATTGCACCGGCGCGGCTTTGCCATCGGGGTGGAAACCAACGGCACGCTCGATCCGCCCACCGGACTCGACTGGATTTGCGTCAGCCCAAAAGCCGGCGCCGAACTGCGCATCCGCTCCGGCAACGAAATCAAGCTGGTGTTTCCGCAGCCGGACGCGCCGCCGGAAGCGTTCGCCGATCTGGAGTTCGAGCGCTTCTCGCTGCAGCCGATGGACGGCCCGCAGTTCGCCGACAACACCGCCCACGCCATCGACTACTGCCTGCGCCATCCGCAATGGCGGCTCAGCCTGCAGACCCATAAGACGCTGGGGCTGCGCTGATGTGGGAATTGACCAAATCGTTCCGCTTCGAGGCAGCGCATGCCATCAGCGGCACCACGCTGGGCGACGCTGGCGACGAGGTGCACGGCCATTCGTTCCGCGCCGAGGTGGCGATCCGCGGCACGCCCGATCCCAAGACCGGCATGGTGGTGGATCTCGGACTGCTCGAGCAAAGCCTGGGGGAGATCCGGGGAGCGCTCGATCACAAGCTGCTCAATCGCATCGACGGCCTAGGTACACCCACTCTGGAGAATCTCTCGCGCTTCATCTGGGAACGCATCAAGCCGGCCGGGCGCGTCACCCGCGTCACCGTCTACCGCGACAGCTGCAGCGAAGCGTGCAGCTATTTCGGGCCGCAGTGATGGACGCAAGCCCACTCGAAGCCCGCAAGGCGCGCGCGCGCGCCTGGTTCGAACAATTGCGCGATGATATCTGCTCGGCGTTCGAGGCGCTGGAGGACGGCCTGCCGGCAGGCGCGCCGCTGAGCGACCGTGCCGCCGGCCGTTTCATTCGCACGCCTTGGCAGCGCGCCGACCATACCGGCAATGCAGGTGGCGGCGGTGTCATGTCGCTGATGAAGGGCCGGGTGTTCGAAAAAGTCGGCGTGCATGCCTCGACGGTGCACGGCGAGTTCGCGCCCGAATTCCGCAAGGAGATCCCGGGCGCGGAAACCGATCCGCGCTTCTGGGCCTCGGGCATTTCGCTGATCGCCCACATGCACAACCCGCATGTGCCGGCGGTGCACATGAACACGCGCTTTGTGGTCACCAGCAAGGCCTGGTTTGGCGGCGGCGCCGATCTCACGCCGGTGCTGGAGCGCCGGCGCAATCAGGCCGATCCCGACAGCCAGGCCTTCCATGCCGCCATGCAGGCGGCTTGCGACGCCCATGCCGGCATCGCGCCCTATGACAAGTACAAGGCTTGGTGCGACGACTATTTCTTTCTCAAGCATCGCCAGGAAATGCGCGGCATCGGCGGCATTTTCTACGACTGGCACGACAGCGGCGACTGGGAGGCCGATTTCGCCTTCACCCAGGATGTCGGCCGCGCGCTGCTCGGCGTGTATCCCGGGCTGGTGCGGCGGAATTTTGCAACGCCCTGGAGCGAGGCCGAGCGCGAGGAGCAGCTGGTGCGGCGCGGCCGCTATGTCGAATTCAATCTGTTGTACGACCGCGGCACCATCTTCGGGCTGCGCACCGGCGGCAATGTGGAGTCGATCCTGTCCTCGCTGCCGCCGGTGGTGAAGTGGCCGTGAGGCACTTAACGGGTCGCGCCGCTAGCGCGTGAACGCTCCCACCACCATCATCGCGCCGCCGATCAGCACCACGACGTCGAGTATGGCGGTGTGCACGCGCACCGGCATCCGTTCGACGAACAGCTTGGCGAGGAACGCGCCCGGCATGGCCATGAAGCCGATCAGCAGCGCAAAAGCGATCACGCGCGCATCGACCACGCCGGAGAAACCGAATACCGCCAGCCGCACCACGCTGATCACGATCGAGATCGCGGCGTCGGTGGCGACCACCGCCGCCCCTTGCAGCCCCGCCGCCATCAACAGCGACAGCAGGATGACGCCCGCGCCGACGGTGCCGCCGACCGCGCCGCCATAGCCGACCGCGCCGATGACGAGCCCCTTGTCGTCGAGCATGACGGCGTGCCGCTTGAGCGTGTGCCGCAGCGGCACCGTCAGCATCAGCATGCTGCCGATCACCAGCATGGCGCCGGCCCCGGTCAGGAACGTGTAGCCATAGGCGCTCAGAACGCAGGTCGGGGTCGCGGCGAGGACGACGATCCCTGCCCGCCGCCAATCGATCAGGCGAAAGAACGCCAGCGAACGCCAGGTGTTGGTCAACAGGGCGGAAATGGCGACGATCGGCACCACCGGCTCGGGGCCGAGCATCGGCACCAGCACCAGCGGCGTCAGCGCGCCGGTGCCGTAGCCGGCGACGCCGCCGATCACCGACGCAAATAGCGTCACGGCGGCGACCAGCAAGAGCTGCCAGAGCGAAATGTCGGTGAAGCCGGCCGCCAGATTCATTTAGCAGGTGGCGCGGGCGTCAGATCGGCGGGCGAGATCAGCACACTGAAACGTTCGCACCAGATGATTACGCTTGGATAGTCCGCCAGATTGACGCCGTCCGGAATCGGATAGCGCTGACTGCCTTTGAAGGCGCGCAGGCGGCCGAGATCGACATACATCACGTCTTTCATATCGGACGAGGAACGGATCGACGCCTTCGGCACCAGGTAGACGTGGTAGGCAGGCCCCGGACCGACCTCGAAGTCGGGCTCCAGGAACACCGCGCGCTGGTAGACGCTGACTTTACCTTTTCCCCAATGCACGGGGTCAGCGCGGTTGGCATGGATGAAGGTGCCGCTGGCGACCAGCGGCGGCCGGCCGATCGCCACCTGCGGCCCGCTCGCCACCGGCGGCGTCTGCGGCGCCGGCGATGCGCCATTAGGGGTGTTCGGCACCGGCACGGGCGGACGCTCGATCCCGAACGGCGCGAGGTCGGCCTGGGTCAATTGCTCCATGGCCGGCGGCGGCGGAAACACGAACGGAAAAAAGAAAAATCCGAGCGCGACACCGAATGCGGTGCCGCACACCCCGCCCATCAGAAAGATCGCCAAGCCGCGCCAGAACCTGCGCATTGCCATTCCCCCGCGCTCGCCTGCTCTGCCTAGCACAACCCACGATCACATAGGTTCACAGCCGCGTCAGCACTGATCACGTTTTTTCCCGCCTTGTTCGGAAAATGCAGCGCCTGCGGCGATCCCGCAGCCGCTTCAATCCGCGCTTGGCAACCGCCGCATGGTAAATTCGATGCGTCCGCCCGGCAGTTCGCGCCAGCTTTCGATTTCGGTCATATAGGCCGCCTTGGGGAAACGGTCGAACAGTTCGCGCGCCTTGGCGCGGGCGGCGTCGCGCGGCAGCGCGAACGTGTCGCGGCGGAAAGCATCGGTGCGCGCGCCCTTGCGGTTTGCGATCAGCTTTGCTGTTCTGCGGGCGAGATCGGCAGGATGGCGATTGGTGTTCATGGCGCACCTCGACCTACAATCTAATGCCTCCCGGCCGGCGATGCGAGTCGGGCGAACTTGGTTGGCGCGCGGCGCCGCGCTGCTGCTGGCCGTCGCTTTCGCCGTGTCCGCCCGCGCGCAGACCGCCGTCGATCTGCAGCTCGTGCTGGCAGTCGATGTCTCCGGCAGCATCAATCACGAGCGCTTCGAGCTCCAGAAGCAGGGCTATGTGGCGGCATTCCGCAATGCGCAGGTGCTGCAGGCGATCCGCTCCGGTCCCAACCAGTCGATCGCCGTCACCATGGTGCAATGGACCGGCCCGTTCCTGCAGTTTCAGGTGCTTCCCTGGACCTTGATTAAGGACGAGGCCTCGGCGCATGCGGTGGCAGCGGCGATCCAGGCAACGCCGCGCCGGCTCGCCAGCGGCGGCACTTCTATTTCTGGCGCCATCGATTACTCCGCCACCTTGTTCACCGACAGCCCGTTCAAGGCGGAGCGGCGGGTGATCGACGTATCCGGCGATGGCGCCAACAATCGCGGACGCTCGGTCATCCAGGCGCGCGACGAAGCGGTCAATGCCGGTATCACCATCAACGGCCTGCCCATTCTCGCCTTCGAGATGTTCCTCGACCGCTATTATCGGGATTTCGTCATCGGCGGGCCGGGCGCCTTCATGATCGCGGCCGAGAGCTTCGAGGATTTCGCCGGCGCCATTCTGAAGAAGATGATCATCGAGATCGCCGGCGGCGCGCAGCCGGCTGCGCTCGCCCGCAGCCAGTCATTGAACCAATAACAATCCGGGAGCCTCCATGCCGATAACCGCACGCTTCTGTCTCGCCGCCCTGCTCGCCGTCGCCGCCGCGCCCAGCACCGCGCAGGAGGCCGAGTTCTTCAAGGGCAAGACCGTCACGCTGAATATCGGCTCCTCCACCGGCGGCGGGCTCGACACCTATGGGCGGCTGGTGTCGCGGCATTTCGGCAAGCACATCCCGGGCAATCCGACCGTGGTGGCCGCCAATGCGCCGGGCGCCGGCGGCAAGACCGTGGCGGGACGCCTCTTTAATGTGTCGCCCAAGGACGGCACCCATCTCGGCATCACTTTTCCCGGCGTCCTGGTGGAGCCGCTGCTCATACCGGACGGTCGCAGCGAATTCGATCCCACCAGGTTCAACTATGTCGGCAACGCCCATGCCGAGGTGCTGGTCTGCTTCGTGCGCGCCGACTCGCCAGCCAAGACGCCGAAGGATCTGCTGTCGAACGAGATCGTCCTGGGCGCCACCGCGCCCGGCAGTACCACCTGGGACTATCCGCTGGTGTCCAACGGCGTGCTCGGTACCAAGCTCAAGATCGTCACCGGCTACAAGGGCGCGCGCGAAGTCACGCTCGCCATCGAGCGCGGCGAGGTGCAGGGCATTTGCGGCGTCGGCTTCGGCACTATCAAGGTGCAATATCCCGACGTGCTGAGCGGCACCGGCTTTGCAAAAATCTTCGCCCAGGAGGACATGAAGGGCCATCCCGAGCTGAACAAAACGGGCGTGCCGCACATGATCGCGCTGGCCAAGACCCCGCAGGACCGCGCCGCTTTGCAGATGCTCTATGCCCAGAGCGCGTTCTCGCGCCCGCTGATCTTGCCGCCCGGCGTGCCGGCGGAGCGGGTCGCCACCCTGCGCAAGGCCTTCCTGCAGACCATGAAGGATCCCGAACTGCTGGCCGAGGCGAAGAAGATGAATATCGACGTGCTGCCGAGCAGCGGCGAGGAGGTGCAGGCCGAGATCGCGCAGATGTATAAGACCGCCCCGGACGTGATCGACCGCGTCAACAAGGCGATGGCGCGCAAATAGACGCGCTACATGGCGCGCTACATGGCGCGCTACATGGGCCGCGCCGCGCGCGCCGCCTCGCCGGCGATGGTGTCGAGCGCCGCCGGATCGGATGGAAAATCTGCCGCGACCCAGGCCTCTTCCGCCGCGCGTAGCGCCGCGCCAAGCGCCGGGCCTTTGTCCACGCCGCGGACGATGAAATCCGCCGCCTTGAGCGGAAAGACCGGCGGCGTCCAGCGCTCCGGCAGGCGGGCGAGTTTCTGCCAGCGCGGGTCATGCGCGCTTTCCGGCGCCCGCGACCAAGCCAGCAGCACCCGGTCGGTAAATTTCGTAAGTCCCAGAAGATAGAGCAACGCCCGCCCTTTGCGCTCATCGGTCAAAGCGGAAATCCGCCACCAGCGGTCGGCCATGGCGGCGAGGCGCTCGTGCTCGGCATTGGCGAGCCGCAGCCGCTCGCGCAGGCGGTCGGCATCTTCGACCAGATAGACGCCGAGCGCGCCCAGCCGCCGCACCGGATCGGGCGGCTGTTTCAGCACTGCCTCCAGCTTGCCCATGGAGCTGAAGCTCGCCAGCAGCGGCACTCCACCCAGCACCGTCACCAACAGGCCGGCTTCGGTCATGACGGCGAGCGCTGGCACCGCATGCACGGCGACCACGAGCTTGAGCATTTCCATGCGCACGCGCTCGCGCGAGAGCTGGCCGACCCCGGCGCGCGCGGCGATGCAGGCGTGCAGCCCGTCGGGATCGGGCGGGCCCTCGCCATAGCCTGCATGGAAGCGGAAGAAGCGCAGGATGCGCAGATAATCTTCCGCGATGCGCAGTTTGGCGTCGCCGATGAAGCGCACGCGCCGCTGCTCAATATCGGCCAGCCCGCCGACATAGTCGAACACCTGGCCGTCGCGCGCCATCGACAGCGCATTGATGGTGAAGTCGCGGCGTTCGGCGTCGCGCCGCCAGTCGCGCCCGAACGCCACCTTGGCGCGGCGGCCGAAGGTTTCGATATCCTCGCGCAACGTGGTGACTTCGAAGCCGCGCCCGTCGGCTACCACGGTGATGGTGCCGTGCTCGATGCCGGTCGGCACCGCCTTGAAGCCCGCCGCCTCGACACGGCGCACCACCTCCGGCGGGATGGCGGTGGTGGCGATATCGATCTCGTCCACCGGCACGCCGATGAGCACGTTGCGGACCGCGCCGCCGACCACGCGCGCCTCTTCGCCGTTGCCGTCGAGCGCTTCCAGGAGCCGCGCCAGCGCAGGCTCATGCAGCCAGGTGGGATCAAGCCGCAGCGAGGAAGGCTCGGTCACTGAGTGTTCCCCGGCACGAACTTGCCGTCCTCCATATGCGCCGGCACATAGGTCGAGCGCGGCGCCGAGCCGCCGAAATGGGCAAACACCAGAAAGCTGCCGATCATCAGCACGAAGGCGGCGATGGTGAGCCAAGCGAGCCGCGGCAGTGTCCAGGCCGCCGGATCGAGCACGCCCTGCCGGGTCGCCCACAAAAAGATGGCGTAGAGCGCGAACGGCGTCAGGAACAATACGAATTCGGTGAGCACCGGGCGGATCATGTCACCACTCGTTCTTTACCGGTCTTCCCACGACGGGTGACCGCGTTGTTGTCAGGAGCAGAATACACAATCACCCCTGATAAATCCGTTCGTATAGGTTGCGCAGGATGCCCGCGGTCGCGCCCCAAATGTAGCGCTCGCCGAACGGCATCGCGTAAAAGGTGCGCGTCATGCCGTTCCACTGCCGGCTATGGCGCTGGTGGTTTTCCGGCGCCATCAGGAACGACAGCGGCACCTCAAAAGTGTCGTCGACCTCGTCGCGGTTGAGCGCGAGCGAAAAATCCGGTCGCACCCGCGCCAGCGTCGGCACGATGCGATAGCCGAAAGTGGTGAGATAGAGATCGAGATAGCCGATCGGTTCGACGAAGGTCGCAGGGAGGCCGATTTCCTCCTCGGTTTCCCGCAGCGCGGCAGCAAGTGGCGAGGCGTCGCCGGTATCGATCTTACCGCCTGGAAAGGAAATCTGGCCGGCGTGCTCCTTCAGATGCGCGCTGCGCTGGGTGAACAGCACCATGGGCTCGGCGCGATCGATAATCGGCACCAGCACCGCCGCCGGCCGGATTGGGCGCACTGCCGCGATCGCCGCCGTCATCGGGTCGAGGTTGTGGTCGCCGCGCGAAGGCACGACCGCCTCGTCGCTCAACCCCGCCGGCACATCGAGTGTGAGCTGCGCGCGGGCAAGGGCGAAGAAGTCATTCGCTGGCGCGGCTGGCCTGCGATGCGAAGCGTCAGTCGTCATCACCGCCTCGGTAACACATGCGGCGTCATGCCCGGAAGGAGACCTCGATCAAGCCGAGATGTTGCGCCATCGGACGAAAGTCTCGATCGTTGTGTAGAAGCGGCCGCCGATTTTCGATGCACCAAGTCCCGATCAGAAGATCGATGGTCTTGCGCACGGTGACGCCGCGCGCGCGAAGCGACCGGAAATTGCGCGCAGCGGCAACCGCGATTGCGTCGCCGGCCATCGGCACGATATCGAAGCGCCGCAGCAGAGTCTCGACGTCCCGCGCGGCACGCTCGCTTTCGAGACCTTGCAACACCTCGCACAGCATCAGGTCGCCGACGATGATCTCTCTTTCGCCGAGCTGCGCGCGCAGACGCCGCACGTGGGGCGCGTTCCGACCGCTAAGGAAGTCGATCCAGACCGTCGAATCGACGACGATCACGCGACACCACGCCCTTTCCGGCTGCGGGCGAGGTTGCCGCGCCAGCGATAGCGGCCGAACGCCGCCTCGACCGCCTTCTGCCGCCGCAGCTTGACGATCAACCGCAGCCCTTCCTCGACGGTGGCCTTCTTGGTCGGCTGACCGGCAGCCCTCTGGGCTTCGGCCATGAGTCTGTCATCGATGTCAATATTGGTGCGCATGTGAATGGGCCCGGAGCAATGTGTATCTTACAGATATATCATACACATCTGGGCCGCATGGCGCAAGCATTGCTTCACGCAAAATCCCGCAGCACATCCGCCGGCGCCATGGCGAAGAACGCGCCGGCTGAGCCGATCCCGAACATGCGTTGACCTTCTACGTTACGTTCCTCGCCGAGCGCGACCAGATCGTAGAACAGCGCCCGCGTCACCTTGGCCCACAGATCGCGGCGGACGTGAAGATAGGGTTTCAGCCCGCCGGTCCCTGGCTCCGGTTCAAAGCGCAATGCATGATCGGGCCCGCACGCCACCCAATCGTCCACATTGGTGCGAAAATTCAGCACGCGTCCGTCCGGTCCGTGCCCGGCCTGCAATTCGACCGCCAAAAACGGCGCGTCCTCGACCGTGATGCCGACCTTTTCCACCGGTGTGACCAGGAAATACTTGTCGTCTTCGCGCTTGAGCACGGAGGCAAACAGTTTCACCAGCGCCGGGCGCCCGATCGGTGTCTTGAGATAGTACCAGGTGCCGTCGCCGGCGATCCGCATGTCGAGATCGCCGCAGAACGGCGGATTCCACAGATGCACGGGCGGCGGCCCTTTACCCGCGGCCTGGCGCGCCGCGCCGGCAAGGGCGTCGAGGCCGCCGGTCTTGTCCCGCCCTTCCTTCGCCATGGTTTGCCGCGAACCTATTGGTTGCCGGTTGGTTTATCGCGCTATCGTGATCGAGAGCAGCTCCCCGCTACCATGCGCGAGATGGGAAACGGGGTTGAATTGCGATCATTCCGCCCGCCGGCAGCGCGGCGGTTCTAACAGGCCTGCACGGAGGCAGGATCGTGCCCATTGAAAAATAGCGTAATCTCTACCCAATTGAAGGACCGGCGGAGATTCGGGCGCGGCCGCGGCGACCCGAATCTTGACCCGAATCTTGGCCCCAATGATGCATGAATTCAGCTTGATCCGGACCCGGGCTTGCCGGACCACAACACGTCTCAAAGACAAGGAGCAAACCCATGGTGGCAGCCGGCGGTGAGGTCGAAAAGCTCGACGACATGATCGTGCGCCAGGCGGAATCGACCGCGGCGCAGGTCGCCGACGCCAAGGCTGCGATCGGCCGGGTGATCTTCGGCCAGGAACGGGTGGTCGAGCAGGCGCTGATGACCGTGCTGTCGGGCGGCCATGCGCTGCTGGTGGGCCTGCCCGGGCTCGCCAAGACCAAGCTGGTCGAGACCATGGGCATCGTGCTCGGGCTGGAGGCGCGCCGCATCCAGTTCACACCGGACCTAATGCCGTCCGACATCGTCGGCAGCGAAGTGCTGGAAGAGAGCCCGGGCGGCAAGCGCAGCTTCCGCTTCATTCCAGGCCCGATCTTCGGGCAATTGCTGATGGCCGACGAGATCAACCGCGCCAGCCCGCGCACGCAATCGGCGTTGCTGCAGGCGATGCAGGAATTGCACGTCACCGTCGCCGGCAATCGCCACGACGTGCCGCGCCCGTTCCATGTGCTGGCGACGCAGAACCCGATCGAGCAGGAGGGCACCTATCCGCTGCCCGAGGCGCAGCTCGACCGCTTCCTGATGCAGATCGACGTCGATTATCCCGATCACGAGTCGGAACGGAAGATCGTGTTCGACACCACCGGCACGGAAGAAAGCAAGCCGAAGCCGACCTTGACCGCCGACGAGCTGATTTCGGCGCAGCGCCTGGTGCGCCGCCTGCCGGTCGGTGAATCGGTGGTGGAGGCGATCCTCAATCTGGTGCGCTCGGCGCGCCCCGGCCCGGAGACCGGCGAACTCGGCAAGCTGATCGCCTGGGGCCCGAGCCCGCGCGCCAGCCAGGCGCTGATGCTGGCGGCGCGCGCCCGCGCGCTGATCGACGGGCGGCTGTCGCCCTCGATCGATGACGTCATCGACATGGCGGAGCCGATCCTCAAGCACCGCATGGCGCTCACCTTCGCCGCGCGCGCCGACGGCGAGACCATGGAAGGCGTCATCGGCCGGCTCAAGAGCCGCATCGGATAAGCGATGGCGGTGAAGCGCAAAGCGGACAAGATCGAGGTCACGGCGACCCGGCACGCGAGCGGCCAAGCCCGCACGCTGGCCGAGAGCATGCCGCGGCTGATCCTCGAATCGCGCCGCATTGCCGCTACCGTGATCCATGGACTGCACGGTCGCCGCCGCGCTGGACCGGGGGAAAATTTCTGGCAGTACCGCCGCTTTTTGTCGGGCGAGCCGGCGCGCCGGGTGGATTGGCGCCGCTCCGCGCGCGACGAGCATCTCTATGTGCGCGAGCAGGAATGGGAGGCCGCGCACACGGTCTGGATCTGGGCCGACCGCTCGCCCTCGATGGTGTTCACCTCCCAGCTCGCCAAAGAATCCAAGCTCGACCGCACCCTGGTCATCGCCTTCGCGCTCGCCGAAGTGCTGGTGCATGCGGGCGAGCGGGTCGGCATGCCCGGCCTGATGCGGCCGACCGGCAGTCGCAATGTGCTCGACAAGATGGCGAATGCGATTGTGCATGATGTCACCGAGCGGGCGAGCCTGCCCCCCACATTCGTCCCCTCCGCGCTCGCCGAGGTGGCGGTGGTGTCGGATTTTTGGAGCCCGATCGCTGACGTGCGCCGGACTTTGGCGCAGCTGTCGTCCGCCGGCGCGCACGGCCACACGGTGCAGGTGGTCGATCCGGCGGAAGAGACGTTCCCCTATTCCGGCCGCGTCGAATTCGTCGAGCCGGAAGGCGGCGGCTCGATCACCGCCGGACGCGCGGAAAACTGGCGCGCCGAATACGAACAGCGCGTGGCGCAGCATCGCGCCGCTATCCGCTTCGAAACCGGCAAGCTCGGCTGGAGCTTCGCTATCCATCGCACCGACCGGCCTGCCACCGAACTGCTGCTGGCGCTGCATGCCCGCATGGGCGCGTCGCCGCCCGGCTCGGCCGTCACCGGGCGCGTCAGCGTGGCCGGGCAACGCGGGAGGCACGCATGATTGCCGTTCCGCAAGCACAGAGAGCTCCCTCTCCAGCCGAACTCGGGTTTACCCGAGTTCGGAATTTTGATTGGCCGAAGTCGGATAAATCCGACTTCGGCTGGGGAGAGGTGAAGCAGATAGAACGCGTGGAGATCATCACTACGGGAGCGCACCGATGATCCCGTGGCTGCCGCTCGGCTTTGCACAACCGTTGATGCTGCTAGGACTGTTCAGCCTGCCGGTGCTGTGGTGGCTGTTGCGGATCGTTCCGCCGCAGCCGCGCCGGATCAATTTTCCGCCGACGCGGCTTCTGTTCGACATCAAGCCCAAGGAAGAGACGCCGCGCCGCACGCCGTGGTGGCTGACGCTGCTGCGGCTGACGCTGGCGGCGCTGGTGATCCTGGCCGCCGCCGGGCCCTTGTGGAATCCGCCGGTGGCAACGACTGTGGCCAAGGCGCCGCTGGCGCTCCTGATCGACGACGGCTTCCCCGCTGCCGCCGCCTGGGAGGCGCGCATGCGCACGGTCGAGGATCTGATCGCGCGCGCTGAGACCGACAATCGCGGCGTCGCGCTGATCCCGCTGTCGGAACCCAACCGCGACATTTCGTTCGAGACGCCGGCCGCGGCGCGGGTGCGCTTGAAGCAGGTCAAGCCCAAGCCGCACGCTGTGGTGCGCGCCGACACACTGCCGGCGCTCGGCCGATTTCTCGACGCCACGCCCGAGGTCGAACTGATCTGGCTGTCGGACGGCGTCGATCTCGGCGGTGGCAGCGATTTCGTCGCCGCGCTCGCGCGCTTGGTCGGAACCCGCGCCCTCACCGTGGTGGAAGGTGGTATTGCGCCGGCGCAGGCGCTCGCCGCAGCCGACAACGCTGCCGGCGCGCTCACCGTCAAGGTACTGCGCACAGGCGGCGGCAGCGCCGCTAATGGCACCGTGCGGGCGCTCGATCTCAAGGGACTTGCGCTCGGCGAGGCTGCCTTCGCATTCAAGGGAGATGAGCGCGAGACCGAAGCGGAGATCACACTGCCGGTCGAGATCCGCAACGACATCGCGCGCCTGGAAATCACCGGCGAGCATTCCGCCGGCGCGGTGCAATTGCTCGACAAGCGCTGGCGCCGGCGCTCGATCGGCGTGGTTTCTGGCTCGACCACAGAAACCGCCCAGCCGCTGCTCGCCTCGACTTATTACTTGGGCCGTGCGCTCGGGCCGTTCGCCGATGTGCGCCTGGCTGATCGCGGCTCGGCCGCGCAAGCGGTGGCGCAATTCCTCGAGCAGCGCCTGCCAATGATGATTCTCGCTGATGTCGGCAACGTCCCCACCGAAGCGCGTGAGCGCCTGACCCGCTGGATCGAAGACGGTGGCGTGCTGGTGCGCTTTGCCGGCCCGCGGCTCGCTGCCGGCGACGACGACCTGGTGCCGGTGAAGCTGCGGCGCGGCGGTCGCGCGCTCGGCGGCAGCATGAGCTGGGATCAGCCGCAGCAGCTCGCGGCATTCCCGCGCGAAAGCCCGTTCTTCGGCATGCCGGTGCCGGGCGATGTCACTGTCAGCCGCCAGGTTCTGGCCGAGCCCGACGCCGCCCTGAACGACCGCACCTGGGCGACCTTGGCCGACGGCACGCCGCTGGTGACCGCCCAGCGCCGCGGCAAGGGCGTGGTCGTACTGTTCCACGTCACTGCCGACACCCGCTGGTCAGACCTGCCGCTGTCGGGCGCCTTTGTCGACATGCTCAAGCGCATCGTGTCGCTGGCCGGCACAAGCGCGGCTGAGGAGGGCTCAGGCTCAGGCGCGGGCAGAAGTGGCAGCCGCGAGGCGGCACCGGTGCCGCCCACCCGCGTGCTCGACGGTTTCGGCGTGTTCGTGCCGCCGCCGCCGACCGCGCGCCCGATCGCCGTCAATTTCAGCGGACGCGCCACCGCCGAGCATCCACCGGGATTCTACGGCCCGCCCGAGGGACTGGTGGCGATCAATGCGCTGTCCGCGAGCGACAAGCTCGAGCGCCTCGACTTTTCCGGATTGAATGCGCGCCGCGACGCCTATCGGGTGAGCGAGCCGCACGACCTGCGCGGGCCGGTGCTGATCGCCGCGCTCTTGCTGCTCGCGCTCGATGCCGTGGTGGTGTTCTTCCTGGCCGGCGGCATTGCGCAACTGCTGCGCAAGCGCGCGCCGGCCGCCGCCGTGCTGGCGCTCGCCATTCTCGGCGGCTCCTTGCTTTCCCCCCCGCTCGCTCGCGCGCAGAACGACGAAGCCGCGGTGCGGGCGACGCTGGAGACGCGCTTTGCCTATGTCATCACCGGCGACGCCGAGGTCGATCGCGTCAGCAAGGCCGGCCTGCAAGGCCTGACGTTGTTTCTCGCCCAGCGCACGGCGCTGGAGGCCGGCGAGCCCGCCGGCATTAATCCTGCCACCGACGAACTGGCTTTCTATCCGATGATCTACTGGCCGATCGTGCCGAACGCCGCCAAGCCGTCGCGCCAGGCGCTCGACCATATCGACGCTTACATGAAACAAGGCGGCACCGTGCTGTTCGACACCCGCGACGCGGTGGAAGCTCCGCCCGGTCCTGGCGGCGACACCCGCGGCCCCGGCATGGTGGCGCTGCGGCAAATCCTATCCTCGCTCGATATTCCCGAGCTCGAGCCGGTGCAGCGCGACCATGTGCTGACCAAGACGTTTTATCTGCTGAAAGACTTCCCCGGCCGCTTCGCCACCGGCCAGCTGTGGGTCGAGGCGCTGCCGGCCGCCGCCGAAAGCGACGACGAGCCGAGCCGGCCGGCGCGCGCCGGCGACGGCGTCTCCTCCATCATCATCACCTCGAACGATTTCGCCGGCGCCTGGGCAATGCGCCCGGACGGCCAAGCCATGCTGCCGCTGGTGGCGGGCGAGCCGCGCCAGCGCGAATTCGCCTTCCGCGCCGGCGTCAACATCGTGATGTACACGCTCACCGGCAACTACAAGGCCGACCAGGTGCACATCCCGGCGCTGCTGGAACGGTTGGGGCAATAGGAGAGCGCGTGTGAATTTCGGTATCGCATTCTCGCCGCTCGTTCCCGACTATGTGGTGTGGTCGGCGCTCGCGCTTGCCTGCGTGCTGGCGGTGCTGCTGGTGCTGGTGAAGAGCCGCGGCGCGCCGGTGCGCATCATCGCGCTGGCACTGTTCGTGCTGGCGCTCGCCAATCCCTCGCTCACCCGTGAGGATCGCGAACCGCTGACCTCGGTCGCCGCCGTCGTCATCGACAAGAGTCCGAGCCAGGAATTCGGCGACCGCAACAAGCAGACCGAGGCGGTGCGCGCCCAGCTCGCCGAGCGTCTCGGCCGCATTCCCGGCTTGGAAGTGCGCTTCGTCGAGGCCGGCCAGTCCGACGGCGAGACCGACGGCACCCGGCTGTTCACCGCGCTCACCGCCGCTTTGTCCGACGTGCCGCACGACCGCGTGGCGGGCGCTATCATGATCACCGACGGACGCGTGCATGACGTTCCGGCGGAAGCAGCGGCGCTCGGCTTTGCCGCGCCGGTACATGCCCTGATCACCGGCCATCGCGACGAGCGCGACCGCCGCGTGGTGCTCGGCTCCGCGCCGCGCTTCGGCATTGTCGGGCAGTCGCAGACCATCGGCTTCCGGGTCGAGGACCAGGGCGCCTCGCCCGGCAGCGCGCAGATCGTGGTGCGCCGCGACGGCGAGACCATCGAGACCCGCAGCGTGCGCACCGGCACGGCGCTCACCGTCAATGTGCCGATCCCGCATGCCGGGCCCAATCTGGTGGAGATCGAAGCGTCGGCGCTCGAGGGCGAGCTCACCGCGGTCAACAACCGCGCGGTCGTGTCGATCGACGGCGTGCGCGACAAACTCCGCGTGCTGCTCGTTTCCGGCGAACCGCATGCCGGCGAGCGCACTTGGCGTAACCTGCTCAAGTCCGACGCCGCGGTCGATCTCGTGCATTTCACTATCCTGCGTCCGCCGGAGAAGCAGGACGGCACGCCGATCAATGAACTGTCGCTGATCGCGTTTCCGACCCGCGAGCTGTTCCAGCAAAAGATCCACGAGTTCCAGCTGATCATCTTCGACCGCTACGCCCATCAGCGCGTGCTGCCGACCATCTATTTCGACAATATCGCGCGCTACGTGCGCCAGGGCGGCGCGCTCCTGGTAGCCGCGGGCCCGGACTATGCCAGCCAGACCAGCATCTGGCGCACGCCGCTCGAAGCGGTGCTGCCGGCGGAGCCGAGCGGGCGCACCACCGACATGCCCTATCGCGCCAAACTGTCGGATCTCGGCAAGCGCCATCCGGTGACCCGCGCGCTGGAAGGCGGGGACAGCGATCCGCCGCATTGGAGCCGTTGGTTCCGCCTCGTCGATGCACGCGCCAACAAGGGCACCGCGGTGCTGGAAGGCCCCGACAGCAAGCCGCTGCTGCTGCTTTCGCGCGAGGGCGACGGCCGCGTGGCGCTGCTCCTTTCCGACCACATCTGGCTGTGGGCGCGCGGCTATGAAGGCGGCGGGCCGCATATCGATCTGCTGCGGCGGCTGTCGCACTGGCTGATGAAGCAGCCCGACCTGGAAGAGGAAGCGTTGCGCCTGATCGTGCGAGGTCGCGAGCTGACCGTGCAGCGCCAGACCATGGCGGACAGCGTCGCCGAAGTGACCTTGACCACACCGACCGGCAAGACCCGCCAGCTCACGCTGACCCAGGCCGAGCCCGGCGTCTGGCGCTCGAGCATCGAAGCCAATGAGCTTGGTCTGTGGCGCGCCACCGACGGCAAGCTCACGGCGCTGGTCAATGTCGGCCCGCCCAATCCGCGGGAGTTCTCCGAAGTGACCTCCACCACCGAGATGGTGGCGCCGCTCATCAGCGCCACCGGCGGCGGCGCCATGCGGGTCGCGGACGGCGCCGGCGTGCGCGTGCCGCGCGTGATCGCGGTGCGCTCAAGCGACACCTATCGCGGCGAGGATTGGATCGGGCTCAGAATGCGCGAAGCCAGCGTGGTGCGCGGCATCGGCGTGCTGCCGGTATTTGCCGGGCTGATCGGGCTGTTGCTGCTGGTTGGCGCGCTGGCCGCCACCTGGGCAAGAGAAGGTCGCTGATTGTATCTCAATCGCCGTCATCCTGAGGTGCGAGCCGCACAGCGACGAGCCTCGAAGGATGATCGGCCGCGTGTGGAGCCATCACCCACCGATCTCGGGTTTACCCGAGATCGGATTTTAGATGCGTAAGTCGGCTGGAGCGGACTTACGATGGCGCGCCTTCGACGCGCACCTCCGGGTGACGAAGAATCACTGTTCCAGCACGCTCTCCGCCGCGGTGATCAGGCTGATGGTCGGATTCTTGGCGCAATAGGCGCCGAGCTTCTCGGCATCGGATTTCATCTTGTCGAAATCCACCACCGGCGGATCGTCCTCGTCGCTGTAGTAGCCGGCGAGCCACATCAGGATCAGCCCGATATTCTCCTTGCTGCTCTCGATGAAATCCTTGCACGTGATGGTGGACAGATCGAGCTTCTGAGCCTGCGCCGGCGGGGAGGCGAGCAAGGCAACGGCGACAACAAACGCGCTGAAAATTTTCACAGTCGTGATCCTGTTTGGTTGTCCGGCGCTAGCGTGGCGGTTCAGAAGTTCCCCATACCTTGCGGCTGGGTCGGGAGGGAACTTCTGAACCAAAGCCACGCTGGCAACTTTATGATTTCTAATGTCCCTTTGAATCCGAAGTTCGCAAAAGCGCTCGCAGCGGGGAGTGTGCGAACTTCGGATTCAGGACACTGGACGCTAGTCCGGTTGGAAACCGGCGTCACTTCACGTGTCCGACATAAACTCAGCACTGCTCAAATGGTTCACGGCGTTTCCCAATCCGGCCGGACCGCCCCAGAAATGCCATCGAATGCCCCATCGGCCAATTCGCAGACCAAGAGCCGCGCCGGATCGATCGGGCCCGGCATGGTGGCGCGTCCCTTGGGAATGTGCTTGAAGCCCGACTTGCCGTAATACGGCTCGTCGCCGACCAGCAGCACCAGTCTGTGCCCCTTGCCCTTGGCTTCTTCCAGCGCGCGCTCGATCAGCACCTGGCCGATGCCGCGCTCGCGGAATGGCGGCTCCACCGTGAGCGGGCCGAGCAGCAGCGCCGGCGTGTCGCCGACGCGAATCGGAGTGAGCCGCACCGAACCGACCAAGAGCGTGCCGACGCGCGCGGTGAATGACAAATCGAGCCGGTGCGCGAACCGCTCACGGATGCGATAGGCGGTGCGTGCATAGCGGCCGGGCCCGAAGGTGCGCTCATGCAGCCGCTCGATCGGCGTGGCATCGGCTGCGGTTTCCAGCCGGATGGTGATGGAAATATCGGTCATCGATTCTGCCGCCCGGCAGGCGCTTAGCATCTGAACAGCCCGCGGTCTATCGCCGGGCTGGGCGGAGCAGCCTCGCACTCTCCCCTTTCAGGTGGAAATGGTTCCCGCGCCGCCGGCAGAGGTGAAAGTGCGCGCGCCAGGCGCTAGATAAATGCCGAACAATGGAGTGTCCCATGGGACTTCTGGTCGATGGGGTCTGGCAGGACCGGCCGCTGCTGGAAAGCCGCGACGGCCGCTTTGTGCGGCCGACCACCCGCTTCCGTAATTGGGTGACGCCGGACGGCAGTGCCGGCCCCTCCGGCGACGGCGGCTTTGCGGCGGAGCCCGGCCGCTATCATCTCTATGTCGCGCTGTCGTGTCCCTGGGCGCACCGCACCGTCATCTTCCGCAAGCTCAAGCAGCTCGAAGACGTGATCTCGATGTCGGTGGCGTCGCCGATGATGCTGGAGCAAGGCTGGACGTTCAATGAAAGCGAAGGCTCGAGTGGCGATGCCGTCAACGGCAAGCGCACCCTGGCGGAAGTCTACGTGCTCGCCGATCCGCGCTTCAGTGGACGGGTGACCGTGCCGGCGCTGTGGGACAAACAGCGCCGCAGCATCGTCAACAACGAATCCGCCGAAATCATCCGCATGTTCAATTCGGCGTTCAATGCCTTCACGGCGGCGAAGACCGACTACTATCCCGAACCGTTGCGCGCGGAGATCGACCGCATCAATGCGCTGGTCTACGAGACCGTCAACAACGGCGTCTATCGCTCAGGCTTCGCCACCGCGCAGGACGCCTATGAAGAAGCGTTCCTGGCTCTGTTCGACACCCTCGACCGGCTCGAACAGCGCCTGTCAGGACAACGCTATCTTGTGGGCAATGTGCTGACCGAGGCCGACTGGCGGCTGTTCACCACGCTTATCCGTTTCGACGCGGTCTATTACAGCCACTTCAAATGCAATCTGCGCCGCATCACCGACTATCCCAACCTATCGAACTACCTGCGCGATCTCTATCAGGCGCCGGGCGTGGCCGAGACCGTCAGCATCGACAACATCAAGCGGCACTATTACGGCAGCATGCGCCAGATCAATCCGAGCGGCATCGTTCCGCTCGGGCCGCAACTCGATTTCACCTCGGCGCATGACCGCGCGCGTTTCGGCCGCTGACCACCCGAGAGGAAATTCACCACCGCTCGCTGATCGGCGCGCCGCCCAAAACCTCGGCGATGCGAGCGCGGGCGCCGGCGCCGGTGTCGTTGGGCAGCTCGTGCAACGGAAAGAAGCCGTGCGCGACGATCTCGCGGTTGGGCACCGGCTCGCCGAGCTGGCGGAAGTCGCGCAGCACGAACACCGCCACATGATCGCGCCGCGACGCACGGTCGTTGAAGAACATGCCGTGCAGCATGGGCGGCGCGATGGGCTCGATATTGCCTTCCTCACGCAGCTCCCGGATCAGCGCATCGATCAGCGTTTCGCCCGGCTCGACGCCGCCACCCGGCAGATGCCAGCCGCTGACATAGCTATGCTTGACCAGGAAGATACGGCCGTCGCGCCCGACCACCAGGGCACGCACGCCGAGCGTCATGCCACGCGCGAACCGCCAATAGACGTGCAGCACCCGGCGAATCGCCGGCTCACATGCGCGCCGCAGGGGGTCGAGGATCAGGGGCATGCCAACACCGTCAGTCGCCGTGCCGTCAGAACCCACCAAAAATATTGACTTGTCAAAAGGCCGCTCTTCTTATTTGGAATCATTCTAATTATATGGGGGACGCCCGATTTCCTCCCCATGAGGCCCCTGTGAAACGCTTTTCCGATCTCTCCGAGCAAGAAATCCTGGCGCTCGCCATCTCCAGCGAGGAAGAGGACAGCCGCATCTACCGCGGCTTCGCCGAGGGCCTGCGCCAGCAATTCCCCACCTCCGCCAAGGTGTTCGACGAAATGGCGGACGAGGAGGTGCGCCACCGCGGCATGCTGTTCGATCTCTACCGCTCGAAATTCGGCGAATACCTGCCGCTGGTGCGCCGCCAGGACGTGAAGGGCTTCGTGCAGCACAAGCCGATCTGGCTGATGGGTCCGCTCAACCTCGACGAGGTGCGCAAAGCCGCCCAGACCATGGAATACGAGGCCGGGCGGTTCTACCGCAAGGCCGCGCAATCCACGCGCGACGCCTCGATCCGCCAGCTTTTGGACGAGCTCGCCGAAATCGAGACGGAGCACGAGAACCTGGCGCAGAAGCTCGGCGAGCAGATCCTGACCAAGAGCGCGCGCGCCAAGGAGGACGAGACCGCCCGGCGCATGTTCCTGCTGCAATACGTGCAGCCGGGTCTCGCCGGGTTGATGGACGGCTCGGTCTCGACGCTGGCGCCGCTGTTCGCCGCCGCCTTCGCCACCCACAGCACCTGGGAGACTTTCCTGGTCGGCATGGCCGCCTCGGTGGGCGCCGGCATTTCCATGGGCTTTGCCGAAGCCGCCTCCGACGACGGCTCGCTCACCGGACGCGGCAGCCCATGGCTGCGCGGCACGATTTGTGGAATGATGACCACCATCGGCGGGGTGGGCCACACCCTGCCCTATCTCATTCCCGATTTCTGGTTTGCCACAATGCTGGCGGCGATCGTGGTGGCGGTCGAGTTGGTGGCGATTTCCTATATCCGCTATCGCTATATGGACACGCCATTCCTGTCGGCGGCGTTCCAGATCGTACTCGGCGGCACCCTGGTGTTCCTTGCCGGCATTCTCATCGGCAGCGCCTGATGTCGACATTCCTGCTGGCGCATCTGTCCGATCCGCATCTCGGACCGTTGCCCAGGCCGCAGATCGGAGAGCTCGCCAACAAGCGTGCGCTCGGCCTGATCAACTGGCAGCGCAACCGCCGCGCACTGCATCGCGCCGACGTGCTGGAGCGCGTTGTCGCCGATCTCAAGGCGCAAAACCCCGAGCACATCGCGGTGACCGGCGACCTGGTCAACATCTCGCTTGCCGGCGAATACACGCCGGCGCGCGCCTGGCTTGAAGCGCTCGGCCCGGCGACCGACGTGACGCTGGTACCGGGCAATCACGACGCCTATGTGCGCCGCGCCGCGCAGCATCCGCAGTTGCATTGGGGCGACTACATGCGGGGAGACGATGCGGCCGCGCCGGATGCCGCCGGCGGTTCGAGGTTTCCTTTCATGCGCCGGCGCGGGCCGCTGGCGCTGATCGGCCTGTCGAGCGCGGTGCCGACCGGCCCGTTGATGGCGACCGGAAAACTTGGAATCTCCCAATTGCAGCGGCTCGCGGGCGTGCTCGACCGCGCCCAAGGCGACGGCTTGTTTCGCGTGGTGCTGATCCATCATCCGCCGGTGAGCAAGCGCTCGCACCATCTCAAGCGGCTGGTCGATGCGCCGCAGTTTCGCGACATCCTGGCGCGGCATGGCGCAGAGCTGGTGATCCACGGGCATAATCACCAGCATTGCAAGGTCGAGCTGGCCGGACCGCGCGGCGCCATTCCAGCGATCGGCGTGCCGTCGGCCTCGGAAGCGCCGCCCGGCAAACATGCCGGCTACAATCTCTATCGGATCGAGAGCGCACCCGGCGGCTGGCGCTGCGAAACCATTTCGCGCGGCCTGTCCGGCGACGGCGAGAACATTGTGGAATTGAAGCGCAGCGTCGCCGCTGCGGCCTAGGTGGCCTCATGGTTCGAGACGCGTCGCTGCGCACGCAGCGCATCTCTCCCTCCCCCTGAAAGGGGGAGGGTCGGGGTGGGGGTCAACTGCCGATGAATGACCCCCACCCGCTTCGCTTCGCGAAGCGACCTCCCCGTTTCAGGGGGAGGTACAAGCGAGACACATTCGCTACTCTGTTGCCTCATGGTTCGGGACGCACCCGATCTCGGGTTTACCTGAGATCGGACTCTTCTAAATTCGCAAGTCGGGTAAACCCGACTCGCGTGCTGCGCGACGCTCATCACGATCAGGGTCTGAACCACGAGGGCTACGAGCCCGGGAAAATCAAAGCGGCGGCGATCAGCGTCGCAAAGCCGGCGAGCAACCCGAACAGAAACGCCTTGAAGGCGCGCCGGCGGCGGCGGCGGCGTTCGAATTGCGCCTCGTGCTTGAGATCGCTGATCACCGGCGTGCCGCTATCGATCAGCGCACGCTCGCGCTCGATCAGCCGCTGCGCTATATATTTGGTCACCGCCTCGACCATTTCCGGGATGTTGACGGTCTCGGCCAAGACCTTGCGGCCGTAGCGGGTATCCTGCACGAAGCGGTAGACGCGCTTGTCGCGGCCCATATGGATATGGGCGATGGCGTCGACCCACAGCCGCGGGTTCTCGCCGCGGCTGATGCCGCGATCGAACAGCTCGACCTCGCCCGGCACTTCCTCGAACAGCGAATCGAGCGCGTCGTTGAGCAGTTCCAGCCGGGCGACCTCGGCGTCGTGCAGATCGACCACGACGCCGGTGCGCTCGGCCGAATCGACCCGCGCCTTGCGCAGCGCGTCTTTGAGGCGATGCGGCTGTGCGTCTTCCGGCGCGGCCTCGTCGGCAGGCTGGCGTTTACGTCCCCACATGGCGCCAACCTAGCAACCGCTGGGGCCAGCGCAAGTCATTGCAGGCACGGCTTTGCCGCCGTCGCGGGAAACTCCCGCCAGCTGTGGCTTACCGGCGACAGGCCGAGCCTTACCGTGAGGGTCGAATCAAGCGCCCAAATCGGCTAGGATCGGCGACCCTTCGGTTCCTGCGCGAGGCCGGCAATGCTGTTCGTGATCCATGCCACCGACAACAAGAGCGGAATTCAGACGCGGGCCAAATTCTACCGCGCCCATCGCACCCATCTCGACCATGCCGGCAACGAGGGCGTGCATATCCTGACCGCGGGGCCCTTGGTCGCCGACGACGGCGAAACCCCGATCGGCAGCCTGTTCATTGTCGAGGCCAAGAACCAAGCCGCGGTCGAGGGGTTCTGCCGCGTCGACCCTTACAAGGTCAACGGCGTTTGGGAGACGGTGGAGATCCATGCCTTCGTCAGCCGGCGCGGCTGGGCCGCGCCGGATTCGCATGGGGTGTGACGCGGGTTAGTGCGCGCTCTTGTCCTCGCGCCAGATGCCGAGCGCTTCCTGCGCCGGCCGGTCGGAAATCGAGAACAGCACCGATTCGTCGGCCGCCTCGTGGTGGTAACGCTTCCACGGCGGGATCACGAACACGTCGCGCGGGCCCCATTCCAAAACCTTGTCGTCCACCTTGGTTGAGCCGCGGCCCTCGACGCAGACAAAGATGGTGCCGTCGGTGGAGCGGTAGCTCTCGCCCTTGAAGCCCTTCGGCAACAGCGCGAGGTTGGCGCCCATGGTCGGCAGCACCGGCCCGCCGGTGAGCGGATTGGCGTAGCGCACGCGCGCGCCGTGCCGGCCGTCGATGTCGCCGGCCTTCTTCAGGCGCTCCAGGATCGGGCGCATGCGGGCATAGGTGTAATTGATCACCGGCGTGCGCTTGGTATCGAGCTGCGCGCCGTCGGGCAGCACGCCGGAGCCGTAGAACTCAAGGGAATCGCCGTCCTGACGCGACGTGTTCTGCATCGCCTGATCGAAATGCTCGGCGAACGACGTCTCGAAATGGTTGATGGTCGGCATGTCCAGCACGTCGAGCCACAGCATCGGCTTGTCGGTGTTGTTGCCGTGGTCGTGCGGCGCCCAATTGGCGGTGATCAAAAAGTCGCCGGGCGACATCATCGCCTTTTCGCCTTCCACCGCGGTATAGGCGCCTTCGCCATCGAGCACGAAGCGGATGGCCGAGGAGACGTGGCGGTGCGCCGGTGCGACTTCGCCCGGCAGGATGAGCTGGATGCCGGCAAACAGCGAATTGGTGATGCGGGATTGCCCGCGCAACGAGGGGTTCTCCAGCACCAGCACCCGGCGCTCGGCCTCCTCCGCGGTGATCACGTCGCCGGCTTCCATCACAAGCTTTTTAGCATTGTCGTATTTCCAGATCGCGGGCGACGCCTTGGTCACCGGCTCCTTGGTGACGAGATGCTTCAGCACCTCCCACAAGGGCACCATGTTGTCTTTGCCGATGCGGTCGTAATAGGCCTGCCGCGCCGGGTTGAGATTGTGCTTGGGGCTCGGCTGGGCGGCTTCCGCCGCTGGGGTCGCAGTGGCGCTCGTCATGGCGCTCTCCCTAGGTCGATATGGGGCCCGGTCTGTTAGAACGGGCCGAAACCATGAGATAGTATATAATGAAACTATCGGGCTTTTGAAGACGTATCGCGGCCCACGCAGGCTGATATCGGCTTTGCCCTGCGGCCGCCGGCTGAGCTGGAATCAGGCCTTTCCCACCCGCTCGATGAATTTGGCAAAGGCCGCCAGCTGGGTCTTGATGAAGCCGCGGGTGGTCTCGTCTTTCAGGGCGCCGGTGCTTTCGTCGAATTTCGTCGCCGCATTGCCGATGAAGATTTCCGGCTTACCGAGAAAGAGGGCATCGAGGCCGCCCAAGGACTTCCGCAGGTCATATTGCATGCGCGCGCCACCGACCGGCCCGGCCGCCGCCGATTGGATGGCGATCGGCTTGCCGGCGAACGGCTGCTCCTTCACTCGGGACAGCCAGTCGATGGCGTTCTTCAAGCCGCCCGGAATGGAGAAATTGTATTCCGGGCTGACGATGATCAGCGCGTCGGCGGCGCGAATGGCGTCGGCCAGCGCAGTGACCGAAGCTGGAATCCCGCTCGCGTTCTGCACGTCAGCGTTATAGATCGGAAAATCCGCGAAGGGCGGCGCGGCTTTGAGCGCCATGCCTTCGGGTGCAAGCTCCGGCAGCAGGCGCTGCACCATCCCGTTGAACGAGCCTTTGCGCAGCGAGCCGCAGATGGTGAGCACGTTGAGCGTTTTGGCCATAATGATCTCGTGACTTTCGGTAATTTCTAAAAACAAGCGAAGCGGCCAGAAGAAAAGTCCTTCCGGCCATCCGTTTATCGATAGAGATCAGACCTTTTCGTCTTCGATCGGGTTTCGCAGCACGCCGATACCCTCGATCTCGATCTCGCAGACGTCGCCGTGACGCATCCACACCGGAGGCTTGCGCGCAAAGCCGACGCCCGACGGCGTGCCGGTGACGATGATGTCGCCGGGCTCCAAGGTCATACCTTGGGTGATGTCGGCCAGCGTCTCGGCGACCGGGAACATCATGTTGTCGGTGTTGTCCGACTGCATGACCGTGCCGTTGAGCCGGCTCTCGATTTTCAGGCCCTTGCCGCCGGGCGGCACTTCGTCGGCGGTGACCGTCCACGGCCCGAAACCGCCGGTGCGATCGAAGTTCTTGCCCATGTCCCATTGCGTCGTGCGGCGCTGGAATTCGCGCACCGAACCGTCGTTGAAACAGGAATAACCGGCGATACAGTCATAGGCATTGGCAACCGTGAGGTGCTTCGCCCGTTTGCCAATGATGACCACCATCTCGGCCTCATAGTCGAGCGTGTCGGTCATCGGCGGCCGCAACATTGCCTGTTCGTGGGCGACCAGCGAAGTCTGGCAGCGCATGAAGATGGTCGGGAATTTCGGGATATTGTCGCGACTGAAGCCTTCCTTGACGTGCTCAAGATAGTTCAGCCCGAGGCAGACGACTTTGCCGGGACGCACCACCGGCAGGGCGAATTTCAGCCCCTGCAGCGGACGGCGGGCATTGGCCGGTGCGCGCTTGGCGAGATCCTTGAGTGGCGTCAGATCGCCGTTGCCGCGGCGCAGCCACTCGCCGAGGTCGTTCGGCGCCGCCTTGTCGGCCGTCTGCAGGTCGATCACTTGCTCGCCCTCGACCACGCCGAGGCGCAATCCTTCATTCGATTCAAAGCCCACGATTTTCATGACTAATCAAACTCCCGGTCCACTGAGGGGCGGACTATATCGAAGCCGCCGAAACATAGTCCATATGGCATAGGCCGCCAGACGGCATGGCTGCTAGCCGGGCGGCGACGCCGATTTTCATGACTAATCAAACTCCCGGTCCACTGAGGGGCGGACTATATCGAAGCCGCCGAAACATAGTCCATATGGCATAGGCCGCCAGACGGCATGGCTGCTAGCCGGGCGGCGACGCCTTTGCAAGAGCATGATCCCGAAAAGTGGGCGCCGGTTTTCGGATAAGATCATGCTCACACAAAAAACTGGAGCATGAGTCGATGCCATTGAGTCGGCGCCTAGGACTTATTGAATACCAAAGCCTGCACGGAAAAATACCGCTTGGAATCGAACCAGCTTGCGATCGGCGTCCAGCCCGAACCGCGCGCCAGCGCGCCAAAGGATTCCACGGTAAACTTGTAGCTGTTTTCGGTATGGATAGTCTCACCGGCGCGGAAGTCGATCACCCGCCCGGCCACCTTCACCTTCTGGCGCTTGCAACTGGCCAGATGCATTTCGACCCGGTGGCGCTCGACATTGAAGAAGGCCTGATGGCTGAAAGCCGCGAGGTCGAAATTGCCGCCCAGTTCGCGATTGATGCGCGCCAGCAGATTGAGATTGAATTTCGCCGTCACACCGGCCGCGTCTTCATAGGCGGCATTGAGAATGCGGGCGTCCTTCACCAGGTCGACCCCGACGATCAGGTGGGCACCCTCGCCCAGCATCCGCCCGACGTGGCGCAGGAACGCCGATACTTCGTGCGGCTCGAAATTCCCGATGGTCGAACCCGGGAAAAAGCCCACCCGCGGCATCGCGGCGACGGCGGCTGGCAGCTCAAACGGCTGGGTGAAATCCGCATCCACCGGCGCGATGGTCAGCTGCGGATGATCGCGCCGTAACTGCGCGGCTTCCTGCGCCAGCATTTCCGAGGAGATATCGACCGGCGCATAGGCCGCGATCGCCGGCGCCGCCGCAAGCAACATCCGCGCCTTCTTGCTTGATCCGCTGCCGAACTCGATCAGCACGGATTGGGGTGGAATCAGTCGTGCCATGTCGGCGGCATGTTTGCGCAAGATCGCCAGCTCGCAACGGGTCGGATAATATTCCGGCAGCTCGGTGATGCGCTCGAACAGTTCCGACCCGGCCTGGTCGTAGAAATATTTCGGCGGCACGTGCTTGGGACGCGCGGTCAGCCCGGCGACGACGTCGCGCGCGAACGGCGACTGCGTCGCGGCCGGATCGTCCCGCCGAATAGTGCGCGCCTGGACGGCCATGAACAAACTCCGTGGGACTCGTTAATCGCGCGGTCAGCCGGGATAGTCGGCCAGCCGCAACCCGCTGAACTGCCAGCGCGCCTGCGGGTAGAAGAAATTCCGGTAGCTCACGCGCGCATGGCCGTCCGGGGTAGCGTGCGAGCTGCCGCGCAGCACCATCTGATTGACCATGAACTTGCCGTTGTACTCTCCGAGCGCGCCGGACGCCGGACGGTAGCCGGGATAGGGCAGATAGGCGCTACGCGTCCACTGCCAGACCAGGCCAAAAGCATCCGCGATCAGGCCGGAGCGCGCGGCCACTTCCCATTCCGCTTCGGTAGGAAGGTGCTTACCGGCCCAGTGTGCGAAGGCGTCGGCCTCGTAAAAGCTCACATGCATGACCGGCGCCTGCGGATCGACCGGGCGCACGCCGCCAAGCGTCAAAGCGCACCAGGCGCCGTCATGCTTGCGCCAATAGCCCGGCGCATTCCAGCCTTCCGCTTCTACTGTCGCCCAGCCGTCGGACAGCCACAGCGACGGCATCGCGTAACCGCCGTCGGCCATGAATTCCAGCCACTGCGCGTTCGTGATGAGACCCTGCGCGATCCGCGCCGGCTGCACAAAGACCTGATGCACCGGCCGCTCATTGTCGAAATGAAAGCCTTCGCTTTCGAAGCCGATTCTGTGCAAGCCGGAGGGAAGTTCGGTCATGCCGCGCCCAGGCGACGGCGACGGCAGCTGCCACTGCCGGTCATAGACCGGATCGCTCGGATTTTGCGCGAAGGCATGCAGGATGTCGGTAACGATCAGTTCCTGGTGCTGCTGCTCGTGATGCAGGCCGATCTCGATGATGCGCAAGATCTCCGCGAGCTTCGTTTCGCCGACCGCACCGAGCAGACGTTCGACCGCGGCATCGACATGGGCGCGATAGTCGGACACTTCGCGGCTGTCAGGCCGCGTGACGAGGCCGCGATTCGGCCGCGCATGGCGCGGGCCGGCCGCGACATAATAGGAATTGAACAGATAGGCGAACCGCTCGTCGAACACCTGATAGCCGGCAAGTTGCGGCAGCAGCAGAAAATGCTCAAAGAACCAGCTGGTATGCGCGCGATGCCATTTGGTCGGGCTGGCGTTCGGCATCGATTGCACCACTTGGTCCTCGGGACCGACGAGTGCGGCGCGGCGCTCAGTCTCCCCGCGCACCACGCGGAAGGCCTCGATCCATAGGGTCCGGAGATCGTCGGATGCAGCAGCAAACGCAGTCGTCGGCATTTTGGTGATCGCGCCTCGGCTATGACGGGCGGGAAATCGATGGACGGTGGACATCGTCACGCGGCAGACACCCTGTTGCGGCGTTCAGCCGATAGCGCTCTTGCAGTCAGATAAAACGGTCGTTCAGCGTGATTGTTCCCTACAGCGGGGAGCTATGCCGCGCCCGCCGCGGCATGTCTAGCCAGGCGGCACCTTACGGCGATCACTTCACCGCGGTGGCGCCCGCGGTGGCGGCCACGCCGTCCTGTTGGCCAGTGCCGCCGGCGACCCCGATGGCGCCGACGATCCGCCCATTCACGACGATCGGGATTCCGCCCTCTGACGCCACTGGCCGTTCCGGAAACGTGGTGAAGGCGAGATTACCCGCAGCATAAGCATCGGCGAAAATCTTGCTCGGACGGCGGTAAAGTGCGGAGGTGCGCGCCTTGGCGGTCGCAAGCGACTCCGAAGCATTTTGCGTGCCGTCCATCTTCTCGAAATAGACCATCTCGCCTTGCGGCCCGACCACCGTAACTGCCATGCGCCAGTTGTTCTTCTTCGCTTCCGCCAGCGCCGCACCCGCAGCCGCCTTGGCCTGCTCGTTATTGATCGGCAGACCGTAGTCCGGCGCGGCGGGCGGCGCCGATTGCCCGGGCTCGCTCGGCTGGGCATGTGCCGGCGCGCCCAGCAGGAGACCGGCACAGATCGCCAAAGCAACAAGTCGCATCATCAGGTCTCCCCAACTGGTTCGGGCCATCCGGGCGGCGTCTTTGATCCTGTCGAAAATCCGTCGTTGCTGACGAATCGACCGCCTTGCCATTGCGGGCCAGCGGTCTTTTCGACAACGCCCGGCTAGGATAGGCGAGATGCCGCAACACCAGCAAGGCGCGCGGCCGGCCATACGACCAGCGGCCGGGCCGGGCTTGCCGCCGCGGCGCTGCCCATGAACAATGCGCCGCAACAGCGAGCAATGACCATGGGACGGATTTTTCTGGCTTTCACGACGACGGCGCTGCTTTTGGCGGGCGCCTCGACGGCGGCATTGGCGCAGGCTCCGGCCTGCCGCAATACCGGCAATTTCGAGCGCTGGCTCGCCGACTTCAAACGCGAGGCGGCCAGTCAGGGCATTTCGCCCTCGGCGATCGCCGCTGCCTCGCCCTATCTCGTTCTCGACCAGCGCATCATCAATATCGATCGCGGGCAGCGCTTCTTCTCGCAGAACTTCCTCGAATTCTCCGGCAAGATGGTGCCGGTCTATCGTATGCAAACCGGGGCCGCCCAGATCAAGAAAAACCAGGCGCTGTTTCAGCGGGTCGAGAAGGATTTCGGCGTGCCGGCCGCGGTGATCACCGCGTTCTGGGGACTGGAGAGCGACTTCGGCGCCGACCAGGGCAAGGACCATGCGATCAGATCGCTCGCCACACTGGCCTATGACTGCCGCCGCTCGGAGATGTTTCGCGGTCACCTGTTCGACGGATTGCGGCTGATCGAACGCGGCGATCTGCGCGCCGAGGAAATGATCGGATCCTGGGCCGGCGAGCTCGGCCAGACCCAGATGATGCCGTCGGAATATTTCCAAAACGCCCTCGACTATGACGGCGACGGGCGGCGCAATCTGATCAAGAGCGTGCCGGACGTTCTGGGCTCGACCGGAAAATATCTCGTTCATCTCGGTTGGCGGCGCGGCGAGCCCTGGCTGCAGGAAGTGCGCGTTCCCGCCAAGCTCGCCTGGGATCAGGCTGATCTTTCGATCCAGCATCCGCGCTCGCAATGGGCGCACTGGGGCCTGACCCGCGCCGACGGCCGGCCGCTTGAGGGCGACGCCATGCCGGCCTCGCTGGTTTTGCCGATGGGGCGGTTCGGGCCGGCGTTTCTCGCCTACAATAATTTCCAGGTTTATCTGAAGTGGAACCAGTCGCTGATGTATTCGCTGACCGCGGCCTATTACGCCACCCGCCTCGAGGGCGCGCCGGCGATGCAGCGCGCCAATGCCGAGATTCCAAAGCTCGGTTTTGAGGAGACTCGCGAGTTGCAGCAGATTTTGCAGCGCATGGGCCACGACGTCGGCCGCATCGACGGCGTGCTCGGCCTGAAGTCGCGCATCGCGGTCAAGCAGGTGCAGGTGAAATTGGGCATGCCTGCGGATTCCTGGCCGACGCCGGACCTGCTCAGCCGGCTGCGCGGCTCGCGATAGCGGCCGGGCGCGCGGTGGGCGGGTGCTGTTCTCGCCGTGGGAGCGCTTCCTGCACCGGCGCTGGGGCACCAATGTTTAGTGATCTGCGGCAATTAGGCGCTTTTCGCCAATCAAAGTCCCGCCGCAATCGCAGTCATAATAATGCCCAACGGGGTGCGTGACGCTGACGAGGCTTGGGCGAAATCCCTTCACAAGGTTCACGAAAATCATGCTGACGACTAAAATCCGGAGGCACCTTGTGCTTGCCGGAGCGTTGCTCGCGATCCTCATGCTGCCGCATGCCGGTATGGCCTCTGATGCACTCGCCGCCCGCTCGGATCAAGGGACGATCTTGCTCGCCCAAGGTTCGGTGTCCGGGAAGGACGAGGATCCCAAGCGCAAGGACGACGCTAAGAAGAAGCAGCAGCAACAACAGCAACAACAGCAGCAACAACAGCAGCAACAACAGCAACTGCGCCAACAACAGCAGCAGCAACAACAACAGCAGCAGGAACGGGCGCGGCAGCAGCAACAGCAGCAACAGCAGCAACAGGAACGGGCACGCCAGCAGCAACAACAGCAACAACAGCAGCAGCAGCAGGACCGGGCACGCCAGCAGCAACAGCAGCAGCAGCAGGACCGGGCACGCCAGCAGCAGCAACAACAACAGCAGCAGCAGCAGCAGCAGCAGGATCGGGCACGCCAGCAGCAACAACAACAGCAGCAGCAGGAACGGGCGCGCCAGCAGCAGCAACAACAACAGCAGCAGGAGCGCGCACGGCAGCAGCAACAGCAGCAACAGCAACCGACTCTGCGCCAGCAGACTCCGCAGCAGACGCCACAGCAGCCACCGCAGCAGCCGACCCTGCGCCAGCAAACCCCGCAGCAGCAGCCGCCGCAGCAACCGACCCTGCGCCAACAAACCCCGCAGCAGACGCCACAGCAACCGACCCTGCGCCAGCAGACGCCGCAGGGCCGCATCCAGCCGCCGGTTGGCGGCGAGCGGCCGGCCATCGTGCAGCAGGTGCGCCCCGGCTTCACCGGCAATCTGCAGGACGTGCGCACGCAGCGCCGCGAGCGCACCGACAATCGCGGCAGGACCGTCATCGAGGAGCCGGGCGGCCGCCAGATCGTGCGCGACCGCAACCGCACCTTCATTCAGCGCGACGAGACCGCGCGGTTCCGCCGCTACGACCCCGACGCGCGCATTGAGCGACGCGGAAACGAAACATATTCCTACATTCGCCGATCGGATGGCGTTGTGATCATCACGGTGACCGGACCCGATGGTCGCCTGTCGCGGCGCATCCGCCGCTGGTCCGACGGGCGTGAAGTCGTTCTGATCGATAACCGCCGCCCGCGCGGCAGTTTCTTCCTCGATCTCCGCCCGCCGCGCTTCATTCCGCGAGAGCGCTATATGGTCGAAGCGGGCAGCGTCCCGGCGGCCATGCTCTACGAAATCCTCGAGGAGCCTCCGATCGAGCCGATCGAGCGCGCCTACTCGCTCGACGAGGTCCGGTACAACGTCAACCTGCGGGCGCGGATGCCGCGCATCGACCTCGACACCATTACCTTCGACTCCGGGTCCTGGGAGGTCACGCCCGACCAGATCGACCGACTGGAGGCGATCGCGGAAGCGATCAAGGCAGTGATCGAGCGTAATCCGGATGAGATCATCATGATCGAGGGCCACACCGACTCGGTCGGCAACGGTGACGACAATCTCACGCTGTCCGACCGGCGTGCCGAGGCAGTCGCCGCCGTCCTCACCGAGACGTTCCAGATCCCGCCGGAGAATCTGGTAACGCAAGGCTACGGCGAGCAACACCTGAAGGTGCCGACCGACGGGCCCAACCGCACCAACCGGCGCGTGACCGTGCTGCGGATCTCACCGCTGCTCGCCGGCCGATAAAAGCCGCGGAGCAGCCGGTTTGGCTGCTCCGCTTCACATCAGCTGCGGCGGCTCGTCAGCCTCAACCGACGCCGGCTGATAGAAGCGGTCCTCCATCCGGCTCGGCACGCCCTCCCCGCGCAGCGCCTGTTCGAATTCCTTGCGGATCGCCGGGTCTTCCTGGTGATAGGGAATGGCGCTACCGCCCTTGTTGAGGTCGATGGCGCCATAGTCCATCAACTGCTCGCCTGGCTTTCCGGCCTTGCGCGCGCGCTGATTGTTGGGCCCATGCCAGGCGGTGACCCGCAATCCCTCCTTGCCGGTTCCGAAATGCTGGTGGAACCAGTCGCCGCTCATCGGCGCCGCCGACACCATACCGACCGCCTCATAGTCCTGCCGCAGCACCTTGTCCGCCCGGCCGTCCTTCCACGGCGTGGTGCCGAGCGCCTCCGGCCAGGTATAGGTGTAGCCCTTGCCCTTGACGCAGATCAGCACCGCCGCCGAGGCGTGCTTGTGCGCCTTGGAATAGCGCCCGGTCTCGTGCTGGCCGATCCACAGATAGAAGCGGTTGCCGCCCATCGACGGCTCGATCCGCCGGTATCCGGGCGAGCGGCGGTTATCGAGCGGCAGTTCGCAATTGACGATGTCGGGAATGAGATTGGTGCGCCGCATGGCCAGCCCGCGGATCGGATCGGGCTCGATGTCGTCCTTGGGCGCAAAATAATCTTCGGCGCCTGAGAAGCGCTCGGTGAAATTGTGCGGGCAGTTGAAAATAAATCCCGGATTGTCGATCAGGTTCATGACATTGGGCGCCGAGGTGCCGCACAGCAGCAGCGCCGGCGCGCTCGCCGCATTGACGAAGCGGTGGAAGGCGTTGAGCGGAATGGTGAACAGCGAGCCCTTCTGCCACTCGAACACATGGCGCTTGTTCTGGCCCTCCTGCCAGACTTCGGTGGAGCCGCGGCCCTCCACCACCAGTACGACCTTTTCATAAAGGTGGCGCTCGACATTGAGCGCGCCGGCGCCCGGCACTTCGATCACGTAGCTGCCCCAGAGTCCTTCGGTACCGTAGAGCTGGATGTAGCTGCCGCGACCGCCCAGCCGTCGCCACGGCGTCATCGGCAGGTCCTGCACCCGGCGCACGCCGATGCTGCGATAGATCGGTACGCCCTCCGCCTCCATGAAGCTGTCATAGGGCAGCGGCTTGCGCTTGAAGGAGCCAAAACCGGCATTCTCGCCCGCCTTCGGCTCGTGCCAATGAACCTGATCGGTGGTGTCGTGCATGAAACGTCCCTGCGAAATTCGAGTGGTGCCGCGTTGCGGCAGCTTTCATTTGACAGTGTATAGCGCGGAAGCCAAGCTTTTGAAGCGGTCTTGGATTGCGATCGGGGGAAGCCACCATGTCCTTGCAGATCAGACGTGTCGTCACCGGCCATGACGCGCACGGCCGCGCCATCATCGCTATCGATGAAAATTGCAGCAATGTGCATTCGCGACGTCCTGGCCAGCAGTCCTTCATGGTTTGGTCGACCGGATCGTTTCCCAGCGACAATGCCACCGACGCGGACGGCGGCGCGCGGCAGGTTACCACCACCGACCCGGACGGCACGGTGTTTCGCATCATCGAATACGGCCCCGGCGTGAGCCCGCGCAATCATCGCACCGAGTCGATCGACTACGCGATCGTGATGTCGGGTGAGATCGACATGGAGATCGACGGCGCCGAGGTGCATCTGCGCCAGGGCGACGTGCTGGTGCAGCGCGGCACCATCCACAACTGGATCAATCGTGGCAGCACGCCTTGTGTCGTCGCCTTCGTGCTGGTGGCGGCGAAGCCGGTGGAAAAGGCCGGACAGGTCCTGGGCGCGACGGGTTAGCGAACGCCGGTCAGCCGCCGCCTTCGATCAGCTTCTCCACCTTCTGCAATTGGTCGGCCGGCGTCTTGGCGATCCGGTCGATCAGCTGCAGGATGTCGTCGCCGCCGATCGGGCTGACGTCGATATTGATCTTGGCCGCGTCTTCCAGATAGGCAGGGTCCTTGTGGGTGGCGATGAAGGCGTCGCGCAGGGCCTTGGCGCGGTCCGGCGGCACGTCCGGCGGCGCCGCATAGGGCCGCGACAACAGATAGGGCGCCTCGATCACGTCGATCAGCGCGCGGTCCTGGTCGGTGCGCGCAAGCTCGCGCCCGGTCGGCACGTCAGGCAGATCGGGATGCCGGGTCTGGCGTCCGAACACCACCAGCACCCGCATCAGGCCGTTCGGCTTCAGCCAGTCCGGCTTGTTCGACCGCACCGCCGACAGCCCGACCGTGCGCCCGTCGATCTCGCCGCGTTCCAGGGCGAGAAACAACACGCCGCTGTCGGTGTAGCCGGGGATCAGCTTGATGTTGAAGCCGAGCATTTCCCGCAACACCACGCCCATGGCGTCGCTCGAGGCGCCTTCCGCGGTGCTTCCGAGAATGATCGGCGGCCCGTCCGGGCGGCGAGCGTCGTCGATCGACTTCACCTTGGCGTCCCGGCGGACCAGCAGCATATAGGCGTCGTTGGCGAAGCTCGACGACGAGCCGAGCCAGGTGAACTTGGTCGGATCGTACTGAACATTCTGATTGGTCTTGATGACGCCGAGCAGCGCGACGTTGCGCGCAAAGGTGCCGAATGTGGTGCCGTCGCGCGGGGCGACATTGTAAATATAATTGGCGCCGCGCAGCGATCCGGCGCCCGGCATGTTCTGCACCACGATGGTGGGATTGCCTGGGATGTGTTTGCTGATGTGGCGCGCAAGCACGCGCGCATAGACGTCGTAGCCGCCGCCCGGTCCATAACTGACGATCAGGTTGACGCGCTTACCCTTGTAGAAATCGGCGACGGCGTCGGCCTGCACCGGCGCGGTCGCCAGTGTCGCGACGGCCAAGGTCAAGGCCGGCAAAATCCTCATGAGCATTGCTGTTCTCCCTGACCGCATTCCCGCAACGATTACCTCGCATACGATACGAACGGAAAGTCTAATACCAATTTTCGCAATGATCGACGCTCTCTCCACGTCATGGCCGGCTCAAAAATTACGATTGTTGGTATAAGCGGTCCGCCGGGAGCGGACAATGCATTCCGCGCTGGCGTGAAGGCATGGACGGCGCCGTGCGTTTGCGGTCTGCCCGCCCTAGCCCTTGCTCTCGGCAAACAGCCGCCGGAGATAGTCCAGCAGCTGCGGCGGCGCATTCTCGATCGAATCGAGCGCCCGCACGAGTTCGGCGCTGCTGACCGGGCTGACGTCGACTTTGAGCTTGGCCGCCTCCTCAAGATATTGCTTGTCCTTGTGGGTGGCGATGAACGCCGCCTGCAGCGCCCTGGCGCGGTCGGGGGGAACGCCCGGCGGCGCGGCAAACGGCCGCGACAATTTGTAGGGCAGCTCGGTCAGCTCGATCAAAGCACGCGAGGATTCGTTCTTCGCCAATTCGCGCGCGGTCGGAACATCCGGCAGGTCCGCCAGCCGGGTGGCGCGCGCGAACTGCACCAGGATGCGATAGCCGCCGTCCGGCTTCAGCCAATCCGGCTTGATCGCGCGCACCGACGACAGATCGACCGTGCGACCGTGCACCTCGCCACGCTCGATCGCCAGAAAGATCGCCGCGCTGTCCGGATAGCCGACCACCTGCTTGATATTGAGCCCGATGGTGTCGCGCAGGATGATCGGCACATCGTTGCCGGTGGCGCCCTCGGCCGTGCCGCCGAGCACCAGCGGCTCGCCGCCCGGACGGCGCGCCTCTTCGATGGTCTTGACCGGCGTGTCGCCGCGCACGATCAGGATATAGGCGTCGTTGGCAAAGCTCGACGAGGAGCCGAGCCAGGTGAACTTGCGCGCGTCGAACTGCACGTTGGGATTGTTGCCCATCATGCCGAGCAGCGGCATGTTGCGGGCGAAATGCGCGATCGCGGTGCCGTCCTTGGGCGCGACGTTGTACAGCCAGTTGACCGAGCGTAACGAGCCGGCGCCCGGCATGTTCTGCACCACGACATTGGGATGGCCGGGAAGGTGCCGGCCGATGTGGCGCCCGACCAGGCGGGCATAGACGTCGTAGCCGCCGCCCGGCCCGTAGCCGACCACCAGAGTAATCTGCCTGCCCTTGTAGAAATCGGCGACCGTTTCGGCGCGCGCGGCGCTGGCCGCGAGCGCAAGCATCGCCACAACGGCGGCCGCACTAATGCGCATGGTCGTCCCCGGCGCCATTTCCAGGCTGAACAGTCTGCCACGACGGGTCGGTATCCGACAGAGCCTTTGTCGGGATTGGTTAAGTCTGGCGCAGGCCCGAAACGCTGCTAAGTGACCGGCGTCCCCAGGAAATCGCGCTTAACCAGATCCACGCCGCAATGACGCAGGATGTCATAGGCCGTAGAGGTGTGGAAATAGAAGTTCGGCAGGCAGAAATTCAGCAGCAGCGCCTGGCCGGTGAACTTGCGCTCGCCGCTGGAAAACTTGATGACGATCTCCTTGTCCTCGCTGCCGTCGATCTGCGCCGGCTTGAAGCCTTTGACGTAGTCGATGGTCTTGCCGAGGCGCTCCTTCAATTCGGGGAAGCTCGCCTCGGTATTGGCGAAGCTGAGCAGCTCCGCGCCGGCGAGCCGGCCGGTGCCGCTGATGGCGTGGTCGGTGGCCGCGCGCACCTGGCGCACCAGCGGATACATGTCTGGATAGAGCCGCATATTGAGCAGCGCCGCGGGATCGATCTTCTTGGCCTCGGCATGGGCGGCGGCCTTGTCGAGCACGCCGGACAATCCGCCGAGGAATTGCGCAAAAATCGGCACGGAAATTTTGTACATGGATACGGTCATGGAAAAGCGGTCCTTGGTTGGGCGTGACATCGGCCGGCGCCAACATTAGCGGGCTGTGCGCGCGGCTCAAGTGGCTTTAGCAGTCCGCGCTCTTTCGCCGCCGCCGCCCGCAGGCTATCTTGCGAGCGATGGTCCCCCATAGGCCTAGTGTGGCGGTTCAGAAGTTCCCCATTCCTTGCGGCTGGATCGGGAGGGAACTTCTGAACCAAAGCCACACTAGCAACGCTATCATTGCTAGTGTCCCTTTGAATCCGAAGTTCGCAAAGGCGCTCGCAACGGGGTATGTGCGAACTTCGGATTCGGGACACTAGCGGAGCTGGAACAGTCGCATGAAAGCGATCGTGATTCACGAATTCGGCCCGCCCGACGTCCTCCAATACCAGCCCATGCCCGACCCGCAACCGCGCGCGGGCGAGATCCGTATTGCGGTGCATGCCGCCACGGTGAACCGCGTGCTCGACGTCAGCCTGCGCGCCGGGCGCGAAGGCCATCGTTCGCCCGTGCTGCCGCTCATTCCGGGCGTCGATTGCGCCGGCACGGTGGACGCGGTCGGAGCGGACGTCACGCGCTGGAAGGCCGGCGACCGCGTGGCCGCCGCCGGCGTCATGCCGCTGGAACCCTGCGGCGAGGATTGCACAGGCTATGCCGGACCGACCGGCATGATGGGCGTCAAACGGCCGGGCGGCTTTGCCGAGCTGGTCGCCGTCCCGGCCTGCGCGGCGGTAGCCATTCCCCCAGGGCTCGGCTTTTACGAAGCCGCGGTGATCATGCGTCATGTGCCGATGGGCTGGAATCTGCTGTTCAACGCCGCGAAGTTGCAAAGCGGCGAGACCATTCTGGTGATGGGCGCCAGCGGCAATCTCGGCTCGATCGGCATCCAGATCGCCAAGAATGTGATCGGCGCCACAGTGATCGCGGTCGCCGGATCCGACGAGCGCGCCGAGGCCGGGCTCGCGCTCGGCGCCGACCACGCCGTCAATTACAACACCCAGAACATCTACGACGAGGTGATGGCGCTCACCGGCGGCAAGGGCGTCGACGTGCTCTACGACAACATCGCCAATCCCAACGTGCTGCCGCTTGCCTTCCGGACGCTTGGGATGGACGGGCGGCTGGTCACCGCCGGGGCGCATGGTGGGCCGAACGTGACCATCGACTTCGCCCATCTCTATCACCGCAAGATCACCATCAAGGGCCGCACCGGGCACAGGGAATCCGATATTCCGAAATGCTTCGCCGCCGCCGCCGCGGGGAAAGTCAAAGCCCGGATCGAAAAGGTGCTGCCGCTGTCGCAAGCGGCCGAGGCGCATCGGCTGATCGAGTCCAGCCAGGGCATCGGCAAGATCGTGCTCGACCCCACGTTGGACAAATCTCCGGCGTGAACGGCCGGAAGGAGCGGATGGCATGAACGGGCTCAACAGCAAACCAGACGGCAAGCCCGCGCTGCGCGAGCAGTGCTATGTCTGCATGATGGCGCTCACCGACGCCCCGCCTCCGACCGAACCGCGGCGAGCCGAAATCCACGCCAAGCATCTCGACTTTCTGCTCGACCTGGAGCGGCGCAGCATCCTGTTCGCCGCCGGGCCGTTCATCGATGAGAACGGCGTGCGGCAGGGTGGCGGCATGCTGATCATCCGCGCCAAGACGCGCGCGGAAGCCGAGCAGATCGCGGGTGCGGAGCCCTACACCATGGCCGGCATGCGGGCGATGACAGTGCTGCCCTGGCAGCGCAACGAAGGCACGCTGCAGCTGCGCATACGATTTGCCGACGGCGTCGCAGAGATCGACAACCGCACCTATGCGCTGACGATCCCGGGATAGCGCCCGCAGCTTCATATGTGAGCATGATCTTTTCCGAAAACCGGTTCCCACCCCGGATCAAGTCCGGGGCAGGCTTTTCGGGATCATGCTCTACGACTTGATCGGCTCGTAGGTCGGAATTTCGTTGGTCTGATAACCGGGGATCACCCGCTCGGAACCGTAGCCCCAATAATTCCGCAGCGTCTCCGGACCATGCATCTTGGGATAGAGCGGAAATTCCTGGTGCCAGGGGCGCGGATCGAAATAACCGAGCGCCTCATCCTTCATCTGATCCATTTCGGTGAAAATCTCGACCCGCACCAGATCGGCATTGCGGTGATAGGTCGCGACATTGTGGCCGATCACATGGCGGCCCGGTCCCCACACCAGGTGGATCTTGTTGTGGGCGAGGGAATCGACCGCCTTGTGAATTTCCGACCAGTCCAACACCTCGAAGGCGATGTGATGAAGCTGCGGCTTCTCGTCGACGATGAAATTGAGCGTGTGGTGATCGGTGTTGCAGCGCATGAACACGAAATAATCGCCGCGCCAGTCGGACACCCGGAAGCCCAGCACGTCGCAATAAAACTTGACCACCTTCTGCACGTCGAGCACGCGATAGGCGACATGTCCGAGCTTCAGGATGTTGAAGAGGCTCGGCGCGTCGTCGCGCGGAGCGAACTGGTATTCGGCATAGAGATCGACCGGCGTGCCCTTGGGATCTTCGAAAGTCACCGCCTCGGCCACGCCCGGAGAAATGCCCTTGCGGCGCTCGCATTTGATGCCGTGCTTTTGCAGCTGCTTTACGACGTCGCCGAGGTCGCTGCCGGGCGCGATCTGGAACGACAGCCGCTTCAACGTGCCGGGCTCGCCGCGAATGAGCTCGATCGCCTCCAGCCCCTGCTTGCTGGCGAGAAATGCCCGATCCTTGCCGCGTTCGATGACGCTGAAGCCGAGAACGCGGCCGTAATAGTCGACCTGCTGATCGATGTCCGGCGTCGCCAGCGTGGCATGGCCCAGTCGCCTGACCTGAATCATGAGAGCCTCCTCCATCCTGTTGGCGGCGTTCCCGCTATCCGCCGGCCTGGTGCGCCCTGACCTTTATCTCCAGCGTGCCTATCGGATCGCAGGTTGCCTTGATCACGTCGCCCGGCTTGACCGGCCCGACGCCTTCCGGCGTGCCGGTGTAATAAACGTCGCCCGGATAGAGCGTATAGAACGACGACGCGAATTCGATCAGCCGTCCGATATCGTAGATCAGGTCCGTGGTGTGCGCGGTCTGGCGCAATTCGCCGTTCACGGTCAGCGTCGCCATGATATCGTCAGGATTTGCGATCTCTTCGGCGGTCACCATCCACGGCCCAAGCGCGGCATAGCCGTCGACCGACTTTCGGAAGCTGCGGTCCTCGGGACCGCGCACGGTCATGTCGAGGCCGAGTGTGTAACCGGCGATATAGTCCTTGGCCTTGTCGCGCGGAATGTCGCTGCCCTGCTTGCCGATGATCAGCACGAGCTCGAGCTCATGTTCATTGAGCCGGTCGGGAAACCGCATCGGAATGCCTTCCGACGGGCCGACGATGGCTGAATTGGCTTTGAGGAAAATGCCGGCCGTGGCGATCTTCGGTGAAAAGCCCGGCGCGTTGTTGGGAATGTCCTTGCGCACCGCCATTTCCGCGATGTGCTTGCCGTAATTGACGGGCGCCGCCATGGTCTTGGTCGGGCGCGCAACCGGCGACAGCAATTTGACCTGCGACACCGGTGTGCCCGGCGCCTTCGCCGCCATGTCCTCGATGCGCCGGCGCCAAGCCGGCAGCGCCGCGATCACCGCGTCGCCTTTCATGTCGTAGCGGGCGGTTTTTCTGATTTCGTCCTGCGCCGCGGTCACATCATGGACCTTGTCGCCGATCACCACCCCCAACCGGTCTTCGTCAAAACGGCAAATCTTCATATTTTTCCTCTCCCTAGGTGTCCGCTCCTGTCATGCCTCCAGATCCGACAGGGTGCAAGATCACCAATAGGCGGAACGTGAGGTAGCGCTCCTCCCCGATTGACCTCGCTTGACAAGCACGGGTGGGCGGAGGTACTTCGAGAGCGAACGTTCATTCTCTTTTACCGCATCGCAATATCAAGGGTATCCATGCGCCGCGCCAATATCCAATTGCAGTCCGACCGCCGCGCTGAGATTCTCGACGCCGCCCAGCGCTGCTTTGCCCGCTCCGGCTTTCACCAGGCCTCCATGCAGGACATCTGCGGCGAAGCCGGCATGAGCCCCGGCAATCTCTACCGCTACTTCCGCTCCAAAGAGGACATCATCGCCGGCATCTGCGAGCGCAATCGCGCAGAAGCCGCCGAGAGCTTTCGCGCCGTCGATCAGGCGCCGCATTTCTTCGAAGGCCTGGCCGCTCTGGCGCGTCATCATCTGGTCGATCAACCAGAGGAAGAAGCCGCGCTGTGCGCCGAGATCATGGCCGAGAGCCGCCGCAATCCGGAAATTGCGCGGCTGCATCACGAGATCGAGCACGACGTGAAGGCGCGGCTGGTCGACATGCTGCGGCGCGCTGCCGAGCGCGGTGAGATTTCCCGCGAGGTCGAGTTGGAGAGCGCGGCAACCACGCTGATGGTGCTGGCCGACGGCATGTCGTGGCGGCGCGCCTCCGATCCCTCGTTCAATGCGGAGGCCGTGCTGCCGCATGTCCTGCATATGGTTCACTGCATGCTGGTCCATCCGCACACCGACGGCGGCAAGAAAGGCAGCGTGCGATGAAAGCAAGCCGTATTACCGCGCTTGGACTGGTCGCCGCCGCCGTGCTTTGGATCGCGTCGGGCTACCTGCTGCCGCACGCGAGAGTCGAAAGCCGCGCCGCTCCGCGCACCGGGGAAGGCGAGGCCAAGAAGCCGTTCCGCGTCTCGGTCGTTGCCGCCAACGTGGTCTCCCATGCGCGCAAGCTCAATTTGTCGGGCCGCACCGAGGCGGATCGCCGCGTTACGGTCACCGCGCGCACCGGCGGCGTGCTGACCGAACTTCGGGTGCGACGCGGCAGCCTGGTCAAGGCGGGCGACGTGATTGCTGTGCTGTCCGACGACGCGCGCGAAGCCCAGGTGGCGCATGCCCGCGCACTGGTGACACAGCGCGAGACCGAGCTCGACGCCAAACGTCGGCTGATCGCGAGCGGCGCCCTACCCAAGCTCGACCTGGTCAATCTCGAATCGCAATTGAAGGCCGCACAGGCGTCGCTGGCCGGCGCCGAAGCCGAGCGCGACCGCGGCGTCATTACCGCGCCCTGGGCTGGCGTGGTGACCGATGTGCCGGTCGAGGTCGGCCAGGCGGCATTTTCCATGGCCGGACGCGAGATCGCCCATTTGGTCGCGCTCGACCCGATGTTGGCAGTGGTCGAGGTGTCCGAGCGCAAGCTATCCGGGCTCAAGGTCGGCGACATGGCCCAGGTTCGCCTCACCACCGGTGAAAAAGCGCAGGGCCGCGTCCGCTACGTCTCCAAATCCGCCAGCCAGCCCACCCGCACCTACCGGGTCGAAGTCGAAATGAAGAATCCGGACGGCCTCATTCCGGACGGCATCACCGTGGAAGTCTCGGTGCCGCTGTCGCCACTACAGGCCGCGCGCATGCCGCGTTCGGCGCTGACGTTTTCCTCAGGCGGCGAGCTTGGGGTGCGAACCGTCGGTGAGGACGGGATAGTAGGGTTTGCCGCGGTCAGCCTCGTGGAAGACGAGCAGACCCATATCTGGCTGGCCGGCATTGCCGACGGCACCCGCGTGATCGTGCAGGGACAGGATTTCGTGCGCGAAGGCCAGCGGGTCGAGGCGGTCGAAGCGACCGCCATCTCGGCCAAGTAATCGAGGCGCGAAAGATGGGCAGGTTCATCGATTACGCCATCAGTCACGCGCGTCTGACCATCGCCACCCTGATCTTTCTATTGGCCGCGGGCATGGTGGCCTATGTCACCATTCCGAAGGAAGCCGAGCCCGACGTCCGCATTCCGATCATCTATGTGCAACTGTCCCAGCGCGGCATCAGCCCGGAGGACGCCGAGCGGCTGCTGCTGCGGCCGGTGGAGACGCAGCTCAAGTCCGTCGGCAACGTCAAGGAAATGCGCTCAACTGCGTTCGAGGGCGGCGGCTTCGTGCTGCTCGAGTTTGAGGCCGGCTTCGATTCCAAGTCGGCGCTCGCCGACGTGCGCGCCAAGGTCGACCAGTCCAAGCACGATCTGCCGAAGGACGTCGACGAGCCGCAAGTGCTCGAGGTCAATCTGTCGCTCTATCCGGTGCTGGTGGTGGCGCTGTCCGGCGACGTGCCCGAGCGCACGCTGCTGCGTGTGGCGCGCTTGGCCAAGAACGCCATTGAGCAGTTGCCGGGCGTGCTGGCCGCCGAGCTGCGTGGTTCGCGCGACGAAGCGGTCGAGATCATCATCGATCCGACACTGATGAAGAGCTACGGGCTCTCGCTCGATCAGCTTGGGCAGATCACCCAGTCGTTCAACACGCTGATCGCCGCCGGCGCGCTGGAAGGCCAAACCGGGCGCTTCGCGGTCAAGGTCCCTTCCCTGTTCGAAAAGCCGCAGGACATTCTCAAGGTCCCGGTGATCGCCTCACCGGACGCCACGGTGACGCTCGCCGACATTGCGCAGATCCGACCGACCTTCAAGGACGCCACCTCGGTGACCCGGGTGAACGGCCAGCCGGCCATGACCATCGAGGTGTCGAAGCGCACCGGCGCCAATCTCATCGAGACGGTGGACAGCGTGAAGGCCACCATCGACGCGCTCAGGAAAACCTGGCCTGGCGCCGTCAGCGTCACCTTCACCCAGGACAAGTCCAAGGTCATCCGGCAGATGCTGGGCGATCTGCAGAACTCGGTGGCGACCGGCGTGCTGCTGGTCGCGGTGGTGATCCTGTTCGCACTCGGCTTTCGCGCCTCGCTGTTCATTGGCATCGCCATTCCGGTCTCGTTCCTGACCGGCGTGCTCGGGCTGCATCTCGCCGGACTGACCGTCAATATCGTCGTGCTGTTCTCGCTCATCCTCGCCGTCGGCATGCTGGTCGACGACGCCATCATCGTGTCGGAATATGCCGAGCGGCGGATGGCCGAAGGCATGGGCTCGAAAGAAGCGTATTCCCTCGCCGCCAAACGCATGGCCGGCCCGGTGATCGCGGCGACCGCCACCCGGATCGCCGCCTTCTCGCCACTCTTGTTCTGGCCGGGCGTGGTCGGCCAGTTCATGAAGTACCTGCCGCTCACGCTGATCGCCACGTTGTCCGCCTCGCTTGCGGTGGCTTTGTTCTTCACGCCGACATTAGGGGCGCTGCTTGGCCGGGCTGCGGTGGTACCGCATGACGAGCGGGTCCAGGATCGCGGACCCTATTTGCGGACCGTGCGGCTGGCGCTGCGGCATCCCGGCGCGACGCTGGCGCTGGCGGCATTCCTGCTGGTGGCGGTGCAGGTCGCCTACGGCAAGTTCGGCCGCGGCGTTGAATTCTTTCCCAATGTCGAGCCCGATTTCGGCCAGGTGATCGTGCACGGGCGTGGCAATCTTTCGCTTGATGAGAAGGCCAAGATCGTCGTCGACATTGAACAGCGCGTGCTGACTTTCGACGGCCTCAAGACAGTCTATACGCGGGTCGGCGAGCAGCCGCGCGGCCTGAGCGAACTTTCGGAAGACACCATCGGCGTCATCCAGTTCGAGTTCGCCGACTGGCAGACGCGCGCTCCGGCCAATACCATCATGGAGGCGATCCGCAGCAAGACCGCGGATATGCCGGGCGTGTTGGTCGAAGTGACCGCGCCGCGGGCCGGCCCGCCTACGGGGAAACCGATCCAGGTGCAGATCGGCGCGCTCAATCCGGAGGTGCTGCCGGCCGCAGCCAAGAAGGTCGCCGCCATCCTGGCGCAGCGCCCGGACATCCGCGATCTCGACGACGGGCTGCCGCTGCCCGGCATCGACTGGACCATCCAGGTCAACAAGTCGGAGGCAGCCAAATATGGCGCCGGCGTCGGCACTGTCGGCAGCGCCGTGCAGCTGGTCACCAACGGACTGAAGGCGACCGAATACCGACCGGTCGACAGCGACAAGTCGGTCGACATCCTGGTGCGTTTTCCGTCCGACCGGCGGAGCCTCGACCAGATCGACGATCTGCGGGTGCAGACCCCGTCGGGACATGTGCCGATCGGCAATTTCGTCGAGCGCCTGCCCTCCCCGCGCGTCGGTCACATCAATCGGGTGGCCGGTAACCGCATCATGACGGTCTCCGCCAATGTCGCGGAAGGCGCACAGACGGCAAACGTACAGGCTGCGATCACCGAAGAATTGCGCAAAGCCGATCTTGGTCCCGGCGTCCTCTGGCGGCTGAAAGGCGAGGACGAGGAACGCGCCAAGGCCTCGGCGTTCCTGTTGCAGGCGTTCGGTACCGCGATTTTCCTGATCTTCGCCATCCTGCTGGCGCAGTTCAACAAGCTCGCCTCGGTCATGCTGGTGCTCACCGCCGTGGTGCTGTCGACCATCGGGGTGCTGCTCGGCCTGTTGATCATGGGCCAGCCGTTCGGCGTGGTGATGACCGGTATCGGCGTGATCGCCAATGCGGGCGTGATCGTGAACAACAATATCGTGCTGATCGACACCTATGACCGGCTGCGGCGCGAGGGTAAGCAAGCCTATGACGCGATCATCGAAACCTGCCGCGAGCGTGCCCGTCCGGTGGTGCTCACCGCGATGACCGCGATCCTCGGCGTGCTGCCGATCGCCTTCGGCATGAACATCGAGTTCCTGTCGCGTGACATCACCGTCGGAGCCCCGGCGACGCAATGGTGGATCAACCTGTCGACCGCCATCGTATTCGGCCTCGGCTTCGCCACCGTGCTGACGCTGATCGTGACGCCAGCGGCGCTGATGGCGATGGCCAATTTTAGCGAGCGGCGCGGGGCGTGGCTGGCGAGCCTGCGCGCCCGGATGCCGGCTTTCGTCCGGCGCCCGTCGTCAGGTAGCCCTGCTTGAACCCTATCTAAGGGCTTCGGCGGCCTTGCGGGCAATGTCGGGAGGCGTTTCGTACATTTCGCGCATCAGCGCTTCGAGCTTCTCGCCGGAGACCGGGTCGATATCGAGGCGCGACTTGCGCGCATCGGCCAGAAAATCCGGGTCCTTCATGGTGTCCATGAACGCGTTGCGCAGAGCCTGCGTCCGCTCGGCCGGGATCCCGGGCGGCCCGAGGAACGGGCGGCCCATGACCTGGCGCGCGAAGAAAAGCTTGAGGATCTGCTTCTGCTCGTCGGTCTTGGCCAGGTCCGTGGCCAATGGAACGTCCGGCAGGTCTTCGTGCTTCGCCAGCGCCAGCTGCAAGAGCACGCTGATTTTCTTGTCCGCAACCCAGGTCGGGCGCGTCGCCGTCAGGCTTGACCAGGACCAGCCGCAGCGCCCTTGTACCTCGCCGCGCTCCATGGCGACCGTGACATCGCTGCCGCCGCTATAGCCGGTCACGATTTTCAATTTGCTGCCGAGCACGGCGTTGAGCAATCTCGGGAATTGTACGGTGTCGTCGCTGGGGCCGGTGCCACCGACCGACATTTCCCGATCGAGCACGTCTTCGAATTTGCCGATGCCGGTCGCGCTCCAGGCGGCGCAAACGCTCACTTCATTGTTGGCGCTGCCGATCCAGGTGAACTTGGTGCCGTCAAATTGCGCGCCCTTGATGCCCAGGACCGGATCCAATGCCGTGCCGCGGCCAATGGTCCCCAACACCGTGCCGTCTTTGAGCGCCGACTTGTAAAGCCAGTTTGCAAGCGTAAGGCTCGCGGCGCCGTCCATGTTTTTCGGCGTAACGGACGGATTGCCCGGAAGGTGCTTGCCGAGATGCCGCGCCAACAGCCGGCCATAGAGATCATAGCCACCGCCGGTGCTGTATCCAATATAGATGTCGACCGACTTGCCTTTGTAGAACTCCGCGGGAGTTTCCGCGTATGCCGCGGCGGTCAGGAGCGCCACGAGCACGGGCGCGATCAGGACACGGGCTGCGGCTCTGGACATTCGATTCATCCCTCTTGGTTTCGGGGCGAGGACGACCGGACGATTAAGACGTGGCGCGCCTCGGGTTCTCAGAGCCGCCCCCGGATCTCGAGCCTGAGAGTGCGCTCGCAAGGTGTTGAGAGCAAGCGAGACCGCGGGAAACGCTTAACTTCGGCTAAATCGAGCTGCGCCAATTGTTCCGCAGATCGGCATGATCCGAAAAGTCTTGCTCGCCGTCAGCAGGGGCGCACTGTTGCCAGGAACATAACCGCGTCTAGCCGGCGCGCACTTTTGCCAGGAAGTTATCGGCCTCGATCTTGAGTTTTTTTCCTTGATCGGCGAGCGCTTGCGCCGCCAACAGCACTTGAATTGACGCCGATCCGGTATCGCTCGCGCCACGGCTGACGTCGTAGATGTTGGTCACCACCTGGGTGGTGGCCTGCGCGGCGCGGTGCACATTGTGGGCAATCTCCTGCGTCGCCCTGCCCTGCTCGTCGACGGCGGCCGCCATGGCGCCGGCTATTTCCGAAACGTTGCGGATGGTGCCGCCGATTTCCTTGATTGCCGAAACCGACTCCCGCGTCGCGTTCTGAATGCCGGAAATATGGCCGCCGATCTCTTCGGTGGCCTTCGCTGTCTGATTGGCCAGGCTCTTCACCTCGGCGGCGACGACGGCAAAGCCGCGGCCCGCCGCGCCCGCGCGCGCAGCCTCGATGGTGGCATTAAGCGCCAGCAGATTGGTCTGCTCGGCGATATCGGTAATGAGCTTCACCACATCGCTGATGCGGCCCGCGGCCTGCGACAGCTGACTGATCTGCGCATCGGTCCGTACCGCCTGCCGCACCGCCTCGATCGTGATCTCGTTTGAATGCTGCATCTGCCGTCCCATCTCACTGACCGACGCAGCCAGCTCGTCCGAAGCGGTGGCCACCGACTGCACGTTTTCAGAGGTGTTTTCGGCTGCGGTTGAAACCACGTCGGAAAGCTGATGAGTGATTTCGGCGGTTTTGGTAAGTGCAGTGGCGGTGGTTTCCAGATCGGATGCGGCGAGCGACACCGTGTCGACGATGGTGCCGATAGCGTCCTGAAAATCGTCTGCGAATTTATGTATCTCGCGCTTGCGCTCCGCCACTGCGCGCGCTTCGCTTTCCCGGTGTTCCGTCTCCAGCCGTTCCATGCGCAGGAGATTTTCCTTGAAGGTCTGGGCGGCGCGCGCGGCGCTTCCAACCTCATCCCGGCGCTCGGCGTATGGGATATGCACCGACTTGTCGCCGCGGGCGAGCTGGGTCAGGACCTCGCCGATCTGCTGGATCGGCCGGCCGACTGCGACTGCGGAGAACACCGCCGATCCGACCAGCATCAGAATGACGAAGCCGCCGGCCGACCAGTTGATCGACTCGGCACGCGACATTTCGGCAAGCGACAGGGCGCCGAGCATGTCCACGCGCTCACTCACGCTGCTCTTGACCTTGGCGAGATGATCGTCGGCCGATGCCTGCAAGGGGCCAGCGCGGTTCAGCAGCAGCGCGGTCTGCGATTGCGTGGCGTCGGTCAGCATGTCCACGATAACCTTGTAGCGCGGCGGAAACGTCACCAACCGGTCAATCGCTTCGATCGCCGAGGGATCGAGCGTCATCTCACGCGCTTCCCGGAGCATCTCCGAGGTTTCGTCCAGATCGGCATACAGCCGTTTCAGCAGCTCGTCGTCTGTGCGAATGAAGCGCGACCAGGATTCCAGACCGGCCTGCTTGAAGGCGGAATCGGCGTTTTTCACCGCGCCGAGCAGCGATGCCCGATTGCCGGTGGTGAGAATTGCGCTGTTGTTCAGAACCAAGCCGAGTTTCTGGCTCCAATCGAGACCTTCGAGAACCTGCTGTTCGCGCAGATCGATGATCGTCCTCTGCAGGTTGGCCAGTTCGGTGGAGGTCGTGGCATAGGCTTTGAACGAATCCCGCGCGGCGCGAAGGTCGTTGCGGTTCTCGGAGATGATGGATGAGGCCAGGGCTATTTCGTAGGCCTTGGTGCCTTCGGCGGTATGCTCCTTTAGAACCCCCAGGATCCGGTCGATGTCCTTTGGCGTTGCGGCGAGCCGAATGTCGCGGTTGACCGCGATGAGCTGACGAAGCGCGACCTCCGCGCTCATGGCGGCTTTCTGCAGGGTCTCGCTGGTCTTCATCTCGTCGGCGAGATTACGGGCTAAACGATTGACCCGGGCCTGGTTCCCCACCATGGCCACAACCAGAAGAACCCCAAGAACGGCGGTGGCGGCAAGCTTGGCGCCGATCTGAAAACGGAATTTGAGCATCAATGTCCCAGCCCGAAAAGAACGCCAAGCACTGAGCCATTATCGTTTATTCCCGGTTAAACAATTTCACCGAGCGGTATCAGGGGGGTGAGGCAAGACTTTGGAGGTGAGGTAAGACTTCGTTAACGTCACGCGCACCGTTGCCGGCGCGCATTGCCCGCCGCCACCGCAAGCCTGCGGTTCCGGGATTTGCGCGCCCTGCCGGCTGGATCAGAAGGGGATGATCAGCGTGTTCGGAATGAGATTGCTGGTGTAGACGCAGCGCCGCGTCTTGAAGCGGAAGCCATCCTCCACCGGTTTGATCTCGTCATAGCTGCGGCCGACCGCGAACACCCGCGGCAGCGCGTCGTTGAGCGTCTCGACGACCAGGAAATTGCTTTCTACCCGCACCAGATCCGGCAAAGCCTCGCGCACCACCAGCCCGCCGAAGAAGTGCCGGATGTCGCGCGGACCATACATCGCGGTCTTCTTGATGGCTTGCACGCGATCCTTCAGCATGCCGCGGCTTTCGCACCGGATCAGCGCAAGCTCGAGGCCGGCCGTCACGTTTTCCTGCGACAGGATGGCGTAAAAGCAGTCTTCCTCGAAAAACTCCGGCCATTCATCGATGCGCCGGCTGTCGAGGCAATCGACATAGTCAGCCAACCACGCATCGATGCGCGCACGCAGCAGAATGCTGGCGTCATCGCGCCGTGGCGGCGATGCCGCGTGCGGCGCCGGCGTGTCGGTGCTCACAATCCCATCACCCCGGCATAGTATTTGTAGAAGGCGCGGATCCCGGCCTCGGTCACGCCGTGGTCGGTATTTGCGGTATCGCGCCCGCCCATCTCGATCACGCCGCGGCTGTCGGGGAAGTGGCTGACTCCATCCTGGCTGAAATGCATGACCTCGCTGTCATCCATCGAGACGTAGCCGCTCGGACCCATGAAATTGGCTTGCCGCAGGCGCCGGGTGCGCATCGCGGCGTCGTCGCTCTCATAGCCGAAATAGGTAAAAACCAGTTCGTGGTGCCCGGGCCCACGCGGAACGATCTGGCGGGTGGCGACCGTGTTGGATTGCTGCTGCACGATCAGATTGGGCCACAGCGTCTGCATCACCACGGTCTCCTTGTCGGGGAATTCGTGCACCGGATCGAGAATGCGCGCATCGTGCAATTTCAGATCGGTCAGCATGTTGCGCATATCGCGGGTGGCCTCGCTCGATTTCTGCTCGCCGCGCGAGGAGGCGAACACCGAGTGCCGCCCGGTCCTGTCCATGATGCCGCAGGTCGGCTGGTCGACGCGGAACAGGCCGAACGAGACCAGAAAGACGTGCAGCAAGGTGGCGTGGTACGGGTCCTTGATGTTTTCGAACATCAATTTCCAGTTGGCGGGAATGAGCTGGCGCGAGTAGCCGAGCACCGTGAGCTTGCGGCCGTCGAATACCCGGTCGAAATAGTGCAGCATGTCTTCGCCAAGATAGTCGGCGAACGGTTCGACATTGGGATCGAACGAGGCGAACACCGCACCGTGGCGTTCATGCACTTTCAGTTTTTGCAGCCCGTGATCGGAATTCTTGAAATCCCCCGGCATGCCGCCCTGGCCTTTGACGCCGCGCCGGAACGGCACTCCCAGCAGGTTGCCTTTGAGATCGTAGGTCCATTGATGATACGGGCAGACGAATTCGTTTACCTTGCCGCGATGCTCGCGGCAGAATTCGATGCCGCGATGGGCGCAGCGGTTGACGAAGACGTTGACGGCGCCGTCCTCGTCCCTGGTCATGATCACGGGACGCTCGCCGACAAAGGTACGCTTGAACGAGCCGCGGTCGGGAACCTCGCCGGCGAGCCCGACATAGTTCCAGGTCGGGCCGTAGAAGATCACCCCCAGTTCGCGCGCATAGAGGTCGGGATCGCTATAGATCCAAAGCGGCACCCGGCTGGGACCCTCGGCGGGCCATCGTTCGGCGCGCAATTGTTCCAGCATGGCGTTTCTCCCTGCCGATTCGGGTCGGCTTCCGGCGATGGTTACAAAGCTAACAAACAACGGGTTCGCAAGGTAGAGCGATCACGATAAAAAGATGACAGCCATCCGCGGACGTAAAATCGATGGGCAATATCAACGGTCACGAAACGCTGGTCACCGCGCCCTGGCTGCGCATGCGGCTGGCGGAACCGGAAACCGCGCGGCGCATCTGCCTGATTGACGCCACCCCGGGGAAGGACGAGCCCTGTCTGCCCCATGCGCGGCCGCTCGACGTGGGGGCGCTCTTGCAAGGCGGACCGCCCACGGCGGCCTTCTTCCAGGCGGCGGTCCGCGCCATCGGCGCCACGTCCTTTGATCAAGTGGTGATTTACGACCGCGGCAATCCGCTCGCGGCGTCCGTGCTGTGGCGGCTGTTCCAGGCCTTCGGCCATTGCGACGCCTGCATCCTGGACGGCGGCTATACCGCCTGGCGCAGCGCCTCCGGCGACATCGCGCGCGGCTATGCGTCGCAGGAGGCCGGCACCTGGCGCGCGCGCAAGGGGCGGCTCGACCGCGAACTGCTGGCCGATATCGAACGGCTACAGCAAGCCGCGCGCAGCGGTTAGAGTGTGGCCGACGCGGGCTTTGCCGGGGAAATTCATGTCATCGCTGATCAAACGGATCTACCCCCAGCCGGGGCATCTGATCCGGCGCGCGCATCAGCTCGCCTGGGCGGTGTTCATGGAAGAGACCAAGGGGCTGGATGTCACCCAAATCCAGTATGCAGCGCTGGTCGCGATTGCCGACAATCCCGGTATCGACGCCACCCGGCTGAGCGAGCTGATTTCGTTCGATCGCGCCACCATCGGCAATGTGGTGGGACGCCTGGAGGCGCGCGGTCTGCTCAAGCGCAATTCGGATGCCCAGGACCGGCGCGCCAAAAGGATTTTCGTAACCCGCCGCGGGCATAAAACCATCAAGCGGGTCGGGCGCGTCGCGCCGCGCGTCGGGCCGCGCATCCTGGCCCGATTGAAGCCGGCCGACCGCCGGCAGCTTGTGCAACTTCTGCGCCAACTGGTCGACATGGCCGAGGTGGAACGCCGTGCGTCTTCGGCGCTGGCGGAGCAGTCGGCGTCGGTCCGCTCGCGCACGCATAAGCGGCGGAAATCGCCTCGGCGCCGGATTTGACAGAATGCATAATATATTGCTCAATTCGGCGTTCAGGCTCACCAGGACGGCCCGACGCCTCGCGCAATGAAATCAGGGAGGGCTCGATGGAATTCGGGGTCCAATTTTTTCCCGATGTGAAGCCCCAGCAGAAGTCGCCGCGGAATTATTTTCGCGACTGCCTGGAGATCGCCGAAGAAGCCGACAAGCTGGGCTTTACGCATGTCCGCACCGTCGAGCATTATTTTCACTACTACGGCGGTTACAGTCCGAACCCGATCGTGTTCCTGGCCGCCGCGTCGCAGCGCACCAAGCGCGCGCGGCTGGTCACCGGCGCCGTGCTGCCGGTGTTCAACAATCCGCTCAAACTGGCCGGCGAGATCGGCATGCTGGATGCTATCTCCGGCGGACGCCTCGACGTCGGCTTTGCCCGCGCGTTCTTGCCGCACGAATTCCGGCGCTTCGGCATTTCGCCGAACGAATCCGTGGCGCGTTTCCGCGAGGGTCTCGAACAGGTCGACCAGTTGCTGACGCAGGAGAACGTCACCCACAAGGGCCAGTTTCACAAGATCGAGAATACGACGTCGCTGCCTCGGCCCACCCAACTTCCGCGGCCGCCGTTTTACGTCGCGGCGCTGCACACGCCTGACAGCTTCGATTTCGCCGGGCGCATGGGATATCACATCATGGGTATTCCGCTCGGCGCCGAGAAGCTGCGCGAATTGATCGGAATCTACCGCGAGGCACGCCGCAAGGCCGGTCATCCCGGCGACGGTCAGGTGATGCTGGCATTCCACATGTTCTGCCACGAGGACGGTAACAAGGCGCGCGCGATCGCCCGCGCGCCCTTTACCAGCTACCTGAATTCCTTGGTCGATGCCTCGTCGGATTGGACGGACGGCGTGTCGTCGGCAGATTACCCGGGTTACGACAAGATCATCGGTCAGCTCAAGGCCGCGACCATGGAGAAAATGGTGGAGAACGGCTCGGCCTGGATCGGCTCGCCCGACGAAATCATCGGCACCATTCGCCGGTTCCAGGAGAATTGTCCGTTCGAGCACGCGTCCATGCAGGTGAACTTCAACCTCATCGCGCAATCCGATGCCTTGCAGTCGGTCCGCCTGTTCGCGCGCGAGGTCATGCCGCATTTCACTGCCAATGCTGAAGCCAAGATGGCCACCGCATAACACTGGATGAACATGGTCCGCGGTGGGCCGATCCACGGGAGGGAACAATGCATCAGGGAAAAGTGCGTCACGGTATTCTGAAAGGGTTGGTCGCGCTCGCGGCGCTGCTCGTCACCGGCTCAGCTGCGTTCGCCCAGGACCTGCTGACGCTCGCCATCGGCCAACGGGGAGTGTGGGAAACCTCGGTCTCCGAAATCGGCCAGGACGCCGGCATCTTCAAGAAGCACGGTCTCAAGCTCGAACTGCTCTACACCCAGGGCACCGGCGAGACTCAGCAAGCGGTAATCAGCGGCAGCGCCGATCTCGGCATGTCCGTCGGCACCTTCGGGGCGCTCGGAGCCTTCGCCAAGGGCGCGCCGGTCCGGGTCATCGGCACCACCATGACCGGCGGCAACGATCTGATCTGGTACGTGGCGGGCGATTCTCCGATCAAGACGCTGAAGGATACCGCCGGCAAGACCGTCGCCTATTCGACCAACGGATCCTCAAGCCACCAGACCGTGCTGGCCTTCGCCAAGCACTTCAACGTGGCTCTGCGGCCCACCGCCACCGGTGGTCCGCCCTCGACCTTGACTCAGGTGATGAGCGGGCAGGTCGACGTCGGCTGGCTGGCGCTGCCATTCGGCATCGATGCGTACGATCAAGGCCGCATCCGCTTCATCGCCAAGGCCAGCGACGTTCCGCATCTGCGCGATCAGACCATCCGGGTGATGGTGGCCAATGCCAATGCATTCGCCAAGCGCCGCGACGTCTTCGTGCGCTACTTGCGCGCCTACCGCGACACTCTGGAGTGGATGTATTCCGATCCGGCCGCGATCACAGCCTTTGCGAAATGGGCGAAGATAAGCGAGGCGGTCGGCAAGCGCGTGTACGACATGTCGCCCAGGGAAGATCTCAATCCCGACCGGCTCTCCGGCCTGGACGGCGTGATGTCCGACGCGGTGACGTTCAAACATATAACGGCGCCGCTGACGGCGGAGCAGACCAAGGAACTGTTTCAGATTCCGCTCAAATAGGCTTCGTCTTGGCGAATGGCGAACGCCGTCGCTTTGGCTGGCGACGGCGTTCGCAAATTCACCGTTGGTTATTGTCCTCCGTTAGCTTTCCGATTTTCAGGCGAGCTGAAGTCAGCGCGGCGATAGGATAACGCTGAGGGTGCGCAGCCAAAAAAGCTCCAGCCACCCGATGATGAGGTGGAGTTGTAGCCGGCGGCGGCCCGGAGGGCGTTGATGGCGTCGCCGGTGGCGTGGGCGAGGTGACGACGGCTCCTGCGGTGCTCGATCTTGAGACGGCCGATGAGGGCTCGACGACGGCGCGGCGTTTCATCTGTCGTTTGATCTGCGGCGCGACCCGGCGCTTCTGGCCGGCAGCAAAGACCTTGAACTTATATTCGGGCGGGACATTGTGTGGCTGCGATCGGGGCATCGGCGAAAATGCGTTCGACATATCACCGCGGCTTCCGGTGCGTTGACTCACAAGATCATCTTATAGTACATCTGTCACATATTAGAGCAATGTGATATCATGGAACAAATGTTACATGGGGAGGCGCCAATCGGGAAGCTCAGGGGGCACCTGAGCTTCGGAGTGGCCGGCCTGGGTGTCGGCGCTTCATCCATTCTGGCTCCGCTGGCGACGTCGCCCCACAGCACTCTTGGGGCCGGCGCGGACATCAACCCGGATGTCCGCCGACGCTTCCGAGAAGTATTTCCGCAAGCCCGCGTGTTCGAAACTGTCGATGAGATGTGCCGCGATACAAGTCTTGACGCTATATGGGTTTCGTCGCCGAACAGAGTTCATGCGGAACATGCAATATTGGCGGCCGAGGCCGGTAAGCACGTCATCATTTCAAAGCCGATGGCCACAAGTCTGAGCGAGGCGGAAAAAATAATTCTTGCGTGCCAGCGTTCCGGAGTGAAGCTCATTGCCGGGCATAGTCTGGGCTTCAGTCCAGCGATCAGGACGATGGCGCGTTATTCGCAGCCCGGGGGGAAACTTGGATCGCTTCGTGCAATTCAGTCGTTTGCCTTTACCGACTGGATGGTATTGCCGCGGACTGCCGAGGAAATGGATACCGCGCTGGGTGGAGGCTTCGTCCACCGACAGTCATCGCACCAAATAGATACGATTCGTCTCCTGGGTGGCGGACTCGTGCGCAGTGTCCGCGGACACGTTGGACAGTGGGTGCCGGAGCGCAAGGGGCCTGGCTTTTTCACGGCATTTTTGGAGTTCGAGAACGGCGTTGTCGGGACCGCCAGCCACAATGGCTATGGTCATTTGGTGGGCTCGGAGATCGTCAAATGGGGAGAGGATGTCGGGATCAGCGGCCGCGATGTTATTGCGAGAGCCGCGGCCCGCAAAGCGCTTAGGGACAAGAAAGGCGATGAGGAAGCGCTAAAGGATTCGATGCGTTTGGGTGGAGCAGCGCCGCTGTTTCGGAGCGATTCACCGCGCAAACCTTGGCTGCCCATGCATCTTGGGCTCGTGATCGCGAGTTGCGACCACGGTGACATGCGTCATTCGCCCTATGGTATCTACGTATACGACGATGATGGCAGATCCGAAATTCCGGTCTTTGACGACGGTTCCTGGTTCGGCCTGAGCGAAGTTGAAGAGCTCTACGATGCGGTGGTGCACGGAGCTGCTCTCTTTCGTGACGGAGAATGGGGGATGGCGACCCTGGAAATCGCGCTCGCAATTCCGGAATCGTCACGACTGCAAAAGGAAATCGCGCTCAAGCATCAGGTCCCGGTTAGGGCGGGGGCCTTGAGAGAACCCTCCAAGTCCGAAACTTTCCATCAACAACATGCGTAACAAGGACGGTCGACAATGCTGACCCCCGAGCAAAATGCGGAGCTAACTCAAGTTGGTCCGGGCACGCCGATGGGCGCACTTATGCGCCGTTACTGGCAGCCGATAGGTGCAAGCGCGGACGTAACAGACCGGCAGCCCACGAAGCTTGTACGCATCTTGGGCGAGGATCTGGTTCTGTACAGAGACCTGAAGGGTTCGCTCGGCTTGATTGGCCCTCGCTGCGCCCATCGCGGTACCAGCATGTTCTATGCCGTTCCCGACGAGTGCGGCCTGAGGTGTTGTTATCACGGCTGGCTCTACGACAAGACAGGCCAGTGTATCGAACAGCCGAACGAGCCGAGGTCGTTCGCCGACAAAATCCGGATTCCTTCTTATCCCGTGCAAGAGCTTGGCGGCCTGGTTTTCGCTTATCTGGGTCCGGATCCGGCGCCACTCCTACCGAATTGGGATGTTCTCGCATGGGAAAACGTTACGAGAAAAATCTCCTCCGTGGTTCTTCCGTGCAATTGGCTTCAATGCATGGAGAACTCGATGGATCCGGTGCACTTCGAATGGCTGCACCGGCATTTCGGAACATATGAAATATTGCGGCAGGACCCAAAACGGAAGTTGAACGAATGGGAGGGCGTCAGCGGACAGCGCGGCAAACATCACGTCAAACTCGGCTTCGAAGTCACTGAGTACGGAGTCATCAAGCGCCGGCTCCTTGCAGGCGAACAGGAGTCCGAAGACCATTGGCGTATGGGCCATCCCATTCTGTTTCCGAACGTTCTTCGTGTAGGCATGGTAGAATGGCATGGGCTCCATTACCGCGTTCCGATCGATGATTTTCAAACGCTTCACATCATGTGCGACCTCGATGTCCCGAAGGCAGGAGAGAAAGTGGAGAGGCAGGATGTCGTTCCCACAAGGCATTGGCCCTTGTTTGATGAAGCGGGAAGAGTGCGAATGGTATTTGACGGCCCTCACGAACCCTACCATGTTGTTGCGCAGGATCAGGTCGCCTGGATCGCACAAGGAGCGGTTTCTGACCGTTCGGCGGAGACGCTCGGTGCGACCGATATTGGGATTACCTGGTACAGGAGATTGTTGAAGCAGCAGATCGATCTGGTGGCGGGTGGGATGGAGCCCATGAATGTGATCCGCGATCCAGCCAAGAACAAATGCATTGTTCTCCCTGTCGAAAGCACGCGCTATCCGGGCGATGCAGACGACGAGGTTGGTGGTCCTTTCAAGGACTATGTCGCCGGACCTCCGACATTTGAGAAGATACTTGATTAACTCGACACCGGATATTCTGCTTGCAAGAAGTCGGATGCACTCGTGTGGCGGTTCAGAAGTTCCCCATTGCTTGCGGCCGGGTCGGGAGGAAACTTCTGAACCTAAGCCACACTAGCAATGCTATGATTTCTAGTGTCCCTTTGAATCCGAAGTTCGCAACAGTGCTCGCAGCAGGTGTGTGCGAACTTCGGATTCGGAACACTAGTGGTGCATCCGACTTGATGCTGAAACGCTCGTCCATCATACGTCAGGGGACGGGCCTTTGGTCTAAAGAACCGCAATCATCACGCAGGAAATCGAAGTCATGTGGGGATTTAAACCGGAAGTCGTAAAAAGCGTAGATGAGCAACTGGTCGAGCTGGCAAGGGCTCATCGCATTCTGGCGCTTAATGGCCATGTGAATATGTCTTTGGGTCATATGTCATGGCGCGATCCGGACGGCCGCGGCCTTTGGTTGAAAAGGTCCGGCCTCGGCTTCGAGGAAGTCACACCCAATGACTTCATTTTGATTGACCTTGACGGTCGTCAGCTACTGGGCTCCGGAAGGCGGCACCTCGAATGGCCGATTCACGCGGAGATCATGCGCGCTCGTCCGGACGTAACCGTGGTGGCCCATAGCCACCCGTTGCACAGCACGGTGTTCTCCGCTTGCGACGCCTGCTTGCAGGGCGTTTGTCATGAAGGCGTGATACTGCATGACATGGTCGCCTACTATCGGCAAACTCGCGGGCTGATCGTCACACCCGATCAAGGTCGCGAACTGGCGGAGACTCTCGGCGACAAGGCGGTCGTCCTCATGAAGAATCACGGCGTTACGACCTGCGGACCCACGATTGGTGCGGCTGCGTTGGCGGCTATTTTCATCGAGCGTGCCTGCAATGCCCAACTGATGGCTGAGGCTTCTCAGCTTCCCTGGACCGGCCCGTTGGATGAAGAACTCGTTGCGGGCGGTGCTGCGAGACTGGACCTCAACCCGAACGCGGTTGCGGATTTCTGGAGCTACTTTGGACGCCGTCTGGACGTTCATGAAAGGGCGCGCTGATGGCCGCGCTCGACCGCTCCACCGAAGTCGCATCCAGCGGACCGACTGCACGACCAACCCGTCTGAAACTGTACACTAAACCAGCGCCATAGTTGAGAAGTAGCAAGTTCGTATTGCAGCACTTCAAATGCAGCACTTCAAATAAGGTCGCGCTGCACGTACTCGGGGCAACGACTTGGGCGCGGTATGGGTGGAAGGTCTTATCTTACAACGGGGCGCGTGAACCAGAAACGCCGGACGCGCGAGCTCCTTCTCGTTGCGGCCGCCGATCTCATCCGTAAGACGGGCAGCGTCTCCATAGCCGACGTCGCTGACGTGGCAAAGGTCAGTCGCGGTACCGCGTACCGCTATTTTCCGACGACGGACCTGCTCATCGCCAATGCAGCATTATGGAAGGTTGCCAGTCGCGATCTCCGGGAGTTCGAAGGGCGGTCAGAGAATAGCAGAAGCCCTTACGATAACGTGGATGCGCTTGTTGTGGAGAGTGATCGCTCAACAAATGAACACGAGAACGAATTCCGTGCGATGCTTCGTGTGTCTCTCGACCAAGGGAGGGTCGAGGGGGCTCGCGGCCGCGTACGTTACTCTTCCCTGAAAAAAGCACTGGCTGGTCTGCAAGCGAGCATGAGCCCCAGTACGTTTGAGAAACTTGTTTGCGCCCTTAGCCTGACGATCGGAATCGAAGCACTGGTCGTACTCCGCGACGTATGTGTATTGCCGGCTGATAAGGCAAAGGATGTTAAGCGTTGGGCAGCCAAATCACTGCTACAGGCCGCCCTTGCCGAAGCCCAAAGCGAGGCCGGAAAGAGGAGGAAATTCAAGAGACGAAACTCCAGGTAAGCCACCTGTAGCATGGTCCGACCAAACGAACTGCCGCAGCGGTCGCTTTTGCAAGGAAACAGCAGCCCAACAGCGAAATCTGGCAATTTCGACCGCTGGCTTGCTGCCAATCAATCAATGGCTTGAGAATTCTCTACGGACGACTGGCTATTGCTTTCCGAACACCGCGCGCGCTTCGCCTAAACCTTCGATACGCGCGTTGAACACGTCTCCCGGCGCGGCCGCCACCATGGGCCCGAGCGCGCCGGTCAGCACCACGTCGCCGGCCTGTAGCGGGCGGCCGTGTTTCACCATGACGTCGGCGAGCCAGACCGCGGCATTGAGCGGATTGCCGAGGCAGGCGGCGCCCGAGCCGGTGGAGACCTGGCTGCCGGCCTTTTCCATGACCATCCCGCAGGCGGCGAGATCGATATCGGCCAGCTTGACGCGCTTGGCACCGAGCACGAAACGGCTGCTCGATGCATTGTCGGCAATGGTATCGGCCAGCTTGATGTCCCAGTTGGCGATGCGGCTGCCGACGATCTCGATCGCGGCCACCGCATAGGCGGTGGCCGCGACGATATCGGCGACCGAATGCTGCGCGCGGTTGAGCGGCTTTTCCAGCACCAGCGCGATCTCGGCTTCGACTTTGGGCTGCATCAGCGTGGCGAACGACATCTCCTCGCCGCTGCCCGAGGCCATGTCTTCGAACAGGATCCCGAAATCCGGCTGGTCGACACCGAGTTGCTTTTGCACCGCGAGCGAGGTCAATCCAATCTTGCGCCCTGCGATGCGGCGTCCTTCGGCCAGCCAGTTCTTGGTATTACGCTCCTGCACCGCATAGGCCGCTTCAATGTCGGCGGGGCCGATCAGGTCGCGCACCGGCGCGCAGGGCTGGCGGGTGTCGTAAGCGTGGCGCAGCCGCTCGGCTGCGGTCTGGATCGGATCGGTCATGGTTCCCCCTATGCGGCGGCGCTTGCCGGCTTGCGGTCGCGCTCACCGCGAAAGAACGACAGCGCAATCTCGTTGAACCGGTCGGACTCGTCGTTCTGCGCCTGATGGCCGGAATTCTCCAGCATTTCGAACGTCACGTTCGGCAACATGTCGCGCAGTTGATCGGCAAAGGCCGGCGGCGCGAAACTGTCCCGGGCGCCCCACAGCATATACATCGGGATGGTGAGCATCGGCAGGCGGTGCCGGATGTCGAAAAGCTGACGCTCGTTCGGATCGTCCTTCATGCGCTCGCGATATTCCCTCTGCGACTTCTGCACGTAGTCGTGACCCGGCAGCGCCGCCATCTTGACGCGCGCGTCGATCAGCTCGTCGGTGATCTTGGAATGATCGTGCACGATGATTTCGACAAAGCCGCGCATGCTGGCGGCGGTGCCGTCATAGTGTTCTAGCCGCCGCATACCGGACTTCTGCGCTCCGGTGCGGTCGAGCCCCATGGCGCTAGCGATGCTACCGCTGCTCACCATCAGGAGCCGCGTCACGCGCTTGGGATGATCGAGGGTGTATTTAGCGGCCATATAGGCGCCACGCGAATTGCCGCACAGGTTGACCTTGTCGAGACAGAGCGCGTCGATGAAACCGGCCAGGTGGTCGACGCTGGCCTGGTCGGAATAGACGATATCGGTCGGCTTGTCGGTATAGCCGAAGCCGAGCGTATCGATCGCCATGACGTGGTAATGCTTGGCCAGTACCGGGATGGTCTGCCGCCAGCCGGCCCAACCGAACGCGCCGGGCCCGGCGCCGTGCACCAGGATGACCGGATCGCCGCGGCCCGCCTCCACATAATGCGTGCGGACGCCGTTGACGTTGACCCAGTTGGAAATGACGCCTTCATCTATTTTCATTGTCAGCCTCTCTCTTGACGCAGGTGTTTTTCTATCATGTGAGCTTACGATTCAATCCCGAGCTTGCCGCCGATCCGGAACGCGATCGAAGTGAAGAGGAGCGAGATCAGGGCGATCAGCACGCCGATCACCGCCGCCGACTCGAACCGGCCGGCGGTGGCATATTCGAACATCAAGAGCGACAGCGTGCGCGTCCCGGCCGATGCAAGCAGCACGATGGTGCTGATGTCGCGCAGCGTCGCCATGAACACCAAGAGGAACACCGAGACCAGCATCGGCATCAACAGCGGCAAGGTTATCCGGAAGAACGTGGTGAGAAAGCCCGATCCGGCCACTACTGCCGCCTCTTCCAGCTCGGGGGAAACCTGGTGCAGCGAGGTGCGCAGCATTTGCACGCCAATCGGCATGTCCTTGATGATCATGGCGATCACCAGCGGAACGAGAGTGCCGTAGAACGCGTTGATCAGCGGAACGTTGAGCATCAGGGTGAGCAGGGTCACCCCGAGCACCAAGCCAGGAATAGCCCAGGGTAGCCAGACCAGCAGCGAGATCGTGGCGCGGCCGGGAATGCGGGTGCGCACCAGCACCCAGGCGATCAAGGCATAGAGAAAGATGCCGATGCCGCCCACCAGCAGCCCGAGCGCGATCGAGTTCACCGTGGCGTTGACGAAGGTGCGGTCGGTCAAAACCTCTCGCCAATGCTCCAAGGTCCAGCCGCTGGTGAAGAAGCCGAACAGCTCGGTGAACGAACCCAGGATGAGGATGAACAGCGGCAGGAAAATGCTGACGCAGACATAAAAAATAAGTACGCCGGAGGCGGCATAGGCCCACCACGGCCGCACCTTCGGCTGCAGGCGCACGCCCTTGCCCGACAGCGTCGCGCGGTTTCCGATCCGCATCATGTAGCGCTGATAGATCAGCGCCACCACCACCAGAATGCCGAGGAACAGCGAACTCAGCGCCATCGCCTGCGGATACAGCGGCGGCTGCCAGTTGATCAGGTCATAGATGCGGGTCGCATAGACGAAGATATTGGCCGGCGTACCGAGCAGCTGCTCGATCTCGAACACTTCCAGGCTGCGGATCAGCCCGGCGATGAACGCGGTGAAGATCGCCGGCGCCACCAGCGGGATGGTGATGGTGCGCAGTGTGGTGAGCAGGCCGGCGCCCGAGGTCTCGGCCGCCTCCTCATAGGCGGAATCGAGCTGGCGCAACGCGGGACTGAGCAGGATCACCATCACCGGAATGGTGGTCGCCGACAGATGCACCCAGATGATGCCGGGAACGGAATAGATCGAGAAGATCGGGCCGGATATGAACGGCAGCGTCTTGGCGGCCTCATTGAGCAGGCCGTAGTGCCGGTCGAGCAGCAGGATCCAGCCCATGGTCAGCGGGATGGTCGGCAGGAAAAAGCCGAACCAGAGCGAGCGCTCGATGAAATGGCGGCCCGGGATCTGCACCCGCACCAGCAGCCAGGCGATCGGAAAGGCCGCGGCGATGGCGATCGGAATACGGATGGAGAGCAGGAACGAATAGCCGATCGAGCTCAGCGTCTTCGGATTTGAAAACGCGTCCTGCCAACCTTCGAGCCCGAAACGGTACGACTCGCTGAGCCCGGAGACATCGAAGCTGCTGACCAGCACATAAACCACCGGCGCGAAGGTCAGGCAGCCGATGATGATCAGCAGCGCACCGCCGAGAATTGTCTCGCGGTCCAAGCGCGTACGTTCGAACGCCACCGGCGGCGCCAGCAATGCTTCCCGCAACTGCACCAGCAAGACCCCTTCAGCCGAACCGGCCGTTATCCATCCATTCTACAGCGCAGCGCCGCTAACGCACATCGGATTCGGCACCTTTCGGCGGCCGATGGACATGCGCCGGCGGACACCCCTTCCGTTCGCAATGCGAGAATAGCCCGGCTCGAACCCTGGAAGCGCGCTCTAATGTCGCGACGAGCTTGCAGCCCGCTCGTCTTTTGCAGCAGTCCGGCAAAGTCTATTCGGACCGTCAGCGGAATGACAATTATCTTTTCGGAAATTATTGATAATATGTTCCGCGCAATCTGCCCAAGGCGACCCAGAGACAACCAGGGGGCGAGTCGGTATGGATCTGAACATCCGCAAGGTCCACAGCTTTGTGGCCGTGGCCGAACTCGGAAGCTTCCGGCATGCCGCTGAAAAGCTGCATATTTCCGCCTCCGCGCTCAGCACCCATATCCAGCAACTGGAAGATGCACTCGGCATACCCTTGCTCAATCGCACCACCCGCAGCGTCGCCATCACGCCGCAGGGGCAGCGGTTCCTGGTGCGCTCGCGCGAGTTGATTGCCAACATTCATTCGATCGTCGAGGAGTTGAAAGACGAAGCCGACTTACGGCAGAACCAGGTGACCGTTGCCTGCGTGCCGACAGTGACTTCGGGCATCCTGCCGCTGGCCATGGCAACCTTCATGCAGCGCTATCCACACACCAAGTTGCGCCTGCTGGACGGCCGCGCCTCCTGGATCGCGCGCTATGTGGAAAAGGGCGAGGCGGACTTCGGCATTGGTTCGCCGCCGGAGAACGGCCATGACTTTGCGGTCACGACCCTGCTCGACGACGCCTTTGTCGCGCTGGTGCCCGGCGATCATCCGTTCGCCAAGCGCCGCGAGATCCCGTTCGCCGAGCTCGCGCAATATCCGTTCATCGGGCTGAAATCGAGCTACGGCGTGCGCTCGGCGCTGGACCGCGCCGCACGCGACGCCGGTGTCACGCTGCCACGCGCCTTCGAACTGGTGCATCATTATTCGGTCGGCCGCCTGGTAGAAGCCGGTCTCGGTATCACCGCGATCCCGTTGACAACCGTGCCGATGGCGAAGGTGCCGGGATTGGTCACGGTCCCTATTGTCGCCCCGCGCGTGACGCGCCAGATCAGCATCATCCGGCGTAAGGGTGGCCGGCTGTCGCGCCCGGCGCAGCAATTCCTCTCGATCCTGATCGCGACAGTCACGGAACTCGCCGGCAAAGCCGAAAACGGCGCGCGGGCGTCACGAGCGGTTGCAAGATAACCGGATGCTCGCCGATCGCGCAGTCCGCGGCAGCGATTGCGCGGACTGGGCCCGTAACTATTTGTGAAATGAGAATTGTCATTCCGCCGATAGACGGAATAGACTTTGCTCAAACAGCCCGAAATCGGGACGTTAGCAGGGCGCGTCAAAGCGCCTCTTCGAACAGGGAGGTCTGCCATGACTGGGATCGATCGCCGGACATTGCTGGCGACAGCATCCGCATTCGGATTGTCGGTCGCTGCCGGCCTGAGGCCGGCCATAGCGGCCGACTGGCAAGAAGGCGCGGGCGCGGATTGGGCCAAGGTCATGGCCGCCGCCAAGCGCGAGGGCAAAGTCGTAGTGGCCGGCCATCCGGCGCTGGCGCGTCCGTTCGCCGACGACTTCAAGCGCGACACCGGCATCGAACTGGAATTCCTCGGCGGCAATACCCGCGAACTGACCGCGCGGTTGCAACGCGAAGTGCGCGCCGGCAGTGTGACCATGGATGTCAGCCTGGGCGGCGGCTCCGAGCTACTCTCGCTCTATCCGGAAGGCCAGTTGGTCCCGATCAAGTCGCAGCTGATGCTGCCCGGCGTCACCAATCCCAAGAACTGGCTCAACGGCCGCATCAAATGGATGGACAAGGAAGGCGCCTATCTCTTCCAAGGCTCCTACTGGGTGCATGCCTGGTCGGTGGTCAACGGCGAGCGCGTGAAGCCCGGTACGGTGAAATCCTGGAAGGATTATCTGAAGCCGGAATTCAAGGGCCGCATCGCGGCCTACGATCCGCGCTCTGGCGGCCCCGGCCAGTCGGCGGCGGCCTATCTGGTCGACGTGTTCGGCATCGACTTTGTCAAACAGCTCTATACCGGCCAGGAGGTCGTCTACACCCGCGACGGCCGGCAGTTGATCGAATGGCTGGTGCGCGGCAATTACGACGTCGCCCTCGGCGGCGTGCAGATCGACGTCGAGCAGTTCCGCACCCGCGGCATCAGCAGCCTGCAGGTGCCCGAGCTAGCCGACGGTCCGGGCGGCGTGCTCGGAGGTTTCAGCGTGTCCAAGCAGCCGAAGAACGTACCGCACCCCAACGCCGCGACCGTGTTCCACAATTGGTACGCCAGCCAGCCCGGGCAGACCGCCTATACGCGGGTGATGCTGGAGCCGAGCTCGCGCGTCGACGTCGAGGTGCCGACCGTTCCCGACTACGTCAAACCGAAGCCGGGCGTGAAGTATTTGGACCAATATGAAGAAGGCTGGTATCGCGACCAGCGGCCCAAGGTCGAAAAAATTATCACCGACGTGCTGGGCGGGCGCTGAGGCGGGCGTGAAGCCACGGCGCGCCGCGGATTAGGACGAGATAGCCATGAACCTCCAGACACTGATCGATCGGCCATCGGCGCAAATCAGCAACGATGTGTTCCTGCCGTCTCACTACGAGAGAGAGATCGAGCGTGTGTTCGGAAAGTGCTGGCTGTTTCTCGGCCACGACACGCTGATTCCCAAGCCGCACGACTATTTCACCGCCTTCATGGGCGAGGATTCGGTGATCGTGCAGCGCGACGCCAAGTCCAAGATTCGCGTCTATCTCAACAAGTGCCGCCACCGTGGAAACCAGCTCTGCCTGTTCGATCGCGGCAACACCTCGGCATTCACCTGCAGCTATCACGGCTGGACCTATGCCGACGGCGCGCTGACGGGAATGCCGTTCAAGCGCGAAGCCTATCGCGGCGAACTCGACCTGGCGGCACACGGATTGATCGAGGTGCCGAAGGTGGCGGTCTATGGCGGCCTGATCTTCGGCTGCTGGGATGCCGAAGCGGTGTCGCTCGAAGACTATCTCGGCGACGCCTGCTGGTATCTCGAGAACTTCCTGATCCGCGAAGGGCTCGAATTGGTGCCGGGCCCGCAGCGCTACACCATGCCGACCAATTGGAAACTGCTGGCGGAGAACTTCGCCGGTGACGACTACCACTTCGTCCATACCCATAGTTCGGTGATACAGCTGCTGTCACGCGGCCAGGACAAGCGGCTGCAACACGTGCCGGAAGAGGTGATCAGCTTCTCGGTGGCGGCCAATCACGGCAAGGGCGCGCCGCACGGTTTTCTCGAACTGCGCATCGGCGAAGAGTCGCACCAGATGGACTTGAGCCATGCCGTGACGCTCGGTCCGGATTGCGTGGAATGGGTGAAGGAACGGTACCGCCTCCAGCAGGAGCGTCTCAAGGAGTTCGCAACCAAGCCCTATTCGTTCCACGCCGGCAATATCTTTCCGAACTTCGCGCTGATCGGCGTCGGCACCACGACCTATGCCAAAGGCCTGATCCTGCACCATCCGCGCGGCGCCTATTCGACCGAGGTCTGGGTCTGGGCGGCGGTGGAAAAGACTGCGCCGCCCGCGATCAAGGAGCGGCAGAAGTTCGTTCTGATGCAGCGCCAGGCCGCCGCCGGCCTGGTGGCGCCGGACGACCACGAGAATTTCCTGCGCATCACCGACAATCTGCGTTCCCACGAGGCCCGTAAGCAGCCGTTCCACTACGACATGGCGCTCGGCCATGACGCGGAGGACCCACGCTCCCCCGAGGTGCGCGCCGGAAAACCGTGGCCCGGAAAGATCCTTCCCAAATATTCCGAGGCTAGTCAGCGCGATTTCTACCGTTATTGGCTCAAGCTGATGGAAGCGGAGAATTGATCGATGCAGCGCGTCCCTGCCGAGCTGCAGACCGAAATCCAGCAATTCCTGACCCACGAAGCCTGGCTGCTCGACACCGGCAAGCTCCGCGACTGGTTGGCTCTTTTGACCGAGGACGTCCGTTACCGGATGCCGGTGCGCGCCACCGTCGGCGGTGGCATGACCGGGGGCACCGACAAGGAACCGGTATTCTGTCTGTTCGACGACGACAAGAAATCCCTCGAAATGCGCACCATGCGGATCGAGACCGGCACCGCGCATGCGGAAATCCCCGCGTCAGTCACCCAGCGGCTGGTCACCAATGTCATGGTCAACCCGGCCGAATCCGCGGACGAATTCGACGTGGTTTCGAGCTTCATCGTCTATCAGGAGCGCCTCGGCCGGCACGGCAGCACGTTCATCGGCAAGCGCAGCGACCGGCTTCGCCGTTCCAACGGCGGCTGGCAGATTGCGCGCCGCGAAATCGAGTTGGCGCAGACCATCCTGCCGTCGACCATCTCGATCTTCTTCTAGCCTCTCCCGATCGGCCCTCAACAAAAAGCATGGCGATGAATAGCGATACCGTTCTCAGGCTCGGCTTTGTTGGTCTTGGACAGGCGGTCAACCGCATGTTCCGGCAATATCCGCAGATCAAGAAGCTGCCTTACACCATCACGGCGGCGGCCGACATGCGCGAGCAGGCGCTCAAGCAATTCCGCGCCGACTTCAAGGGCGAAACCTATCGCTCGATCGAAGAGCTCTGCAAGAGTCCGAATGTCGACGTGGTTTATATCGCTACCCCGCCGGAGCTGCATGCCGAGCAGGTTCTCATCGCCGCCGAGCACGGCAAGCATGTGGTGGTGGAAAAGCCGCTCGCCCTCAGCACCGCCGATTGCGACCGCATGATCGAAGCGGCGGAGCGTCATGGCGTGAAGCTGCTCGCTGGTCATACGCACAGTTTCGATGCGCCGATCCGCAAGATGCGCGAGATCGTCAAGAGCGGCGAGATCGGCGACGTGGTGATGGTCAATTCCTGGAACTTCAACGAGTTCAACCCACGCCCGTGGCCGACCAACGAGTTGAAGGACACCTTCGGGCCGATCCTCAATCAAGGCCCGCACCATGTCGACATCATCCGACAGATCGTGGGCCGCAAGGTCAAGAGCGTGCGCGCCCAGACCATCTGGGATCCGTTGCGCGGCGTGGAAGGCGGCTACCTCTGTTTCATGCAGTTCGAGAACGGCGTGCCGGCCAGCATCGTCTATGACGCGCGCGGCTTTTTCGACACGTCGGAATTGTTCTGGTGGGTGGCGGAAGGCGGCAGCCCGCGCGATCCCGAGGTCAATGCCAAGATGCGCCGGAATTTCCACGCCGTGAACAAGCTCGGCGAAGCCGAGCGCGAGCGCGTGCTGGAAGAGCAGAAGGAAGCAGGCCGCTACGGCGTGGAGAATCCCGACCCGAAACTATGGGATCTCTGGGGCTACAGCGGGCCCGAGGAAATCCGCTATCAGCCGTTCTTCGGTCTCACCGTACTGAGCTGCGAGCGCGGCGCCATCCGCCAGTCCCAGCACGGCTTGATCATTTACGGCGAGGACGGCCCCCGCGAGATCTCGCTCGAGGACGAGCTGCGCGGGCGGGCTGCGGAATTGATGGACCTATACAACGGCGTAGTTCACGGCAAACCGATCTTCCATGACGGACGCTGGGGCAAGGCCACGCTGGAAGTCTGTCTCGCCATCATCGACTCCGCCAAACGCGGCGAAGAGATTCAGATGCATCATCAAGTGGGCATGTCCGACTGACGCGAGGTTGAGGCACGGACCGGCAGGGGTGCGGGAGCAGGAGAAGGAAGTCCATGGGCAGGATCGTCGCGGCATTCGGCAGCTCGCATGCCTTCACATTCATGGAACCCGAGAAGTGGGATACCTTTCGCGCCAAGAACCGCGAATCTTTCAAGCGCCGCCGCAATATCGAGCCGCCCGAGCAACCGGGCGTCGCCGCCGAGACGCTGGCCTCCAACAGCGCGCGCTACGACCGCGTGCGCGCGGCGCATGACGACATCCGTAAGCTCATTGCCGACAGCAAGCCGGACGCCATCGTGGTGATCGGCGACGATCAGCACGAGGTGTTTTCGTCGTCCAATATTCCGCAGATCGCCATCTATGTGGGCGGCGACTTCCATCTCGCCACCCGCTTCGGCCGTTCCCCCGCTACCTTCCGTTCCCATGACGGGCTGGCGCGCACCATTTTGGAAACCGGCATCGCCAGCGGCTTCGACATCGCCACGCTGGGCAGCTTCGAGAACAACGAGATGAGCGCGCATGCCCATGCGCAATTGCTCGAAGCCTTTACGCCGAACGCCGATATTCCGGTGGTGCTGGTCTTTCTCAATGCGGTGCAGTATCCGGCTATCGAGCCGGCGCGCTGCCACGCCTTCGGCAAGATGATCGCCCAGGCGATTGCCGCGCGGCCGGGCACTGAGCGCGTCGCCGTCTCTGCCTCCGGCGGCTGGTCGCATTTCAGCGCGGGCTATCCGTGGGACTTCTACAAGGGGCCCTTCTCCTACGGCGCCATTGCCGAGGACTTCGACCGCGACATCGCCAAGCGCATTGCCGAGGGCCGCGGCGATACGCTGGCGAGCCTGTCCAGCGGTGACCTCCTCGGGAGTGGCAACATCGAGCTGCGCGCCTGGATCGCGCTCCTGGGTGCCATCGGCGCGGCGCGGCCCAATAGCTTGGTCTATGAACCGTTCTATCGCGCCGTCATGGGCATGGCGGCCGGCACCTGGGCGCTGGAATCGGCGTGACATGATCCCGAGGAATGGAAGGCGATCCGCGCATGGGTGACGCACCGCTCGCGGGTAAGGTCGCCGTGGTCACCGGCGCCGGCAGCGGCCTTGGCCGCGCGATGGCAAGCGCACTGGCGCAGGCCGGCGCAAACGTCGCCGGGGTCGATGTGAATGCCGGCTCGCTTGCGACCCTGCGCGAGGAGCTTGCTCCGCTCGGCGACAAGAGTTTTCTGCCGGTGGCCGGCGACGTGTCATCCATGGCAGGCGCTCAAGCTATCCTGGATCAAACTCACGCTGCGTTCGGCGAGGTCCACGTTCTGATCAACAATGCCGGACTCATCATGGCCCGCATGGCTCCGGAATATGCCGAGCCCCCGTTCTGGGAGGCCGATCCGGAGACCTGGCAGCGCGTGATGGCGGTCAATGCCATGGGCGCATTCTTTCTGGCGCGGCTTGCCGTGGTGCAAATGCTGGCAAGGAAATGGGGCCGCATCATCAATGTCACCACCAATTTCCATTCCATGCTGAGCGCCGGCCGAAGCGCCTATGGCCCGTCGAAGTCGGCGCTGGAAGCCAGTTCCGCGATCTGGGCGAAGCAGCTCGTTGGCACGGGCGTCACCGTCAATGTGCTGATCCCCGGTGGCATCACCGCGACTAACATGGTCCCGCCGCGTACCCCCGGCGACGGCATGCGCTCACCCGACATCATGATGGCGCCGGCGCGCTGGCTCGCCTCGGAAGCGTCGGACGGCATCACCGGCTTCCGCTTCATCGCCGATGAATGGGACGAGACGATTGCGCCGGAGGCGGCGGCGGTGAAAGCACGCAGCCCCGCCGCCTGGGCGGATTATGCGACGGCATCGCTCAAGCGGCAGCAGCCCAAATCCTGATCAACAAGTCCTGATCAATAGGTGGCGCGGCCGCCGGAAATATCGAACACCGCACCGGTCGAGAACGAGCATTCGGCCGAGGCGCAAAACGCCACCAGCGCCGCGATCTCCTCCACGCCGACAAAGCGCCCGCGCGGGATTTTCGAGAGCATGTACTGGATATGTTGCTCGGTCATCTGACCCAACATGGCGGTCTGTGCCGCCGCCGGCGTCACGCAATTGACCGAAATGTCGTAGCCGGCCAGCTCCTTGCCGAGCCCTTTGGTGAGCGCGATCACGCCGGCCTTAGAGGCCGAATAGGCCGGCGCGCTCGGATTGCCCTCCTTGCCGGCGATCGACGCGACATTGACGATGCGGCCGTAATTCTGCGCGACCATCAGCGGCACCAGCGCGCGGCAGCAATGGAAGGTGCCGGTGAGATTGACCGCCAGCACGGCATTCCAGGCCTCGGGCGGGTACTCCCAGGTGGTGCGGTTCGGGCCGGAAATACCGGCATTGTTGACCAGGATGTCGACGCGGCCGAAGGCGGCGACGGTCTGCTCGCGGGCGCGCTCGACATCGGCCAGATCGGTCACGTCGCAGGCAAAGCCGGCGACTTGCCCCCGGGATTTCAATTCGCCCGCGGTTTTCTCCGCCGTGGCGCCGTCGCGGTCCCAGATCGCCACCGCTGCGCCGGACTCGAGCAGACGCTCGACAATGGCGCGGCCGATGCCCTGCGCTCCGCCGGTGACCACGGCCACGCGGCCGCCGAGATCGATCGTATTGGCCATCAGTCCCTCAAGCCCAAAGACCGACGATGCCCGCCCCGGACGGGAAACTCAACCCGAGGAATGCAACGTTCGGACGCTTGGCGAGACGGCCGAGATAGAGGACATTACGGCGTGACAGGGAGGCAGCAGGAATGAAGATCGTCGTCACGGGCGGCAGCGGCCTTTTCGGCCAGCAGGTGATCGCTGACCTCACCGCGCACGGCCATGAGGTGGTGAACCTCGACCGCAAACCGCATCCCGCCGGCTATCAGCCGACCCACACCGCCGATCTCTCCGACCCGGCCAGCTTCGACGTGTGCGCGGGCGCCGGCGGTCTCGTCCATCTCGCGGCCTACCCTGCGCCCAACCTGACCTCCGACCAGATCACCTTCAACAACAATGTTAGCATCACCTACAATGCGCTGAAGGCCGCCGCCGAATTCGGTGTTCCGCGCGCAGTGATCGCCTCCAGCCTCGCCGCCTACGGTATCCTCTATGGACAGCCGGGACGCACGCCCGACTACCTGCCGATCGATGAGGACCATCCCTGCCGCCCGACCGATCCCTACGGCCTGTCCAAGGTGGTGGGCGAGATGCTGGCCGATGCCTTTGCGCTGCGCCACGGCATGACGATCGCCAGCCTGCGGCTGCCCGGCATCAACTACGATCCGGCCTTTGCGCGCATCAAGGAGATCATGAAGGACCCCGGTTTCCGCCGCGCCGGTTTCTGGACCTATATCGACGAGCGCGACGCCGCGGCCGCCATCCGCCTGGCGCTGGAGCAGCCGCTGCGCGGCCATCGGGTGTTCAATGTGGCGGCGCCCGGCAGCAACATGAAGGAACCGACGGGGGAATTGATCCGCCGCTTCTTTCCCGCGCTGACGGATATCCGCAACAAACAAGGCACCAATTGGAGCGGCATGGATTCCACGCGCGCCGAGCGTGAATTGGGTTTCCGCGCCCAATATCGCTGGGAGCAGGTATTGACCGACTGACGGCAGAGCTCACACCCAGCGGCGGCGCACCCGCACTTCGAACGTGGCGCGGAATAGAACCCCGCAAGCATCGGCTCGACGGCGCGGCGGAAGATGCGGAAGCGGTAGAGCGTGTAGCCGAGCCGGATGGTGATTTTGCGTCAAGTCGCGTCGAGGCCCTTCTCGCCCACTTCCTCCAGCAGAGCTTTCCATACCCGCCGCTCGATCTCGTTGGCGACGGGTGAGGTCAGGCTGTCGATCGAGCGCGGCCGCGGCAGCGGCACCGGGATCTCCTCGCGGATAATCGACGGCCGGGCCGACATCAGGATGATGCGATCGGACAGCTGTATCGCCTCGTCGATGGAATGGGTGACGAACACGATGGACTTGCGGGTGCGGTCCCAGATGCGAAGGAGTTCGAGCCCCATCAGCCGCCGGGTCTGTTCGTCAAGCGCGCCGAACGGCTCGTCCATCAAGAGAATGTCGGGTTCGAGCGCCAGCGCCCGCGCGATCGCCACCCGCTGGTTCATGCCGCCGGACAGTTGCGAGGGGTATTTCTGCTCGAACCCTTTCAGACCGACCAGATCGATCATCGCGAGTGCGGTCTTGCGGCGCGTTTCCGAATCCTTGCCCTTCAGCTCCAGCCCGAACGCTACGTTGTCGATCACCGTGCGCCAGGGAAACAGCGACATGGTCTGAAACACCATCGCCATTTTGGGATGCGGTCCGGTTATTTTCTGTCCCTCGATGATGATCTCGCCGGAGCTCGGCATTTCCAGACCGGCGATGATGTCGAGCAGCGTGCTCTTGCCGCAGCCCGATGGGCCCAGCAGCGATACGAATTCGCCGTCAGCGACCCGCAAATCGGCGCGCTTGATCGCCAACAACCCGCTGCCCGCGGGGTCTTCGCTGTCGGCAAAGACCTTGGATACACCCCTGACTTCGATGACGTCGGTCACGTACCTCTCCAGCGGTTCAAGCGGCCTTCCAAGGGCGTCATCCCGGCATTGATCAGGAGGATCAGCACGAACAGCGCGATCACCATGACGATCATGCGAGCGATCATGCCCTTGGCGTAGAACTGATGCATGACATAGCCGACACCCGCATTGGCCTCGAACAACTCGGTCAGCGGCGCGCCCATCACCGACAGGCCGAGACCCAGCCTGACCCCGGCAAACACCGGTAGCAGCATGCCCGGCAGAAACACTCTGGCGACGACTTTCAGGGCAGAAATCTCTGGTCGACCACCTTGTCGTAGGCCGGCGGCTCCTTGAGCGAGCCGGTGGCGATCGCCTCGGCGAGTGAGCCGGCGAAATGCTTTTGCTCCGGCGCGCCGAGCTTGAAGAAGTCCTTGGGCATCGCGGCAAGGGTGTCGCGCATCGCCTGTTCCGGGCTGTCCATGTGCTTGGCGCCGATCTTGGCGGCTTCGGCGGGGTTTTCCTGGATGAAGGCCGCAGCCTTGATCGATGCGCGCAGGAAGCGTTTGACAGTGTCACCGTTCTTGGCGAGATAGCCGTCGAGCGCCACCAGCGAGCCCTGCTGGTATTCCTTCAGGTATTCCGACAGCTGGAGGAAGATGCGCGCCTCGTTTCGATTGACCAGATTGTAGACGTCGGGCGCGGAATGCCAGCTCGCCTGCACGCGGCCGGCCTTGAGCGCCGCCCAGCTGTCGCCGGGGCCGCCGACCGGCACGATCTCCACCTTGCCCTGAAGGCCGTGGGCCTGCAGGGCGGCGAGCAGGCCGGTATGGGTGACGCTGCCCGGACGGGTGATGCCGGCCTTCTTGCCGGCGAGGTCCTTGATGGTCTTGAGCGGCGAGTCGACCGGCACGATGAACAGGATGCCATAGGCCGGCGCGGTCCATGCCGAGATGATCTTAAGCGGCTCGCCGCGGCCGGCTGCGATGATCGCCGCCGTCGTCGCCACCATGCCGATATCCATCGAGCCGCTGGCGATCGCCCGCACCACCTCCCCGCCGCCGGCGAAATGCGAGATTTCGACGGTGAGCTTCTCGTCCTTGAAGAAGCCGCGCTCGATCGCGACGTAAAGCGCGAGGTTGTCGACGATCTCCTTGGTCGTGGAAGCGACCCTGACGCGATCCTGTGCGGCGGCGCTGTCGCCCCAAATGATAGCCATCGCGAGACCGAGCAGCGCGGCCATCGGTCTCATGTTCCGGATCACATGCATCTTGAATCCTCCCCTTGGACGAGAGACCGCCGCAGCTTGCAGTTGCGTGCGTTTTTCGCGGTCCCGCCGTCACCTTTGTATCGAGCGACCGCGGACAGCCTAACCTTGACATGGTGCGGCGTCCAGCCGAGCATCCTGTGCAAAAGGACGCATTCAGCCAAAATTCGCAAATCGGCGACAATCGGTCCGCCGATCGAAACAATCGCCAGCCCGTCAGGAATGCCCCATGCTCGACACCGTGGACAATCCCTCGAAGTACCTGCTCGATCCCTACCTCGCCTGGTTGAAGGGCGAAGGCATCCCCGTGATCGAGGATTTCGGCATCGATCTGCTTGCGGTCGAGACCAAGCCGTGGGCGCGCTTGGGTGCCGCGGGCGCCGCGGTTCACCTGAAGGGCCGCGAGGATTTCATGGCGCTGTTCGTGCTCGACATGGCGCCGGGCGGCTCCACGACACCGCAACGCCATCTGTTCGAGGAGGTGGTCTACGTGCTGGAAGGCCACGGCTCGACCACGGTCGAAGCCGAGGATGGGCGCAAGCACACATTCGAGTGGGGGCCACGCAGCCTGTTCGCCCTGCCGCTCAACGCCAGATACCAGCACTTCAATACGTCGGGCCGCGAGCGCGCGCGGATGTGCTCGGCCACCGATCTGCCGCTGATGCTCAACATCTTCCACAATGAGGGATTCATCTTCGACAACCCGTACCGGTTCGGCGACCGCGAGGGCAAGCCCGGGTTCTTTTCCGGTGAAGGCGACTTCCTGCCGGTACGCCCCGGCCGCCATATGTGGGAGACCAACTTCATTCCCGACCTCGCCGCATTCGAGCTCAAGGCCTGGGCGGAACGCGGCGCCGGCGGCACCAACATGATGTTCATCCTGGCGGACGGCCTGATGCACGCCCATTCCTCGGAAATGCCGGTCGGCACCTACAAGAAGGCTCACCGCCATGGCGCCGACGTCCATGTGTTCTGCGTGCGCGGCACCGGCTATTCGCTGCTGTGGTATCCCGGCGACAAGGATTTCGTGCGCGTGGACTGGCGGCACGGCGTCGTGTTCGCGCCGCCGGACGGCATGTTCCACCAGCACTTCAACACCAATCCGACGCCGGCGCGTTATCTGGCGATCACGGTCGGCAGCATGCGCTATCCGCTGACGGCGGCGAAGCGCAAACTGATCGAAACAGGCGTCGACACCTCGGTGAAAGACGGCGGCAACCAGATCGAATATCAGGATCAGGATCCGCGCATCCACCAGATCTATTTGCAGGAACTGGCCAAGAGCGGCGTGGCTTCGGGAATGGGAAAATTCGTCGACGAGAACCGGTGACGGGAATAGACTCCGGCAAGGAGCAGAGACGGTCCCGTATCGACCGCAGAGACAAAGGAGGGATCACATGCACAGACGGCAGATCACGGCGATCTTGCTTGCGGGGGCCGCGAGCCTGGCGCTGGCCGGCCCGTCGGCCGCCCAATCGGTCGAGGAATTCTACAAGGGCAAAAGCATCACGCTCACCGTCGGCACCGATCCGGGCGGCGGCTACGATCAGTATGCCCGCACCCTGGCCCGGCATTTGGGGCGTTTCGTCCCTGGCAACCCGGCGGTCATTCCAAAGAACTTGGGCACCGCCGGCGGCATTGTCGCCGCCAACCGGATCTTCAGCCTTGCGCCCCAGGACGGTACCGAAATCGGCGCATTCCACCGCGGTCTGCCGATCATGCCGCTGATATCGCCGGCCAAGGAAATGGAGTTCGATCCCGCTAAGTTCGGCTGGCTCGGCAGCCTGAACAAGGAAGCCTCGATCTGCATGTCGTGGCACACCAGCAAGATCAAAACCTTCGCCGACACGCGCGAGAACCTGTTCATCGTCGGCGTCACCGGCGTAGGCGCCAGTCTCGACACTTTCGAGGCGCCGCTGATGAACGTCTATGGCTCCAAGATGAAGATCATCGCCGGCTATCGCGGCGGCCAGAACATCGACCTTGCGATGGAGCGCGGCGAGATCGACGGCCGCTGCGGCGTCTCCTGGTCAAGTCTCCTGGTGCGCAGCGCCGACTGGTTCAAGGAGAAGAAGATCCACATCCTGCTGCAGTTCGGGCTGGAGCGGCATGCCGACCTGAAGGACATTCCGCTGATGCAGGAACTGGCCAAGAACCCCGACGACAAGACGGCGCTGGAGCTGATCTCGATCCCGACCCTGATCGGGCGGCCCTATTTCACGCCGCCCGGCCTGCCGAAGGATCGCCTCGCAGCGCTGCAGAACGCCTTCAACATGATGGTGAAGGATGCGGGCTTCATGGCCGACGCCAACAAGCAGCGGATGGAAATCCAGCTGGTGACCGGCGATGAGGTCGAAAAAGTCCTGTCGCGCGCCTATGGCTCGCCGCCGAAAGTCATCGCGCGCGCGCGCGAGCTGATGAAGATGCCGCAGAATTAAGTCAGCTGGAGGTTATCCGCTCGTCCCCGGAAGTCGGGTCTACCCGACTTCCGGCATTCAAAGTGCAGAACTCGGGCAAGCCCGAGTTCTGGCGAAAGCGGGGACCCAGCTCTTATGCGAAGAACCTGGATTCCCGCTTGCGAGGGAATGAGCGGGTTACTTCGGTGCTAGCCCGGCGATCTGCAGGCGAAACAGCCGGCGCAGGTCGTCGATGCCCTGTTGCAGATCGGGCTTGTTGGACGCCACCCACCAGCGCGCCGCCGCCGAATAGCAGAAGAACACATGGCGCGCGACCAAAGCCGGGTCGTCGCGGGTCTTGATCTGCCCGCGCGCTTTTGCGTCACGCACCATCTGCTCGATCAATGCGAACACCCGCGCGCGATGGGCGTTGTATTCCGCCGCATGGCGCCCATCGGAAAAGAAGTTGAGCTGGTGATGGGTTCTGGCCAGCGTGATGTTCTGGGCGATATCCTCCAAAAACACGCCGAAGAAGGCGACCAGCTTGTCGAGGAGCCGCGCGCGCGCATCCGCGGCCCTGGCCGCTCTGTCGGTGATGTCGGGGGCCTTTTCGTTGAATACCAAAACCACGAGATCGCTCTTGTCGTCGGCATAAAGCGACAGGGTGCCGAGCGCGACCTTGGCGCGGCGCGCGATCTGCCGCAGCGTGGTTGCCTCGTAGCCCTGCGACGAGAACAGGGCGAAGGCGGCAGCGCGGATGCGGCGCAGCTTGTCGGCCTTCTTGCTCTCGCGCCGGCGCGACTTGGCGGGCGGCGCGTCCAGACGGAGCGCGCCGCCGTTGCTCAAGCCGGTCTTGGCCAGGTGATCCATCACCACCGTCACTTTTTCTCGTAATGGGTGACGCGCTCGCGGTTGACCATGAGCGCGCGGCTTGTCTTGCGCTTGAATTTCCAGACGCCGCCGTCGCGCACGAGCTGGTCGCGATGGTGCAGGATGCCCATGGGCAGGATCACCGGCGCCGGCCCCTTGACGGCGGGGTCCCAGCCCTCGTGGCGATAGAGCGTGACATATTGACTGGTCTCGACCCGGTCGGCGTCCACGATGTGGATTTCGATATTGGAGACGAGGTGGGCGGTGAGCCAGTCGTCGCGTTCGTTCATCGCGGCCAGCATCTTTTGCGGCCCGACCAGTTCCTTGCCGAGCCGTACCCAGACCCCGTCGTCCGTGAACAGGCCGACCAAATCCTGGTAACGCTTTCCGTCAAGCGCCCCGTAGAACCTGATGACCAGTTGGGTGCAATCCCACTCGATCGTGCGCGCCGTTTCCTTATCCATCAGTTGCGGGCCTCCCTTGCCTGTTCGACCAAAGCTTTCGGCGCGCCGATTACGCCACCGACAATCTTCTGCAAATCCTCGCCGGACAGCGCGTCGATGCGCATGCCCGCCTTCTCGGCGTCTTGCAGAAACGCCGGGTCCTTGATCATGGCCGCAAAGGCGCGACGCAACTCGGCGATGCGGTCCGCCGGCACATCCTGGGTGGTGAACAGCGCGCGCCCGACCTCGCTGGTAGAGGCAAGGAGCCGCAGCACCGCGCGCGCCTCTTCGGTCTGGCCGAGCTCGCCGGTGGTCGGGACATCGGGCAGGTCAGCGGCCCGCGCCGCCGCCACGATGTAGAGCGCGTTGATCTTGTTGTCGCGCAGCCAGTCCGGTTTCTGCTGCTTGAATTCCGGCCAGAGCGCAAAGCCGCCGTCCACCTCGCGCCGTTCCATGGCCAGCAGCACCGAGGCCGAACCGGTATAGCCGGTCACCAGTTTGAACTTGGCGCCCGCGAGCCGGTTGAGCGCCCGCGGCGTATAGCCGGTGATGCCGGCGATACCGGTCGAGCCGAACACGGATTCGCGGGCCCGCGCATCGGCCATGTTCTTCACGCTCGACTCGTGCCAGGTGAAGAAAATCGACGCCGCCGAAGTCATGCGGCCGATGAAGTTCAGCCGGTTGGCGTCATAGTCGATGCCCGGCCCTTGCAGCACGTGTTCGAGCGCCAGGGCTTCGGCTGCGAGCCCGAGCGCGGTGCCGTCGCGCGGCGCCAAGTGAAACATGTATTGCGCGACTTTCAGCCCGCCGGCGCCGGGCATGTTGTGCGGGATCACCTGCGGATTGCCGGCAATGTGCCGGCCGAGATGGCGCGCCGCCAAGCGACCGTAAAGGTCGTAGCCTCCGCCCGGCCCCTGCCCGATATAGAGATTGATGGTCTTGCCCGCATAGAAATCCGCGGCGCTGGCCGGGGACAACATGGCGCAAGCCAAAAGCGCGCTCGCGACGATCCGACACAACGTCCCACGCCGCGACCTCTCGCTCCCTCCCCCTGAAAGGGGGAGGGTCGGGGTGGGGGTCAACTTCACCGCAGCTGAGCCCCCCCCCCCCCCCTTTTCCACTCCACCCCCCCCCCCCCCGCGGGGGGGGGGGGGGGGGGGGGGGGGGGGGGGGGGTGTCCTGTTGTGTGCGCGCGGCCGCACAACC
>Ga0080064_1000540_pt1 | contig 97708 bp, 78 predicted proteins | sample Subgrocontami54m_FD_69260 | JGI IMG/M metagenome (GOLD analysis project Ga0080064, IMG submission 69260) | Subsurface groundwater microbial communities from S. Glens Falls, New York, USA - GMW46 contaminated, 5.4 m (SPADES assembly) (version 2) ...
CGGAAGCGGAGTTCGCCGCCCTGCAGCTGACCCCGCACCAGTTCCATGGGGAATGGAACTACACCATCGCGCCATCTCCCACAACCCTTTCTACCGCCAATGTTATTTCTTGACGTGCTCTTAGTTGACTCGGGCGATACTACGAGACTAGTTGAAGGGCCCGGCGTTCGGCGTGATCGCACTGCGGGGGGGAACGATGAAGGCGAGTCCGAACCAACGATTTGGGGCGCTCCTGTCGGAAAGCCCGGTCTACGCGGTGACCGATGACGCGCTTCCCATCGAGCACCTCGACGCGGTGCTCGCGGCGATCTTGGACGCCGGCGTGCGGATCGTGCAGTACCGAGACAAGGTGCGTAGCGACCGCGAGCGCGTGGCTATCGCCCGCAGGCTGGGCGATCAGGTGCGCGCGGCTGGCGGCCTCCTTATCGTCGACGACCGCGTGGACCTCGCGATAGCGGGTCAGGCGGACGGCGCGCATCTGGGCCAGGATGATCTGCCGCTTGACGTCGGACGGCAGCTCATGGGCCAGAACATGCTGCTCGGTGCATCCGCGTCGCATCTGGAGGAGATCGAGCCCGATCGCTTGCAGAACGTTGATTACCTCGGCTTCGGTGCGCTTTTTGCGACGGAAACCAAGACCGATGCCGAGTACGCCGGGCTGGATCTGTTTCGCGAGGCGTGCGCCCGCGCGAACCTGCCTGTGGTCGGGATCGGCGGGATAACGGCCGAGCGTGTTCCGGAGGTCATGGCGTGCGGCGCCGCGGGCGTCGCCGTTGTGAGCGCGCTCTTCCGCGCACCAGACCCAGGAGAAGCCGCGCGGCGACTCCTGCGCGCCGCCCGGGGGGCTGCAAATGCTCCTTGATCGCGGCCTTGGGCTGCTGATACACTACCGCGACTCAACTGCCGATGGCCGCCGAGCCTAGCCAACGTGCGCGCCAGCGCTGGGCGATTCGGCAGCGCGATCTGATCTACCGTGGCAAACCCTCTTGCTAGCCACGGCATCGCTCTTCCCGTTTAAACCGGCAACCTGGCGCGACGCTGCGCCACCCGCCAATGAAGGAGGGACCGGCTATGGGCTTTATGCCGACCGTGCCAATTGCCGCTGGCATAGTGGCAGTAATCTTCGCGCTCTACCTCGCGTGGGACGTCCTGCGCAAAGACACCGGGACGCCGGCCATGCAAGAGGTCGGCGACATGATCTTTGAGGGCGCCACCGCGTTCCTCCGTCGCCAGTACCAGACGATCGGCATGATCTCAATCGTCGCCGCCGTCCTGGTCGGGATAGTCCTCGGAGCGATCACCGGCAGTACCGACCTGGGGTGGAAGACCTCAGTCGCCTTCCTGGTGGGAGCGGCCGCGTCCGCGCTCTCAGGTCTGATCGGCATGTACGTTGCGGTGAAGTCAAACGTCCGGACAGCTGCGGCGGCCCAGAAGAGCCTGAACGACGCGATCGGTGTCGCCCTCCGGGGCGGTGCAGTCTCGGGCTTCTTCATCGTTGCGCTCAGCCTTCTGGGCGTCCTCGGCATCTACTATCTTTATGGCGCCAACCCCGCGACCACTCCGTCGACGATTGTCGGATTCGGGTTCGGTGCCAGCTTCGTGGCCCTCTTCGCCCAGCTCGGCGGCGGTATTTACACAAAGGCCGCGGACATGGGTGCGGACCTCGTCGGCAAAGTCGAGGCTGGAATCCCTGAGGACGACCCTCGCAACGCCGCCGTTATCGCGGACCTCGTGGGCGACAACGTCGGCGACTGCGCGGGCCGCGGCGCGGATCTCTTCGAGTCGACGGCCGCCGAAAATATCGGCGCGATGATCCTGGGTGTGGCGATCTACCTTCACACCAACAACCCTGCCTGGGTGGTGTTTCCGCTGGTGGTTCGCGGCTTTGGCGTGTTCGCCACCATGGTCGGCCTTCTCGTCGTGCCGCTCTGGGGCAAGATGCGGCCGAACCCAGATGAGGATCCGATGAACTCCCTCAACTGGGGGTATTTCGTGTCGGTCATCCTGGCAATCGGCTTTCTCTACCTCGCTGTCGATGCGATGCTCGGGTCGATGTGGTTCTTCTGGTCCGGGCTTGTCGGAATCTTTACGAGCATCGTGATCGTCTTCATCACGCAGTACTACACGGCAGGCTCCTGGCGACCCGTGCGGGAGATCGCAGAGGCGTCGAAGACTGGCCCTGCGACCGTTATCGTCATGGGTATCGCAGTGGGGTTCGAGACGACGGCTTCCACCGCCCTCACCGTTGGCGCGGCCTTGATGGCCGCTTATGGGCTGGGCACACAGGCAGCGCCGGGGTTGGGCATCACCACTGGCGAGGCGGGCCTGTTCGGCACCGCAGTTGCGACGATGGGCATGCTCATGACGGCCGCCTACGTGCTCGCGATGGACACGTTCGGTCCGATTACGGACAACGCGAACGGCGTCATCGAGATGGCGGGCGCTGGTGGTCAGGCCCGCGAGATTACGGACCGGCTGGACGCGGTCGGCAATACGACCAAGGCGCTCACCAAGGGCTACGCGATGGCTTCGGCCGCGCTTGCCGCCTTCCTCCTCTTCGGAGCCTATGCCGACGAGGTGAAGCGCGCGGTCTGCGCCAGGCCTGGCCACCCGGTAGATGCCGCGGGAGTCTGTAACTTCGTCTTCAGTGTGGACCTGACCAAAGTCGAGGTCTTCGTGGCGGCGCTGTTCGCCGTCATGCTGGTCTTCCTGTTCAGCTCTCTCGCGATCCGAGCGGTCAGCAAGGCCGCCGCGGCGATCATCGAAGAGGTTCGGCGCCAGTTTCGCGAGAACCCCGGCATCATGGCAGGGACGGTGCGACCCGATTACGCTCGCGCGGTGGACATCACGACCCGGGCTGGCCTTCGCGAGATGATCCTGCCGGGTTTGCTTCCGGTGTTTGCATCGCTGGTCGTCGGTCTGGTTTTCAAGGCGCTGCACCTGGACGCGGCTCAGGCTGTCGGTGCGCTCCTCATGGTTGGGACGATCGCTGGGATCATGCTCGCGACCGTACTGAACAACGGCGGTGGCGCCTGGGACAATGCGAAGAAGTACATCGAGGCTGGCGGGCTCCGCGACGAAAACGGCAACGTCGTTGGTAAGGGCACATTGCAACACGCGGCCGCGGTCGTCGGCGACACGGTAGGCGACCCGTTCAAGGATACCGCCGGCCCCTCGCTCCACGTGCTGGTCAAGCTTCTGAGTACAATCACGCTGGTGCTTGCACCGCTGTTCATCTAAATCGAGCAAGTAGCCGATGTGGCCGCGGCGCACTGCCGCGGCCACATCGGCATCAACCGAGTCGGGTCGCGGTCCGAGCTGCGACGCCCCGTTTCGAAGAGGAGAGCCCCATGCCCGAGCTTCACGAATTACTCGATGGTAAGCGCAACGACGACCGCTCCGTAGAGGTCGGCGACACGGTGCGAGTCCACGTCCGCGTTGTCGAGGGGGGCAAGGAGCGCGTCCAGGTCTTCGAGGGGCTTGTGATCAGTCAGCATCGCCCCAAGCAGATCGATGGCACGTTTACCGTGCGCCGCATCACCCATCAGATTGGCGTCGAGCGCACGTTCATGTTCGGGTCGCCCCGGGTTGACCGAATTGAAGTGATGCGGCATGGCCGGGTCCGCCGCGCGAAGCTGTACTACCTTCGCGGTCTCACCGGCAAGGCTGCACGAATCCGGGAGCGGCGGGCCCCGCGTCCAACCGCCGCGGTGCCGGCGACGAGCTAGCGCCGGCTTTCCCATCTTGCTCGGCGCGACACGATCCGCGTGAACGTCGACTGCTGCATCGAAGAGCTCCTCTGGCGCCGCGGGCTGACGCACGTCGCCGGTGTGGACGAAGCCGGGCGGGGTGCGTGGGCAGGGCCTGTCGTCGCTGGAGCGGTGGTTTTTCCGCCGTTTTCGCCCGTGGTTGCCGCGCTGCTGGAGCCTAACCCCGGCTTTCCAGGCATTCGGGACTCCAAGCAGCTCTCACGCGCCCAGCGAACCGCGGCCGACGCGGCTATCCGCGGTGTCGCGACCGCTGTGGGCGTCGGGATCGTACCGGTCGAGGTCGTGGACGAGTTCGGTCTTAGCTGCGCTGGCCAGCTCGCCTTCTGGCGGGCCGTTTCCGGTCTTGGAATGGAGCCGGAGTACGTCATCGTGGATGGCTTTCCCCTCTGGTCGACGCGGTATCGCCAGCTTGCAATCATCGACGGCGACGCCTGCGCGGCATCGATCGCCGCGGCGTCGATCATCGCCAAGGTGGCACGGGATGCGATCATGATGGAGCTCGACGAGACTTTCCCGGGCTACGCGTTCAAAAGCAACGTTGGGTATGGCACGCCAGCACATCGGCGGGCACTGAGAGAGCAAGGCCCCTCTGCGCAGCATCGTACGAGCTACCGGCCGGTGGCCACGCTCGGGCGAGGCGAGTCTCCTGGCGAGAACGGGGGCGAGTCTCTTGACGTGGATGGAGGCGAGTCTCTACGCGTGGAAAGGGGCGAGTTTCTGGAAGCTGATGGAGGCGAGTCCCTTCGAAGTGAGTTGCAATGAGGGACCGCCGGTCGCTCGGCCAGCGGGGTGAGGATCTTGCGGTCCAGCACCTCAAGCAGGTGGGCTACACAATCCTGGACCGAAACGTGCGCACCCGTTATGGTGAGATTGACGTCGTGGCCCGAGACGGCGGGTGCATTGTGTTCGTCGAGGTCCGGACGGTGAGCACCGGGCTCATGACTCCCGAAGAATCCGTGACCATGCGCAAGCAGCGTCGAGTCGCGGCGTTGGGCCAGGCGTACCTCGCACAGCATGGCCTGGCCGATACTGACTGGCGGGCGGACGTTGTCGCAATCACGGTGAGCGCCGATGGCAACCCGCCGCAGATCCATCACATCGTGAACGCAATCGAGGAAAGATGACCCAACCAGTCGTCATTCGTGCTTTGGTCGCGCTTGTCTGGGTCCTCCTGGGTCTTAGTGCCACCGCGTTCAGCCCGCCCTCACTCGGTGATGGCGACCCTGCCGGACGTCGGTACGGCTCGCTCGACCTTGCCGCCATGAATGATGCGCCGACTGTTTCCGACTCCGTTCGGTCGGTGGCCGCAATCGCGGTGGACGGCGCGAACGGCCACGTGCTCGCGTCGCGGAATGCGGACGCTCGGCTCGCACCGGCGAGTCTAACGAAGATGATGACCGCCCTCGTGGCCGTGAAGCACGCTTCTTCGCTGACCGACATCGTCACCGCGACCGAGCGGTCGCTCTCTGAGCCATCCACGATCGGGCTCGATCCAGGAGACCGCTTGACGCTCGAGGACATGCTCTACGGACTACTGCTTCCATCGGGGAATGACGCCGCGCTGGCCATCGCGGAGAGCGTGGGCCGGGGCAGCATCGACACGTTCGTGGGCTGGATGAACGAGCAGGCTGCCGTCATGGGCTTGAAAAACACCCATTTCGCGAACCCAAACGGGCTGGACCAGTCGGGTCATTACTCGTCGGCCCGGGACATGGCGGCGATCGGACGCTCGCTGCTGGCTGAACCAGCGCTCGCCAAGATCGTGAGCACGCCGACGCACACCGTCCCTGGCCCACCGCTCTATTTCTTTCGCAACAGCAATCCGTTGCTCGGCGCCCCGACCATCGATGGGATCAAGACCGGTTTCACGGACGACGCCGGCCGCTGCTTTGCGGCGAGCGCGACTCGTGACGGGCGTCGGGTCGTCGCCGTGGTGCTGAACAGCCCCAATATCGGATCGGATGCACAGGTGCTCCTCGATGCCGAGTTCGCGGCCTCGCGGACCGCGGCGCTCGAGATTGCCCGACCGGGCTTTTCCGATGTTCGGGTCGATCGCGCCGTGACGCCTGGGAAGGTGACGGCCGTGCTGGCGGGCTGGGAAGCGCCGTTGCTGCGCGGGTATCAGGCCCAGGGGCAGACGGACGTTTACCTTGCGAGCAGCTCGCTCGGTCGGTGGCAGTAGCGATGGCTGGGAAAGATACACGTCGACCGCGGCGGCCCGGACCGGGCGCTGCCCGCTCGGATGGCCGCCTTCGTCGAGGCAAGCCGGACGGTCGGGGCGCGGCGCACGCCGAGGCAGGGGCCGAGCCGGTAGTCATCGATCCGATGCTTGAGGTCGAGAAGCCGGATGAAAACGAGCGCGAGGTCGCGCCGCCGGCCGCCGATGCTCCGATGCGGATCGCTCGGGCCCTCGCGATAATCGGCATTGCGTCCCGGCGCGACGCGGAGCGTCTCGTGACGGCCGGCCGCGTCCGAGTGGATGGCCAGCTCGTGCGCGATCCCGCGTTCTCGGTCTTTCCGGACCAGGTGCAGATCTTGCTGGACGGCAAGGTGGTCGAGAAACTGCAGGAGTACCGTTACATTGCCTTGAACAAGCCTGTCGGCGTGGTATCGACCGTCCGCGATCCGCACGCGACCCGCACGGTGATGGATTTCGTCGAACGCGACGCGCGGCTCTACCCGGTGGGCAGGCTCGACAAGGACTCGGAGGGGCTGATCCTCCTGACCAATGACGGGAGCTTTGCCAATGTCGCCACCCACCCGCGCTACGGTGTCGAGAAAGAATATCGAGCGCTCGTTCGCAACCGCCCCACCCGCGAGTCGCTGGAGCGCCTCCAGCGAGGGGTAATGCTGGATGGCGAGTCCGCACGCGCGGTACAGGCGGACATGGAACGGCAGGGCCGCGATGGAACCTGGGTGCGCCTAGTCCTGAAGGAGGGGCGCAAGCGCGAGGTGCGGCGCATGCTCGAAGCGGTGGGGCACCCGGTGCTCCGATTGATTCGGACTCGCGTCGGGCCGATTCGGCTGGGCAACCTCGCATCGGGCACCCATCGCGAGCTTTCCGAGTGGGAGGTCCGGCGGCTCATCGCATCGGCCCGCCCCGAGCGGCGCCCGCGCTCGCTGCGCCGGGCCGCCGAGGCTGCCGCGGAGGCGGCCATGATTGGCGAAGGGGCCTTCGCCACGTCCGAGCGTGAGTCGGAGGCAGGCGCTGGCCGACTGGCCGCGGGGCAGGACCGGCGCGACCCGCCCCTGTTGATCGCGATCGATGGTCCCGCCGGCGCGGGCAAATCGACGGTAGGCAGTGTGCTCGCGGAGCGGCTGCGCGCGCCGCTGGTCGACACCGGTCTCTTCTATCGGGTCGTCACGCTGCTCGCGCTCGAGCGGGGTATCGACTTCGCCGATTCCGACGGATTGGCCGCGATCGCGCGTGAGCTCGAGTTCGATCTTGCACCCCTGCGCGATGAAGCAGCGACGGCTGAGGTCCAGGTCGGGGATCGGCTGCTGGGGCCTGAGCTGCGCACACCCGAGGTTGACGCCAGCGTTTCGGTTGTCGCTTCCAGCCCAGAGGTTCGCGCAGCGCTGATCGAGCCCCAGCGCCGTGCCCTAGCGGGCGGAAGGGCGGTCGTGGTCGGACGCGATATCGGGACGGTGATCTGCCCGGACGCGGACGTGAAGATCTACCTCGAGGCGACGCCGGAAGAGCGTGCCCGGCGCCGGGCCCGCCAACTCGGCGAAACCCAGAATCTCGACGAGGTTCGCGCGGCAGTTGACCGCCGCGATGAGCTCGACCGGTCGCGATCGGTCGCTCCGCTCGAAGTTGCTCCTGATGCCGTCGTCGTCGAGACGGATGGCATCCCCTTGAATGAAGTCGTGAAGCGCATCTATCGCATCGCTCGCGACCGCGAGGCAGCCCGTGGGTAGCCGCCGGCCGCGTGCGCCGCGCCCGGGCGGCCTCGTCTATTGGGTCATCCGTACCTTTACTCGCCTTGTCGAAACCGTCCTGACCCGCCCGGTCATCGTTGGTCGCGACCACGTTCCGCGGAGCGGGGGGCTCCTCGTCGTATCGAACCACGCGAGCAACGCGGATCCGGTGATCCTGTTGGCGGAGATGCCGCGTCCGCTGAGCTTCATGACCAAGGATGAGCTCTTTCGACCTCGATTGGTGCGGGCCTTCCTGCGGCTCTGGCGTGGTGCCTTCCCCGTTCAGCGCGGGAAGATCGACGTCGCCGCGCTGCGCGACGCGCTGGACCTCGTTCGAGAGGGACATCCCGTCGTGCTGTTTCCTGAGGGGACCCGGCACACCGATGGTCTCGGGCAGGCTCACCCGGGGGTTGCCTACCTCGCGACCCGCGCCCAGTGTCCCGTGCTGCCAGTCGGCATCGTTGGGTCGGACGCAATGCAAAACATCTGGTGCCTGCGCAATCGACCGCGCTTCGAAGTGCATTTTGGCGAGCCGTTTTTCGTCTCGGACCAGACGGGCAACTTGTCGGACGTCCTGAATCTCATCATGGGCCGCGTGGCGGCGCTGCTGCCGCCGGAGCGCAGGGGCGTCTATCGCGAGCTGGACGAGCGCGTTGCCGTCAGTTAAGCCGGCGACGGTGATCGCCGTGGGTGAGGATAGCCCCGCGGAGCGAGCGGGCTTGCTTGCCGGCGACCAGCTCTTCGCCATCAACGGGCTTGTCCCGCGGGACATCATCGACGTGCGCACGGATGCCGCGTCAACCCAGGTTGAGCTGCAGCTCGAGCGAGCAGGCACGCGTCTCGTTCTCGATGTTCAAAAGGACCCCGACGAGGACCTGGGACTCCAGTTCGACCAGCCCGTCTTCGACCGCCTCAAGACCTGCAACAATGCCTGTGAGTTTTGCTTTATCCGTGGACTGCCGCCGGGGTTGCGCCGGACTCTGTACGTGAAAGACGACGATTACCGCACGTCATTCCTGTTCGGCAGCTTCATCACGCTGACGAACCTCTCCGAAGCGGAGTGGCGGCGCATCTTGTACCAGCGGCTGAGCCCCCTTCGGGTATCGGTGCACGCGACCGATCCTGACCTGCGCCGCGTGCTGCTGGCCAACGCCAAGGCGCCCCCGATCCTCGAGCAGCTCGACGAGCTCGGCGCACACGGAATCCAGGTCCACGCGCAGGTCGTGCTAATGCCGGGCCGGAACGATGGCGCTGTCCTGGAGCGCACGATTGCGGATCTTGCGGCGCGGCACCCGACCGTCCAGAGCATGGCGGTCGTGCCCGTAGGTCTTACCGCGCATTCCCGCGCGAAGCAAACCCGACCGTTGACCGGCGACGAGGCGGGCGCCGCGATCGACTTCATCGAGGCGCGGCAGCGCGAGCTCCGGCGAACCCTGGGGAGCGGCTTCGTCTATGCGAGCGACGAGATGTACCTGCTGGCCCGGCGTCCGTTCCCGAGGCCCAGCGCGTATGACGATTACCCGATGCTGCAGAATGGAGTGGGGCTGGTGCAGCTCTTCCGCGATGGCTGGAAGCGAGCGACGCGGCGTAAGCCGGTAGCGGTGGACCCGCCGTTCGCGGTCGCGTGGGCGACGGGTGGCCTGATCGCGCCGTTTCTCGCGGAGCTGGCACAGGACCTCGCAGGCATCGCCGGGCTTCACGTCGAGGTCGTTCCGGTGGAGAACTCATTGTTCGGGAGCGAAGTTACCGTTGCAGGTCTGGTGCCCGGGGCGGATGTCGTCGCCTCACTCGCCGGTCATAACGTCGATCGGGTCATTCTGCCGCGAACCATGTTCGACGCCGAAGGGCGCTGGACGATCGACAACTGGACGCCGCAGGCGATCGCCGACCGGCTTGGCGTGCCTCTGACGATTGGTGGGGGCCCGAAAGACCTCTTCGTCCAGACCGTCAATCGCCAAAGCCGCGCGTTCGAGGTGATCGAGCCACGGTTTGAAGGGAACACAGCGTGTGCGGCATCGTAGGTTACACGGGGACCCGCCCCGTTGTTCCCTTGCTCCTCACCGGGCTCGAGCGCCTCGAATACCGCGGGTACGACTCAGCCGGCGTCGCTGTCGTCACGTCCGCGGGTAAGCTCGACGTGCGCAAGGCGGTCGGCAAGCTCGCCCAGCTCACCGCGGCGCTCGACGGCCAGGCTCCCGATGGCCACGTCGGCATTGGGCATACCCGCTGGGCTACGCACGGCCGGCCTTCCGATGAGAACGCCCACCCCCACACGGATTGCGAGGGGCGGGTCTGCGTCGTCCACAACGGCGTGGTCGAGAACTACCGCGAGCTCCGCGAGTGGCTGCAGGCCCGGGGTCACAAGCTCCGGTCGGAGACCGACACGGAGGTCCTCGCTCATCTGATAGAAGTCGAGCTCAAAGGCCTGCGCGAGCGCGACGATGCAATGCCGCTCGATGGAGGCGAGCCCGCGCCACCGCTGCTGACGGCTACCCGGCGCGCGCTCCGGCGCGTCACGGGCCTCTACGCGATCGCGGTGGTGGACATCGAGGAACCCGAGGTCATCGTCGGTGCGCGGAGTCGGGCACCGCTCATTGTGGGGATGGCGGAGCACGGGAATTTCGTCGCTTCAGATATTCCTGCCGTGCTGGGCGAGACGCGCGAGATCGTGCGGCTCGCGGAGGGTGATCTGGTCGCGATCACCCGCGACCGCGTGCTCGTTGTGAACGACGCCGGCCAGGTCCAGCAGCGCCCGTCCGAAACCATCGATTGGGACCAGAGCGCAGCGGAGAAGGCGGGATACCCGCACTACTTCCTGAAAGAGGTCTACGAACAGCCAGAGGCACTCCAGCGGACGCTGGCGGGGCGAGTCGTCGATGGTCGGGTTGAGCTCCCGGAGCTCGCCGCGCTTGACCTTGGGCGGGTTCGCCGCATCGTGCTTACCGCCTGCGGCAGCGCCTACCATGCCAGTCTCATGGCCCGCTACGTGTTCGAGAAGTGGCTGCGACTGCCGGTCGAGGTGGATATCGCGTCCGAGCTGCGCTACCGCCATCCGGTGATCGACGAGTCGGTGCTTGCCATCGCCGTCAGCCAGAGCGGTGAGACAGCCGATACCCTGGCGGCTTTCGAGATGCTCGGCGCGATGGGAGCGCAGCGGCTCGCGGTGACGAACGTCGTGGGCAGTGCGATTACGGCTGGGGCCGACGCGGTCGTCTATCAGCAGTCTGGCCCCGAGGTTGCCGTCGTCGCCTCCAAGAGCTTCACGGGCCAGGTCACGACGCTCCTCCTCGTGGGGCTCAGTCTGGCTGATCGGATGAAGCAGCTCGACGAGCCCGCGATCGCAAGCATTGGCGAGTGCCTCTCGGTTCTGCCGGATCGAGTTGAAGCGGCCCTCGGCACAGCGGAGGCCGCGTCGCGCATCGCGGAGCGCTACGCGAATACGACGCACCTCCTGTTTCTCGGACGGGGGATCGGCTTTCCGACGGCGCTCGAGGGCGCACTCAAGCTCAAGGAGATCTCCTACATCCACGCCGAGGGGTACGCGGCGGGCGAGCTCAAACACGGTCCGCTCGCGCTTATCGAGCCGGGTACCGTGGTCGTCGTTCTCGCGACGCGGAGCGCGACCTTCGAGAAACTCATGAGCAACGTGGAGGAGGTCCGGGCGCGCGGGGGCAATATCATCGCAATCGCGTCGCAGGGAGACGATCGGATCGCGGCGCATGCGGATGAAGTGATCTTCGTCCCCGAGACGACCGAGGAGCTCTCCCCCGTCGTCGACGTCGTCCCGATGCAACTGCTCTCCTACTACGCCGCCGTCGCTCGCGGCTGCGATGTCGACAAGCCCCGCAACCTCGCGAAGTCCGTCACGGTCGAATAATGGCCGCCCAGCTCGAGAGCGTCGCGGACGACGCGGCTGGCCCGCAACGCCCGCGGAACGGGCGACCGCGTCGCATAGTGCTCGTTGCACCATTTGGGCTGCGACCCAAGGGAACGACGAGCGCCCGCGTCCTGCCGATCGCAAGGGTGCTGGCAGCGCAAGGTGCTCGGGTGCGGGTCGTTATTCCTCCGTGGGACGATCCGGGCCGTGCCGGGCAGCGTTGGCAGGTCGACTCCGTGGAGGTCGTGCACACCAGCGCCGGCGGAGGCCCGCTCGGTAGTGCCCACATCCTCGGCCAGCTCCTGCGCGAGACACGTGAGTTCGCACCGGATGTGGTCCATTGCTTCAAGCCGATTGGGTACAGCGGTGCTCTCGCGTCGATCCTCACGGCGTCCGCGAGACGGCGGGGCATGCCCCTGGTCGTCGTCGATGCTGACGACCTGGAGGGTCCTGGCGGCTGGAGTGGACGACGCCGGCTCGGCATTGCCGGTGCCGTGCGCGGCGCGCAGGAGTCCGCGACGCTGCGGAACGCTCCGCTCGCAACGGTGGCCAGCGAGTGGCTGCGCCAGCACCTCCTTAGGTTGGGAAGACCCGCCGATTCGATACTCCACTTACCGAACGGCCACTCCATCGCGCCGCGGCCGGCAGGACGGCGGTCCCGTGCCAAGCCTTCCGAGTCACCCGAGGTCGCGAGACCGGTCCTGCTCTGGTACACGCGGTTCACCGAGGTGCGGCCAGCCCGGGCGGCGGAGCTCATCGCGAGGTCTCTCGCGGCGGTTCCATCAGCTCGGCTTGTGATCGTCGGCGAAGAGATCAACGCAGGCGACCGTGCTGCAACCGCGGCGGCGCTTGCCGCCGTCGGTATCGGCGATCGGGTCGACTGGCGGGGCTATGAGCCGGACGCGGTCGAGGGGTGGCTGAGCGGCAGCCACGACCGAGTCGTCGCGATTTACCCCATGGATGACGATCCCACGAATCGAGCGCGGTGCCCGTCCAAGATCCCGCAGCTCATGGCGCTGGGGATCCCGCTGGTTGCCGAGTCCGTCGGGGAGATCCCGTTGTATCTGGCCGGTGCTGAGGCAGAGTGTCTGGTTGCCGCGGGCGACCAGAACGGCTTCGTGGAACACGTCAGCAAACTGCTCGAGGATGCTGGGTTGCACGCGAAGGTGCAACGTCGTCTGAAGGCTGGCGCGGCGCGCTGGCATTGGGATGCGGTCGCTGGCGGATTGTTGGACTGGTACACGCGGCAGCTTGCGATCCGCTGATAAGACCGGCGGTCGCGCTGTCGCCGATGCAGTGCTACGATGTCCAGGCATCGAAGCGCGGGCTGTCCGTACCCACCCCTGCCTCAACAGCCGCCGTAAGAAGTCAAAGTGACCCGAAGCGAGAGCGCGCGACCATCGGCTTAAGCCCCAGGGTCGCGGAACTGACGTCAAGGAGAAACGATGCCGGAGCGGCCGTCCGCGACCACATTGACCTTAGAGCGAGCCGAGATTCTGGAAGTCCCGGAGATTCGGGTCGACGCCCAAACGAAAACGACCGGGCGCGCCCAATATACGGGCGACGTTCATTTGCCCGGCATGTTGTGGGCCCGATATCTCATGAGCCCCTTGCCCCACGCCCGCATCGTCTCGATCGACGTCTCGGCCGCCCGCGCCGTCCCTGGCGTCCACGCCGTGCTGACGGCAGACGACATCGGGCGGCGCCGATTCGGCCGGCTTTACCCGGATTGGCCCGTGCTTGCATTCGATCGCGTCCGCTACGTTGGCGAGCGGATTGCGGTGGTCGCGGCGGAGACACCGGAGGCAGCGGAGCGCGCGGTCCGGCTGATTCAGGTGGACTACGACGCGCTTCCGGCTGTATTCGATTCCGAGGATGCGCTCCGCCCGGGCGCCCCGATCCTTCATCCGAATCCAGAGCATTATCTGCCTGCCGACAAGCTCCCGAAGTTTCAGCACCTCAACGCGCCCAGCTACGCAAAGGTGGATCGGGGCGAGGAAGACATCGACCGGCTTTTCGCGAATGCCCACGTCGTCGTCGAGGATGCGTTCTACGGGCCGCGGCAGCACCAGGGCTACATCGAGCCCCACGGCTGTCTCGTTTGGATTGACGAGGCAGGCAAGCTTCAGGTGGTCTCGACCAACAAGACGCCCTTCAGCCTGCGCGACAGCCTGGCGGATATCGCCGGCATGCCGTCCGACCAAGTGGTCGTCGACAACCACTTCATCGGCGGCGATTTCGGCGGCAAAGGGCTGTCGATCGACGAGTTCTCCTGCTATTTCCTGGCCCGAGCGACGGGCCGGCCGATCCGTTCGATCACGCACTACAACGACGAGCTTTCCTCGATGAATCCGCAGCACGAAGCGAAGTACTACCTGCGTACCGCCCTCAATCGCGAGGGCCGCATCATCGCCCACGAGTGCCGGGCCTTCCAGAACAATGGCGCCTACGTCGCAGGACGACCGAACCCGACCGGCTCTGCCCGCGGCGGCATGGGATGCCTCAGCGTGTACGACGTCCCGAACGTGCGCTACGAGGGTTACAACACCTACAGCAACCTCGTTCCCTCAGGGGCGATGCGCGCGCCTGGTGACTTTCACCGTGCCCACGCAGGCGAGGCGCACATCGATCACCTGGCGCGCGAGATCGGCATGGACCCCCTCGAATTCCGACTGCGCAACTGCGTCCGCCCCGGCGGTACGGCACTCGGCGGCGAGAAGATCCACAACCCCCGGGCGGTCGAAGTGCTGGAGACGCTCAAGCGCGAGACCAACTGGGGCAACACGCCGCGCCAGCCGAACCGCGGCCGCGGTATCGCGCTTCGTCACCGGCACGTGGGCACGGGCAAGACCGAGCTGCTGTTCCGGCTGCTCCCCGACGGCACCGTCGAAGCGCTAACCGGTAATGCGGACCAGGGCGGTGGCGCCCATACGGTCATTCAACGGGCGGCGGCGGCCACGCTCTCCGTCGACCCCACTCGGGTGCGGGTGCGCTTCGGCTCGACCGCAGTGGCGCGCCGTGACCCCGGCTCGGGCGGAAGCCGCACGACATCGATGGTTGGCCATGCCGCGATCGAGGGGGCGCAGATTCTGAAAGACAAGCTGGAGTCGCTCGCCGCCGAGGTCATGGGCTGGCCCGCGGGTGAGGTGCGGCTCGAGCGAGACGAGTTCGTCGTGGGCGACGGCTCGGGCGGGCGCGCCTCGTACGATGAGGTCGCATCGCGCATCGCCGCGGGGCCGGTCGTCGAAGCGGTGGGCGCCTACGATCCCGCGGAGCACCACTCCGACGAGGGGGGCGACTACAACTTCTTCGCCTACATGATCGAGGTTGAGGTCGACCCGGACACCGGACAGGTGCGCCCGACAGACGCGGTCGTTGTGGTCGACGTCGGCACGATCATCAATCCGGTCGCCCACCAGGGGCAGCTCGACGGCGGTTTCATCTTCGGCATCGGCCAAGCGCTCAGCGAAGAGCTGGTCCACGAGGACGGGCGCATCGTGAACGCCAGCCTCGGCGAGTACAAGCTGCCAACCCAGATGGATGCGCCGCCATTCCGAAGCGTGCTGCTCGAGCCCACCGAGGGCCCTGGGCCGTTCGGCGCGAAGTCAGCGGGTGAGACGACGAACACGGCCGTCGGGGGCGCGATCGCCAACGCGATCTATGACGCGGTCGGTGTCCAGATCGACGCGTGTCCTATCACCGCTGAGCGTGTCTACGCCGCGCTGCAAAAGCGTGACCCGCCGGCCATCTCGCATTGACCTGAAGATCAAGCGAACAGGGTGTCCAGGTCGATAGTGACGCCGGGTAACGCGATGGGCTCGACAATGCCGCCGTCATAGTGCGACTCAACATACGTGCCATCTGGTTGCTTGCGCCAGGCGATGAGCGTTCGATCGAACGGGTGAATGCGCCAGATCTCGAGGTCCCCACGTCTCTGATACTCGGGCACCTTCGAATCGTAGTCGTAGTCGCCGGCTGACGGTGACCAAACCTCAACGACCAGGGGGAGTGGGTCTCCGTATGCCTCGAGCAGGTCCTGCCGCCCACGAAGGGCATAAGTCAACGCGATTGGTATGACGAACACGTCCGGGATGTAGTAATTCTCCGCCGAGCGGCGAACGTGACCCATGCCAATCCTAATGTGGTAGCGTGATCGATCTAGCTGCGCGGCTAGCCGAAACCCTAAATCGTGAGCCACTTCGTTGTGCTGAAAGGTCATCGGCGGCTTTCGGCGCAGCTCACCGCAGTGCAGCTCCCATTGGTTGGGCTCCTCGAGCGCGAGCTTTAGAAACGTCTTCTCGCTTACGGGCATCCGTGGCTCTCCGTGCCTTGCGCGTCATTGTCGTGAGGCGCCCGATAACAGGTCGATAAAAATCTTACTGCCAGCGGGTGAAGCCCATGGCACAGCCGGTGCCGGCCCCGGAGCGGTAGCAGGGGACGTAGTCCACCATCTCTGCTTGCTGGTCGCTCTGCTCCATGGCGCCGGCGACGACGATCCAGTTGCGGATCTCTGACGTGCCGCCCATGAACCGAATCGCGGGCTCGCTCGTGAGCGCCTTGATGTCCTTCTCCAGCATGCCTTCGATGATCTGCTGATCCAGGTCCTCTTCGATGACGACGTGGCTCAGGCCGCCTGAGGCGATGATCGCAACCCGCTGGTCGCCGCCCCACGACTCGACGGCTCGGCGCAGCGCGCGGCCGAGCTCGTAGCAGCGCACGAGCGACGGCTGGTTCGGCGGAAAGTAGGTGTTCAGGAAGACCGGGACGTTGGGGATGACGTCATCGTTCATGATGCGGCGGTAGACGTAGCTGAAGGCGTGGCCGATCGAGTAGTTGCCCTTCCGACCCGCGGGTAGCTTTTTGGTATGGGCGGCGTCGAACTCGTCGTTCACGAGCGACTTGATGAGGTGGAGGCCCAGCTCCGGTGCGCCCGGATTGTCGGTTGGGGTCATCGGATAGCGGCTCTTCTGAGCGTTCCCGCCGTACTCGTTGCCGCCGCCGGGCCCGCCCTCCTGGGGCGACGTCAGGATGGTGTCACCCCAGAACACGCTCAGCGCTGGCATGTTATCGTCGATGAAGCACTCGTGCTGGTCGTCGCCGACGATGATCGCCAGGTCCGGCTTGACCGCCCGGAGCGTGTCGCCTACGGAGTCGATCGCCGCCTGGCAGCGGTCCCAGCGCCCCTGCGCAAGCTCGGGCGAGAGCTGGTCTTCCAGATGCTCCGATGCACGCTCGCGGAGGAGCTGCTCGAAGTCCATCTGCCGGCCGCGATACCAGTGGTGACTGTTGCGTTTGTCGTCCTCAGCGCGCCGCCACCACATGTCGGCCGGCATCGCAAGCTGCGGCGCGTGCGAGCTGCCCAATCCCAGAACGATCTCCGCCATCTTCGTCTCCTTCTCTATCAGGTGTCAGGGCCGAAGTGTTCTGCTTTGGAGAATCGGCTGTGCATCTCTCCAAGACGAACGTGCGCCGGCCAAGTGAGTTGGGCAATTATAGTGAGGGGTTGGGGAACGCGCGCAGCGTGGACAATCCCTATTGAGCCGGATCCTGGGAGAATTGACGACAGTGCAATTGGCGCTCTTCCGCACGCTTCTGCTCGGCCTCAGCCTGCTCCTGATCGCCGCCTGCTCTCCGCAGTCCATCATCCAGCGGATCGAGCAGGGAAGGGGCACTCCGGAACCAATCGGAGGCGGTGGCGCTGCCGCGCCTGGATCCGTTGAGGAGTCGATCCAACAAGTGATCGCCCGCGCGAACGCAGCCCAGGTGGACGCGATCGCGGCGAACGATCCAGCGCGTATGCGCGAGACGGCGACCGATCGCTACTTCCGGGAGGCCGAACGGATCAACAAGGAGCTTCTGGACGGCGGCGTGACGAAGATCGAGCTCGTGAACCTGGAATGGGGACCGGTTTCCGTGCGGGGCAATTCGGCGGAGGCGACGAGCTGGGAGACATGGGCGACGACCGCGGCGAATGGTCGAACGGTGCAATCGCGGGATCGCAATGTCTACCGCCTGACTCTGCAGGACGGGGTCTGGAAGATCCAGTCAAACGAGCACCCGGATCAGCGCGAGCAACCTCAAGCCCCGCCTCTGCGCCAGCGCCCCCAGATCTAGCTCAGGGAGGGTCAGGCGAGCGAGCGCTTCGCTGGCTCGGGGAACCCGCCCATGGGCGGTGCAATGAGGGGCACGTCGCTGAGGCCGAGCCGGAGCTTGGGCACGAGGAGCGCCGCCTCCGCAACGATGCGCCAGTTCATCTTGGAGACCCCCCGCGTGCGATCCGGAAAGATAATCGGCACCTCGCGGATGCGGAACCCGGCGAGCCAGCAGGCGTAGTTGACTTCGACCTGGAATGCGTAGCCGTTCGAGCCAATCGAGTCGAGATCCAATCGTTCGATGACCTGGCGGCGAAAACACTTGAAGCCGCTCGTGAGGTCGGCGATGGGCACTCCCAGGATCAGCCCCGCGTAAATCGAACCGCCCCGGCTGATGGACTGTCGAAGCAAGGACCACCGTTCGGTTCCGCCGCCCGGAATCCAGCGTGAGCCGATCGCAACATCCGTCTGCTCGATCTCCCGCAGCAGACGCGGCAGATCATCCGGATTGTGAGACAGGTCAGCGTCCATCTCGAACATCGCGTCGTAGCGGTGCTCGAGCCCGAACTTGAATCCCGCGACGTAGGCGCGGCCCAGCCCTTGCTTCCGCTCGCGGTGCAGAACGTGGATACGCCGGGTATCCGCCGCCATCTGCTCGGCCATCGCGCCGGTCCCGTCGGGCGAGCCGTCATCCACGATGAGGACGTCGAACTCGTTGCCCTGGCGGAGGATGGCCGGGACGAGTATGGGGAGGTTCTCCCGCTCATTGTAGGTCGGAACAATAACGATCGCGCGCATCTGCACCCCCGCGCTGCCATTCTAAACGGTCAGCAGGGGTTCTTGCGTGTATCGGATTCGTTCGCGGGGTGCTTTATGACTACGGGGCAGGACTACGCCGTCGCGTCTACCGCCTCGTCGAGCGGCCGAATGACGATGTCGGAGAACGGCTCATCCTGAAGGAGGGAGACTCGGCCCAGGCGAGCGAGGGTGAGGCAGGCAAGGAAGACCGCCACCTTGCCGTCGCGGGTGTCGCCGGCGAGCTCGCTCAGGAGGACTTCATCCCGATCGGCCAGGTGGTCCTCGATCAGGGCGCAGGCGCTCTCAACCGAGAGGCGCGGACGGAGCTGGGTCGGCGGGGGCGGCGCGGGCCGCACCCGGCTCAGGACCACGCTCATCGCCGCGCGAAGCACGTCCGGCTCGACGGGCGCGAGTTGGGCGATCTCTCCCTCGAACGCACGGGGAGGCGAAAGGAACGCCCATGGGCCCCCGGCGATGCGCTCGCCCAGCCAGCTCCGGCGCAGCGGAAGCTCCGGCGGGGGGCCGAGCCAGATGCTGGGCTCCGCTTCGTCCTGCTGCGCGATGTACCCAGAGAGCCGCCGCGCCTTTGCGAGCGCGAGCTGCGCGGCGGCCTCGATGAGGCCGCAGAGCTCGGACGTCGTCGGATGCGCTCCGTTGCGACCGAGGGCGAGCACCCAGTGCAGGAGATCCGTGAGGCGAATGTCGGCGACTTCGACCCGGCCCCGGTCCACGAGGTCCTTGAGGCGGTAGAGGAAGCCCTCGCGACCCGGCAAGCCCCGGCCGCGCGCGTCCATGAGGCGAACGAGCGTCATGAAAGACAGCTTGCCATAAGAAGGAGCTCCTAAACGCCCGTGGGCATCACAGGAGCATCACGGAGCTGGTGCCGGGCTCCCTTTGGGATCGGGGACGCAGGCCGCTGCGAGCTCGGCGACGTAGTGGCTGAGCGCCGCCTCGCGCTGCGCGGCAGGGGTGCGCTCCAGCACGTCCACCACGGCGCTCCCGACGATCGCCGCGTCGGCGTGGGATCGCAGCGCGCGAATGTGCTCGGGTCGCGAGATGCCGAACCCAACGGCGAGCGGCTGCTTGACGTACTGCCGCGCGCCCGCGAGAAAGCCGGGGAGCTGGTCTGAGAGGTTGGCGCGGGTGCCCGTCGTGCCGAGCAGGGAGACGCAGTACACGAACCCGTGCGCGGTTCGCCCCACCTCCTGCAGCCGCTCTGGGGTTGTGGTTGGGGCAATCATCTGGATCAGGTGAAGTCCGGCCGCCTCGGCGGCCGCGGCGAACCCCGTCGCTTCGGAGAACGGCAAATCCGGCACGATGACGCCGTCCACGCCGGCGGCGGCGGCCCGATCGGCGAAGTGCTCGCTCCCAAAGTGATGAATCGGGTTGAAGTAGCTCATGATGACGATGGCGCCGGTCGCCTGTCTGCGGAGCTCGGTTGCCAGCGCGAGCGTCCACGCGAGCGTCGCGCCGTTTCGCAGCGCGATCTCGCCGGCGCGCTGCATCGTCGCCCCATCCGCGATCGGGTCCGTAAATGGCACGCCAAGCTCGATGCCGTCGGCACCCGCGGCGAAGGTCGCGAGCGCGAGTCCCTCGGTCGCTGCGAGCTCCGGGTAGCCCGCGGTGAGGTATGGGAAGAGCCCCAGCCGGCCCTGCGAGCGGGCGTCCGCGAGGATTCGGTCAAGACGGTTCGTGGGCGTTGGCTGCGATATCGTCATCCGATCAGCCCGATCGCGTTGCCGGTCGCTTTCGCGTACGAGGCGATGTCCTTGTCCCCGCGTCCGGAGAGGACGACGAGCACCGTGGCTTCGGCGGAGAACTCACGCCCATGTTCGAGCAGGTAGGCGATCGCGTGCGATGACTCGAGGGCTGGGATGATGCCCTCTTGCTCGCAGAGCACGCGGAATGCGTTCGTCGCCGCTTCGTCCGTCGCGCCAACGTAGCGGGCTCGGCCCGTCTCCTTGAGGTAGGCGTGCTCGGGCCCGACGCCCGGGTAATCCAGACCGGCCGAGATGCTGTGCGTCCCCACGATCTGGCCGTCTTGGTCCTGGAGCACGAGCGACTTGGAGCCGTGCAGGATACCGACGGTGCCCGCGCTGATGGACGCGGCATGTGCACCCGTATCGAGGCCATGGCCTGCTGCCTCGACCCCGATCAGCTCGACACCGGGATCGTCGACGAACGGCATGAAGCCGCCGATCGCGTTGCTGCCGCCGCCGACACAGGCCACGACGGCGGTGGGTAGGCACCCAAGGAGCTCGGAACACTGGGTCCGCGCCTCCCAACCAAGCACACACTGGAAGTCGCGCACCATCAGGGGATAAGGATGGGGCCCGATGGCCGAGCCGATCATGTAGTGCGTCGTCTCGACGTTGGTGACCCAGTCGCGGATCGCCTCGTTCACCGCGTCTTTCAAGGTCCGAGTACCATTTTCGACCGGCCGCACCTCGGCGCCGAGCAGCTTCATGCGGTAGACGTTCGGCGCCTGGCGCTCGATGTCCTCCGAGCCCATGTAGACGATGCACTCGAGGCCGAGCTTGGCGCAGACCGTCGCAGCCGCGACCCCGTGCTGGCCGGCGCCGGTCTCCGCGATGATGCGACGCTTGCCGATTCGCTGCGCGAGCAACGCCTGGCCCAGGGCGTTGTTGATCTTGTGGGCGCCGGTGTGAGCCAGGTCCTCACGCTTGAGTAGGATTCGCGGCCCGCCGACGTATGCGCTTAGCCGCTCGGCTGGATAGAGCGGGGTTGGCCGGCCGGCAAAGCGCTGCTCGACCTCATACAGCTCCTGCCAGAAGCTCGGCTCCTCGCGCAGCGAGAGGTAGGCCTCGGTCAGGTTCCGAACCGCGGGCACGAGGACCTCCGGCACGTAGGCCCCTCCGAACTCGCCGAAGTGGCCGTCGGTCCCCTGGATGTGCACCGTCTCAACCAGCTCGGGATACCAGTACGCCATGCCGGGTTGTGGGGCGACCGCGCCGCCCTGGTTCATCGTGGGACGCCCGGGATCGTGCTGGCGCCGAGCGCCGCTGGAGCCCGGCCGTCGGCGCGGCGAACGGCGGCGATGAAGCTGGCGATCAATTCGGGATCTTTTTCGCGGTCACGCTCGACCCCTGAGCTCACGTCAACACCCCAGGGCCGCGTGGCCAGAATAGCGGCCTCCACATTGTCAGGCTTCAGACCCCCCGCGAGAAATCCGTCAGCCACCGCGCGACCGAGATCAGCCCAGGGGAGTGTGACGCCGGTCCCGCCCCATTCGCCGGGAACGTTCGCGTCCAGCAGGATGCGTTCAGCACCGTAGGTGGCGGCATTCGGGATTTCAGCTCCAGCCTCCTCGGTCACCCGCACCGCCTTGAAGACGGGCCGCTGAACCTCGCCGATGTACTTCGCCGCTTCGTTGCCGTTGAGCTGCACCACGTCCAGCCCACAGGTCTTGCTTGTTTCTGCGACCAGGCCGATAGGCTCGTTGACGAACACGCCGACCGCCTTCCAACCCGTTGGCCGCGCCGCCCGGAGCTCTCGGATCAGCTTCGCCGCGCGCTCCGCCGTGAGTGCGCGATGGCTGGGCGGGTAGAAGATGAACCCGAGGTAATCCGCCCCGGCGTCGATCGCGACGAGGCCGTTGGCGACGTCCTTGATGCCGCAGATCTTGATCGCGGTCATGCGCCGCTCCGTGCCGATGGCTCCGCCGCGGACCCTGCGACCGGCGCGGGCTGGCGCCCCAGGAGCTCGCGGACTTTCGCGGCGGGATCCTCGGCAGTTACCAGCGCTTCGCCGACGAGTGCCGCCGTCGCGCCCGCGGCCTGCACGCGCTCGACGTCCGCCCGGGTCAGGATGCCGCTCTCAGCGACGATCGTCGACCCGGCGGGCAGGAGCGGTCGGATACGCTCGGTCGTGCCGAGATCGACGGTAAACGTCGTGAGGTCGCGGTTGTTGATGCCGATGATCTGTGCCCGCACCGTCGCGGCGCGCCGCGCCTCCTCCTCGCTGTGGACCTCGACGAGCGCATCCATGCCGAGGCAGTCCGCGGTGTCGAGGAACGTCTCCAACAGCTCATCGGTCAGCATCGAGACGATCAGAAGGATCGCATCCGCTCCGATGGAGCGCGCCTCGTAGATCTGGTAGCTCGTTATCGTGAAATCCTTCCGAAGGATCGGCGCGGGAATTCGCGCGCGGACCGCCGTGAGGTCCGCGTCCGCCCCTGAGAAGAAATGCTCGTCCGTCAGCACCGACACGGCCGCGGCGCCCGCGGCGCAATACGTCGCGGCGAGCGCCGGCGCGTCCGCGTTAGGCCGCAGGTCGCCGCGCGTGGGCGAGCGGCGTTTGACCTCAGCGATCAGGCGGATGGTGCCGGTCGCGTCGCCCGCGAGCGCGTCCTTGAGCCGGCGCACCGGCGGGGCGTCATTGCAGGCGGCGATGATCTCGGACAGCGGGCGGTGCGCCTGGCGAGCGGTGACCTCCTGCTCCTTGTGGACGCGAATCTCGTCGAGAATGCTCATCGCGCGCCCTTACTTCCCGTCGCCAAGCTCGCGCTTGAGCCGCTGCGTGACGTCGATCACCTGGGCGAGCTTGCGCGCCGCCGAACCGTCGTTGATCGTCTTGCGGGCGAGAGCGACGCCCTCCTCCAGGGAAGCCACGCAGTCCGCGGCGAGCAACGCAGCAGCCGCGTTGAGCTCGACGATGTCGCGGTGCGCGCTCGGCTCGCCGGCGAACACCTTCCGGACGATCTCTGCATTCGTCTTGGCGTCACCTCCGATCAGCGCCTCGCGGGTGACGGTCTTGTAGCCGAGCTTGGCTGGATCCACGGTCCATCGCTTGACCTTGCCGTCCCGGACCTCGTGGATCGTGGTGGTCGTCGTCAACGTGACCTCGTCGAGGCCGTCGTCGCCGTGAACCACGAGCGCGTGGGTGGAGCCAAGCCGGCGCAACACCTCGGCCATTTTCTCGGCTAGAGGAGCGGCGGCGACGCCGAGGATCTGATGCTGGGCGCGGGCGGGGTTGGTGAGGGGGCCCAGTACGTTGAAGACGGTGCGGACGCCGATCTCGCGGCGAGGCCCGCCCGCGCTCGCCATCGCGGGATGGTAACCGGGCGCAAAGAGGAAGCCGATGCCGGTCTCGCGGATGCACGCCGCCGCGGCGGCCGGGGGCAGGTCGCAGACGATACCAAGCGCCTCCAGGAGATCGGCGCTGCCGGACTGGCTGCTGATCGCGCGGTTGTGGTGTTTGGCCACCTTGGCACCCGCGGCGGCGGCTACCAGCGCAGCGGCGGTCGAGATATTGATCGTGCCCGCGTTGTCGCCGCCGGTGCCCGCGGTGTCGAGGACGGCGTCATCGATGTCGACACGGGACGCTGCATCGCGCATGACGCGCGCCAGGCCCGCCATCTCGTCGACGGTCTCGCCCTTCATCCGCAGCGCGACCGCGAACGCGCCGATCTGCGCGGGGGTTGCCGCGCCGTCGACGATGTCTTGAATCGCCGCCGCGGCCTCCTGCTCCTCGAGGTCCGTGCCCTCGACGATCTTGGCGAGCGCCTCACGAATTCCCATGACTCGACTCCTCTCCCGCGGCGTCGCCCCGCCGGCCCGGCCCGCTCCCTGCGGGGCGCCGGCCCGAGGCTGGTCTCGGACCATGGTCAAAAAGTTCGCCAATAGCGCCTTGCCTTCGGGCGACAGCGCGGACTCCGGATGGAACTGCACGCCCTCGACCGCCAGCTTCTTGTGGCGGACGCCCATGATCACGCGGTCAGCCGTCCATGCCGTGATCTCCAAGCAGGTCGGGAGCGAGGTTGGCTCGATCACGAGCGAGTGGTAGCGCGTCGCCACCAACGGCTCGGGCAGCCCCCCGAACAGCCCACGACCGTCGTGGTGAATCTCGGACACCTTGCCGTGATACAGCTTCGGCGCCCGAACGACCTCGCCCCCGAACACCTGACCGATCGCCTGGTGGCCGAGACACACTCCGAGGATCGGATGGACGCCGGCGAAGCGCTCGATCGTCGCGCAGGTCAGGCCTGAAGTCTCCGGCCGACCGGGGCCCGGGGAGATGACGATCGCGTCCGGTGCCAGTTCAGTGAGCTCGTCCAGCGTGAACTGGTCGTTGCGGCGGACGCTGACCTCCGCGCCCAGCTCGCTGAGGAATTGATAGAGGTTGTAGGTAAAGGAATCGTAGTTGTCGATCAAGAAGAGGCGGGGAGCGGGTGGCGCGAGCGCCCGGCGGCTCATCGGGTGCTGCCCGTCGCGGCCGAGGCCGGCATGAGCTGCTCGGCCAGCCTGACGCTCATGAGCAGGGCCTGCGCCTTGGTCTGGCACTCGCGATGCTCGGAGGCAGGATCGGAGTCAGCGACGATGCCCGCGCCGGCCTGCACGTGGACCATACCGTCCTTGAGGATCGCGGTTCGGATCGTAATGGCCGTCTCAACCGTGCCGCTGTATCCGAAGTAGCCGATCGCGCCGGCATAGGCGCCGCGCCCCTCTGGCTCGAGCTCGGAAACGATCTGCATCGCTCGGATTTTCGGAGCGCCGGACACCGTTCCAGCGGGGAAACAGGCACGAAGCGCGTCGACCGGCCGCAGCTCGGGGCTGAGGTGGCCGGACACGTTGGACACGATGTGCATGACGTGCGAGTATCGTTCAATTGACATAAGGTTGTCGACGCGGACGGTGCCTGGCTCGCTGACCCTTCCAAGGTCATTGCGCCCCAGGTCGACCAGCATGACGTGCTCCGCGCGCTCCTTCTCGTCCGCCAGTAGCTCCTGCGCGAGTTCGTCGTCCTCGTCGGGCGTCGCGCCCCGGGGACGGGAGCCGGCGATCGGGTTCGTCGACACCCGGTCTCGGTCGGCGAGCACGAGCAGCTCCGGCGAGGAGCCGATGAGCTGATAATCGCCGAAATCCAGCAGGTACATGTAAGGCGACGGGTTCACGTACCGGAGGGCCCGGTAGATCGCCAGCGCAGTGGCTTCGGTCCGAATCGAGAAGCGCTGAGCCAGCACGACCTGGAAGATGTCGCCCGCGACGATGTACTCCTTCGCGGTCCGAACCATCTCCTGATACTGCTCGGACTCCATGCTGGTCTCATCGGGCACCGCGCGCTCGCCCCGGCGGGGGAGATCCGCGAGCATCGACTCGGCGCGCGCTTCGTCCCGTGACCGCAGTCTGGCGATGACCGACTCGATGCGCTCGGTAGCAGCCTGGTATTCGGACTCGACGTCGCCGTCAAGCGCGACGTGCGCCACGACCTTGATCGTGTGGGTGACGTGGTCGAAGACGACGAGGGTGTCGCAGAAGGCGACGTGAGCGAGCGGCACGTCGTAGGCCGGCGCCTTGCGTGGCCCTACGGACTCGTAGCAACGGATCAGGTCGTACCCGAGGTAGCCGATGGCGCCGCCATGGAAGCGGGGCAGGCCGTCGACCGGCACGGCGACGCGCTCGAGCAGGATCGCGTCGATCGCGGCCAGTGGGTCCGGGCACGGGAAGCGCCGGCTCTCGGTGCCGATCAGGTGCTCGGCCTCGTCCGCGCTGAAGCGCATCTGTTCGATCGGAGAGGCCCCGATGATCGAGTAGCGCCCCTGGCGTTCGCCGCCTTCGACGCTCTCGAGGAGGAAGCTCGGTCCCTCGGCGCGCAGCTTGACGTATGCGCTGACGGGAGTCTCCGTATCCGCCAGGTACTCGCGGTAGATGGGGAGCAGGTGACCCCGGCCCCGCAGTTCGCGCGCCGCCTCCCGTGACGGGGTGCAGCCACCGCTTGCCGTCATGACGTGCCCCCCGAACTAAAGTAGTCCAGTTTCATCGCTTGCTTCATACGGCGCAGCGTGTCCGCCGCTTCGTCGCGCGCCCGCGCGCTGCCCTCGCGGATCGTGCGCTCGACGAGCTCCGGCTGCTGAGCGAGCTCGGCGCGGCGCTCGCGGATCGGTGCGAGGAACCCATTGAGGGCAGCTGCGAGCTTCCGCTTCACTTCGACGTCGCCGACCTTCCCCGCGCGGTAGCGGCGCTTGAGATCGTTGACCTCGGCCTTATCGGGGTTGAACGCGTCGTGGTAGGCGAAGACGGGGTTGCCGCGGACGTGGCCGGGATCGGTGGCGCGAAGGCGAGTTGGGTCGGTGTACATACTCATGACCCGCTTCTCGACGGTCTTCTCATCGTCCGACAGGAAGATCGCGTTGCCGAGCGACTTGCTCATCTTCATCTTGCCGTCGATGCCGGGAAGCGTCGGCACGCGGCCGATGAGCGCCTCGGGCTCGGGGAAGACGGGGCCATACAGGTTGTTGAAGCGACGCGCGATCTCGCGCGTCAGTTCGACGTGCGAGGACTGGTCCTTGCCCACGGGTACGATCTCGCCGCGCACCATCAGGATGTCGGCCGACTGCAATACTGGGTACGATAGCAAGCCGAGCGAAGCAGTCTCGAGCTTGAGGTCGCGCATGACGTCCTTCAGGGTCGGGATGCGTTGGAGCCGTGGCACCGAGACGAGCATGCCGAAAAGCAGCGCGATCTCCGCGACCTGCGGGATGAGGGATTGGAGATAGATCGTGCTCTTCTCGGGGTTGAGGCCGACGCTGAGATAGTCGAGCACGAGCTCACGGACGTTGCCGCGAACGGCCGAGAGATCCTCATACGCCGTCGTGAGGACGTGGAGGTCCGCGATGATGAAGTAGCACTCGTACTCGTTCTGCAGGCGAACGCGGTTTTCGAGCGTCCCGACGTAGTGGCCGAGATGCAGCGGCCCGGTCGGCCGGTCACCCGTAAGAAGTCTTCCCTTTGCCAAGTTCCCCCGCCTCGCAGACATCAAAAAACCCCCCGTCCGGCAAGGGACGAGGGGCATTCCCGTGGTGCCACCCTTGTTTGATCCGCCGCGACCGCATCGCGGGAGGATCCTCTACTGTCGACTCGGCAACGCGCACTGACATCGCGCTTAGCCTTTATCAACACCGCATCTGATAACGGTTGCGGCTCCGGCAGCGCCTACTGGCGGGGAGAACCCCCATCGTTCGGGCTGCGACTCCGAGATCCATTCCGCGGCGCCACTTCGACCGGGCTCCCACCTTGCCCCGGCTCTCTGGGCGGCGCACGCCGCGTACTCGCTCTCTTCGACGTCGTTGGGTATGAAGTTGACGGGAAGTATCGTCGTTTTGGTGCCCGTGCGTCAACCGAGATTTTGGGGGGCAGGGGCGCTTTTTGGGTCAGGATCGCGCGAGGACTGAGCGATGAAGGGGGGTATAGACCGGCCCAGTCGGTCGGAGGTCGCTCTTGACGAGGGTGATTTCCTGGCAGGGCGCCAGGCGTTCCTCTTGAGCGAGGTGGTTGCCCCAGCTTGGGCGGCCAGCGAGGGCCCGTTGGATGGCCACGGAGTCGGCCGGGCCAGCATCTCGGCGGGCGCGGGCCAGCGTCACATGGGGGGCAAACGGTCGAGCATCGAACCCGACGCCGGCTTGTTGCAGTGAGCGCGTGACCGCGTCATGAAGCTGCCCCAATGCGCCCCGCGGTTCCTCTTCGACACCCATCCAGACGACGCGGACGGTGCCGCGCCCACCGAACGAACCGGGAAGGCCAGGTGCCAAAGTGAACGCGGCGAGCTCGCTGGACGCATTGTCGAGTGCTCCTGTTATGGATGCGACCCGGCTCGGTGGCTGGTTACCGAGAAATACCACCGTGAGATGGAGCAGCGACGCGTCCACCCAGCGGCTAAAACCCGGCGCGGCCTGGTCAAGGGCCTGTGCCTCGCGGCGAAGGGCGTCTTTCCAGCTCACGGGTAGCTCGACCGCCACAAACAATCGGAGCGGCCGACCGCGATCGTCCAACGAAACTGAGCGGCCGGAGGGGAGGGCACTCATGGCTTCGAAATCATACGGTGCCGGAAATGCTGTGCTATCATTTCCGCCAAACTCCCGGATGCGGATGCCGACCTTTCCACGAACGGACAGCATTACCCAGCTCGCTCGCGTTCGGCCGTGTCCTGAGGCACAGGGTGGAGCCGTCCGGCCGCGGCGAAGTGGCCGATGGCCTTTCTGCCTTCTGTGCGGTGCTGCCTTCCCCCCGCCGGTCCTCGCCTCCTTGATAGGTCGTCAATGATCGACTTTGTTCTTGCCGCCATTTTGACCATCGCGTCGGTGGCGGCGGTGCGGCGCCTGCGAAGCCAGGGCTTCGAAGGTCTGCGCCCGCCCGACCGGATCCTCGATTCGATCCGCCCGGCGCCGCCACGGCGGCCGGAACCGGGCGTGGAGTCTGGGAGCTCAGCGCTTGCGGAGCCGACTCCTAACAAGGCCGCTCTCCCCGGTGTCCGAGATCACGGGCTTAGCGCCAAAGGCTTGCTGAGGCGGCTCAGGGATGCGGGACCAATTGTGCCGCTGGAGGTGCTCCCAAGCGCCGCAAGTAAGCATCCTGCCTCATTCCTCGCCGCGTGGGCCACGGGCGTCGCCCTCGTCGTCGTCAGCATTCTCCTGCAGCGCGAGCTCTGGGCCATGCGTGGCGACATGATGCCCCTCTGGGTGCTCCTTGCCGTCGGAGTGGTCTTTGCCATCGTCAACTGGCGCGGCCTCCAGCTGCCCGACGCCATTCATCCGGAGCCGATGGGGCGCGGTGCGTCGCGGGTGGATCTGGCGGGCGGCCCGGTGCTCGCAGAGGGAGACCAAGAGACCGACTCATCGAGCGCCACCGACGGTGGGATGAGCGCGACGCGGCAACTCACGGCAGTGCGCCGCAACGTGCTCACGGCGCCGGGGTGGCAATTCATTGCCGCGGCGGTGGCGATGGAGCTCTTTGCCCTGGCGATCTGGGCGGGTGCCGCTTCCTCGAACCTCGCCTGGGTCCTGCACCTCGCGGCAGGCCCAGCATTTCTCTACGGGGTTTGGCGAGTAACTCGGGCCCGGTTCGAGCCGCTCCTGGGCACGTGGTCCACCATTGATACGCTGGCGGTCATCATCCTCTGCGTTCTCGGGTTTCTGCCGCGAGTCTGGCAGCTCAGCACGGTGCCGGAGGGTATCTGGTTTGACGAGGGGCTCCGCGGAATCGAGGCCTTGCGGATCGCGGCCGACGCGAACTACCGGCCTCTTTTTGTGTCGCAAATTCTCCAGGAGCCGACGGCATTCTGGTACCTGATGATTCCTTTCCTCCAGGCGATGGGTCGTGACCCCATGGCCCTCCGGCTCCCGTCCGCGATCGCCGGTGCCCTCGCCGTCGGAGGCGTGTACGGGCTGGCGCGCGTGCTCTTTGAGCGCCGGACGGCACTGATCGCGGCGGGTCTGACGGTGGGGATGACCTGGCACATCAACTACAGCCGCGTTGCGTTCCTCGCCATGTGGTCCGTGATGCTGGATGGAGTAGCGGCCGCCTTATTCGTATTGGCGCTCCGCCGGCGCAGCACGTTCCTCTACGCGGCGGCCGGACTCACCGCTGGCATTGCCATTCATTTCTACTACAGCAGCAGACTCCTGCCGCCCATCCTGGCTGTTGTCGTGGTGTACCGTCTGGTCGCGGAGCGTGGGCGGTTCTTGCGCGAACATGCGCCAGGACTGGCGTTTTGCGCCCTGGGGTTCATCCTGGCCGCGGCGCCGATCGGCGAGTACGCGCTTATGCATCCCCAGGAGTTCAGCGCGCGCACCGAAACCGTTTCCGTGTTCAAGGAGGTCGAGCAAGCGAAGAGCTGGGAGCCTTTGATCAGCAGCACGAAGGCTCATTTGTTGATGTTCAACTTCCACGGTGACAACAACGGCCGCCACAACTGGACCGGGCGACCTATGTTGGACAGCGTGATCGGCGCGCTGTTCATCCTGGGACTCGCCGTGGCGATCACGCGCTGGCGGCGGTGGCCCTACGCAATGGTGTTGGCCTGGGTCCCAATTATGCTGTTGGGCGGCACGCTCTCCCTGAGTTGGGAGGCGCCGCAGAGCCACCGGGCAGTCGAGGAGGTTACCGCCGTCGCAATCCTCGCGGCGCTGCCGCTTGCGCTTCTCTGGCGGGCGGCCGACGCGATTCCGGCCGCGCTGGGGGCATTCGCGGCACGCGCGAGGCGGGTGGCTGTCATAACCTCGCCATCAGGAGAGGCGGCGCTCCCGTTTGGCGGCCCGGCGCCTATGGTCATGTGGACGCCGGTCGGTGGTTCGACGGTGGCGGATCCGCCCGATCCGCAGCCGGCCCCTCTCGGGGAGCGAACAGCAGGACTGAGTCCCGTTCAGCGGTTTGCCGACCTAATCGCGCAGTCATTCGGCGTCGCCGTCGTCGGACTCGTCGTGGTGGCGGGCATTCTTAACATCCAACGCTACTTCGGGCCCCAGATGCATGACAACCGCACCTGGCAGGAGTTTTCGACACCGCAAACCATTGCGGGGCGGATGATCAACAATGTACCGGTCGACTGGAAGATCTACGTTGATCCAACCTTCCTAGGCAATCCAGCGATGCAATTTATGATTGCGGGCGATCGTCAGCTCGTGCCGTTCGATCCCGCGAGCATGCCGGTCGCGGAGCCGGGCGCGATGGTGCTGCTGTCGAACCGCGAGCCCTCATCCGCCGCCCGGGTTGCGCAGTTCTATCCAGCCGCGCCGCGCGAGCTCGTGAGGCAACCCGAAGGCGACGAGGTTGGCCTCTATGCGTTCACCTTGGGGCCGGAGGACGTCCAGGAATCGCAGGGGGTCATCGCAACGTATCGCGCGGGCGACTCACCAACCAAGCGCCGTGAGGCACGGCTCGAGTTTGATTGGACCACGAACACGCCGGTCCCCCCGCCATTTGCGGCGACACTGGAGACTACGCTGGTGGCGCCGACGTATGGCAGTTATCGATTCCGGCTGCAGGCGCCGGCGGACTCATTGCTCATTGTTGATGGCACGCCGCTGGCGGTTGGCGGCAGTGACGGAACGGTGACGCTGGCGCGCGGCGTCCACGCGCTTCGCGTGGAGGTGCTCGGGGCAGGGGGCACTCCAGTGCGGGTCCTGTGGGCGCAGCCAACCAAGGACTTCGAGTCGATACCGGCCAACGTGCTGTATGTGCCGCCGGTGCGCGCGACTGGTCTCCTGGCGCGGCTGTATCGGGGCCCGGAGGCAAGCGGCGAGCCGGCCACAGCAAGGATCGATCCCGCGGTTGACTTCAAGGTCCACACGCTGCCCCTGCCCCGGCCGTATACCGTCGAGTGGGAGGGCTCAGTGCGCGCCCATCGCGACGGGACGTATCGCTTCGCGACCACCAGTATTGACGCCAGCATGGTCTGGATTGACGGCCAGCAGGTCGTCGAGAATCGTCGGGGAAACGCGTACGTCGACGGTTCGATCAACCTCACGGCCGGCTGGCACGACATCCGGGTACGTTTTCACGACCAAACGTCCTTCACGCACGTGACCCTTTACTGGGAGCCGCCTGACGGCGGGCGGGCGATCGTGCCCACCGATGCACTGCGCCCGTGGCCCGCGGATCGTGTGATGCTCGCCCAGCCTGAGGATATGGACTTGAATCGACGTGAGGCGCCCGCCCTCGCGAGCGGCGGCGAACGCCGCTCGACGACTAGCACCGGCGTTCGGATGATCGCGTCGCCGACCGATTTGATCCAGCCGCGGGGCGTCGCGCTCGCCACGGATGGCACCGTGTACATCGCGGATACGGGACGTCCCGGTGTGGTCGTCGTGGCACCGGACGGCGAGCCCCGGCAGATCGCGGAGGGGCAATTCAAGGAGCCGGTGGCCATAGCCGTCTTGCCGGACCGGTCCATCATCGTGCTGGACGCGGGCGCCGCCGCGGTTTATCGGATGCAGTCAGACGGGAGCGGTTTCGAGCGCATCTTGGCGGATGTGGGGTTATACGGAGCCCGCGGAATCGCGGCCGCGAGCGACGGTACGATTGCCATCGCGGACACGGGGAACAACCGTATCGTGCTCGCCCAAATTGGTTCCGGGGCGCAGACGGTTGGAAACCTGAAAGAGCCGACTGATGTCGCGTTTCTACCGGATGGAAATCTCCTCGTCGCCGACACGGGAAGCAAGAACATCCGCGTCGTGAAGCGAAACGGCGATTCGGTGTCGAGTTGGTCGATGCCGAATGCATTCACGGTTGTTGGTCCACACGTCGCGGTTCTGCCGGGCGGCGGCTGGGTCGCGACCTCGCCGGAAGAAAAGTCATTGCTCCGTTTCGCGCCGAACGGCCGTTCGCCAGACACGTGGGATCTTGGCGTGGCGTGGCAGAAGCCGGTCGGCATCGCCGCGGGGCGCGCTGGCATCGTCATCGTCGACACCGACGCGGCCGCTGTAGTGCTAGTGGGACTCCCCTGACGGTGGCGATGAGGAGGATCTGTTGATTCTTGGGAAAAAGCTCATCGTCGTCATGCCAGCGTACAACGCCGAGCCCACGCTTCGACGAACGCTCGATGCCCTTCCCCCAGATGTGGTTGACGAGGTGATCCTGGTGGATGATGCGAGCCGGGACAATACCGCCGCGCTTGCGCGGTCGTTGGGGCTGCGCACGCTCGTCCACCGGGTGAACCTGGGTTACGGCGGTAATCAGAAGACCTGCTACACGGAAGCGCTCTCGCGGGGTGCGGACATTGTCGTGATGCTCCACCCCGATTACCAATATGATCCCCGCCTCGTACCCGCCATGAGCTGGCTCATTGCATCCGACGTCTACGACGTCGTTTTAGGCAGCCGAATCATTGGCAATGGTGCGCTTCGAGGCGGAATGCCGTACTACAAGTATTTCGCCAACCGCCTCCTCACAATGGCGGAAAACGTCTTGCTGAAGGAAAAACTGTCTGAATACCACACGGGGTACCGTGCTTTTTCACGACAGGTGCTCGAGACGCTTCCTCTCGAGGTCAACTCCAACGACTTTGTCTTCGACAATGAGATGCTCGCCCAGGTCTTCTATTTCGGGTTTCGAGTGGGCGAGGTGTCGTGCCCGACCAGGTATGAGCCGGAGTCGTCATCCATCAACTTCCGGCGCTCCTGCAAATACGGCCTCGAAGTTCTGCGCACTGGAGCCCAATTTCGCGCGGCGCGGTTGGGACTGATCCACCCTCCCCTCTTTAATGCCCTAGGGCCTCGTCTCGCACCGGAGCGAGTCCGCGCTCGCGTTCTGGACGAAGCGAACGCCCCGAAGGGTTTCCAGGCGGACAGCGCGGGCGTGGACGTTTAACCCGCGATCTCAACGGCTAGGGTGAAGAACTTGTCGTCCGCCAGCGCGCGGACGTTTTCCCCCCGCGAACTATCAAACTGGGTAGAAGACTGTCAAGCGGGTTTTTCCAGATACGTCGGTCTCGGTCCTGGGTTCGACCTGCGGCCAGCGCGCGCGAATGGCATTCATCGTGGTGATCGCGGCCTGGTCATTCGGGCTGCGGAAGATAACGCATCGCGTCGGCGCGGTCTCGATCCAGTCAGTGCTTCCGTAGAGGGCCACCACAGGATTGCGAATCCCGGGGTACGCTGTTAGCGCCGGAGCCAGCCGACCACCCATCCCTACGTCAATGACCAGTGGATCGCCAGTTGCTGTCCGACACGGACCATCTTGCAGCAGTCGAATCACCACCGTGTCAGAGCTGGTTGGCACGCGGGCCGGAGCCACGACAAACCACCGGTGTAGATTACTAACTGATACCGCGGCTAGGACAACGGCAACGATCGTCGTGGGCAGCACCGGTGACCTCAGCCACCTGCTGCCGGAGATGACTAGCAGTTCTTCGACTGCCACGGCGGCAAGGATCGCGACGACAGGGAGGAGATAGTTCATCCTGGAGACCGAAACGTAGTCATACTTGGACAGGACGCCCGTGATGAAGAGCCCGACCGCCAGGTAGGACAAGAGCGCACGCATGCGCCGCTCACGTTGCGTGGCGATCGCGTGTCCGAGACCCAGGATAAAAAGCGTGGCGGTGATGGGCTCGGCCAGCGACCCCCAGAGGTACGGACCTTCGTGGGTGTTGTAGTTGAAAGCGAGCAGTGATCGGCCGAGATTCCAGATCGGCAGGAGCGCCCGATTCGCCGCTGCCTCGGTTGTCGATCCTGCGCCCGTTTGCTCGAGCATTCTCGTGAGGATCTCGGGCCCGCTCGCGGCGACAAGGGGAAGAAACAAGGCCAGGAATCCCGCGCCGGCGGGAACCGCGGCGCATATCCAGGCGCGTGGTTTCAGCGTGCAGATGATTACGATGCCAAGCACCAGAATTGCGCACCGCGATGGATAGTAGGTGTACCAACCCAGTCCAGCCGTGGCGCCGGCAAGCGCGAGAAACAGAGGGGATCGCTCTCTGATTCCCACGCTGAGGAACAGGAGCGACGCGATTCCGGGAAACAGCGCTTGCAGGTTGGGGTATCCCGTGTGGGCGTACGCGAGTAGATAGTGCGATGTCGCCAGCATTCCCAGCGCGAGCATCGCAACGCGTGGGTTGAACAGGTATCGCGCTAGGAGATAGGTTGCGAGCAGCGCCGCGGCCGCCTCGATCGCGATCGCGGATTTCCACCCCGCGCCGTCAGTCCCAAAAATCCTCATGAAAAATGCATCGACGTACGAGCTGAGCGCGGGAATGATGTCGTAGGCGCCCTTTTGCGTAAAGATATTTAGGCTGAGTTTTCCTTGCGCGATCCGACCTGATGCCTCGAAAAAAGAATGCTCGTCACCAATTGCGGAGTAGTACCAACTCTCAGCATCAAATCTGTTGAGAAAAATGAAAGCACCGAGCAGAATTGTGACGAGGACGACCTCAAGCCAAGCCGACCGAATATTTGTGAGCTTTGGGGCGATCCAGCTTCGTTCGCTGAGGATAAGTGGGACAGCCAACAATGTAATGACGACTAAATAGCCCACGGCGGCCAGGAAATGATAGTTCCCGAGCGCGAGATAGACCACAAGGAGTAAGAAGAGTCCGGTCGCGACGAGGGCAGAGCCGAGACGCCAGCCTGAGAGCGCTGTGCGCCGGAGAGCCCAGTCGCCCCGGCCTTCGGTCGGCGGCTCGGACGAGAGGCGACGAGCGGACTGGCCGAACCCCACGAGCGAGGCGACGAACAGTATGGCGCCGACGGTCACTGGCCCTGCTTGGGGCCACATCGGTGCAAGGGCTTGATCGACGGAACGCGGGAGCTGGATCTGCGTCGGAGTCGCGAGCAGGATCCACTGGGCGAAAGCAGCGAGGGCAACTGAACCCACGAGGCAGAGCAAGCTCATGCGAGCGACCCGCGTCGCTTTCAAGACATTGCTACGCTCTGTGACGCGAACAACGCTCCCCTCGGGTGTCAAGGCAGCCTCCGATGTGGTGTTAGGACTCGTCCGGCACCGAAACGCCAGCTCATTGACGCGAGGGTTTGAACGTCACGGAATGGAGCCCTTCTGCACTCGCCGCTTGCAACGCCCCCTATAATAAGGCTTGCCCGGTGGCCGGAGATCCACGCGATTGGGTCTGCAAGCTCTGCCAAGGTGCGTCCGCGAACGGCCGCTCCTTAATTGGCGAACGTCATCCGCCATCCATTTGGGGAAGCCTCCTCACTCCACCTGGCCAGCATCGGACGCGTCATTCCCAACGGGAGCACCGTAATCCATGGCCCTGCCTCCTGATGAACTTGGGAAAGCTGATTCGCCGGAGTCGGCGCACCGCGAGCGGACTCCACAGCCAGGGAATCGCGTTCCGCCCGACTATTGGTCTGAAGTCATGGGCGCACCTTCGGATGACGCAAGCGAGCTCGCGGTGCGGAATGCCAATTCCTTCGATGCGCGCCCGGAGGCCGGACGTATTCCGGCTGAGGCGCCGGTATTCCCGTGGGCTCCACCGCTGCCTCCGATTCGCACGGCTGACCTTGAACGCGACGTAAGCGGGGACGGCTCGCTGGATTCCGACCCAGCGGATGCCCCAGGCGCGGCGATTGCGCCCCGAAAGCCGCGTCGCCATTGGCGTCCGTCGCGACCGACCTCCGTCCTCATCGGCATCCTGGTTCTCGGGGCTGCCTTGCGCCTGCTCGGCATCGACTGGGATGCCGGGCAACATCTCCATCCTGACGAGCGATTCATTACTGGCGTCGCCGCGGCGGTCCGCTGGCCAACGCCCAGTCAGTGGTTTGATTCCCGCTCCCCGATGAATCCCAACGCACTTGCGAATACCTCATACGTGTACGGCACGTTTGCGCTGTTCGTCGTGCGCGCCCTGGCGGAGCTCATCCAGCGCGCGGCCGAATTGCTGTTGGCGCCAGGAAGTCCGGGCGACCTTGCGTTCCGGCTCCGGGGCATGACCGGTTACGACCAGGTGCACCTGCTGGGTCGCTTCGTCTCGGCCATGTCGGACCTGCTCACCATCTGGCTTATCTATTTGATCGGTCGCCGGCTTTACGGCACCAGCGTGGGTCTGCTGGGTGCGCTCTTCGGCGCGCTTGCCGTGGCCATGATCCAGACAGCCCATTTCTTCACGGTCGAAGCCCCTCTGACGTTCCTGGTAACGCTCGCGGTCTATTACGCCATTCGAGCGGCCCACTCTGGCACGATGCTCGACTGGTCGCTCTTTGGAGTTGCAACGGGGCTTGCCGCGGCGACCAAAGTTTCCGCGTTCATGCTGTTTTCGATCGGACTGCTGGCGGCCGGTGTCTTGTGGTATCGCGCTACGCAGGTCGGCGCGTATGAAGAGCGCCGCCGCTTCCTCTACTCGGATCTGTTTACCGGCCTCTTTGGATTTGTGATGCTGGCGTTTGTCGTGTTCCGCGTTGCCCAGCCGTATGCGTTCGCGGGCCCGGGGATTTTCGACATCGGTCCCAACGCCAAATTCGTGGACGTCTTCAATGGATTTCAGCGCATTGGCACCGGCGAGGCGGACGTGCCATTCAACGACTCATGGGCTGGCTCGACGCCCTATCTGTGGCAGCTCAAGAACATGGCGCTGTGGGGACTTGGCGTCCCCCTGACTATTGCTGCCTGGCTTGGGTTCGCGCTTGCCTGTTTTCGGCTCATCCGTGATCCCAAGCGCTACCACATGCAGGCGATCATCGTTGGCTGGGTCGGCCTCAACTTCCTGTACTGGGGTCTCCAGTTCACGAAGCTGATGCGCTACCTCCTTCCCATTTACCCCGAGCTACTTCTGCTGGCGGCGTTTTTTGTCGTTACGATCTGGCGCTGGGCGGCGGAGGTTCGCGCGCGCCGGCTCACCAACCCGGAAGAAACCGGGGGGCCGCTTGCGGTCGCGAATCGCCTCGTGGCGCACGATCCCGCAGTTCCCGCAATCGGGCGAGCGCCTGAGGCTCCACTCCCGGGACCGAGTCCGCGCCCTGCAAGGCCCAGCGGGCTGGAGGCTTACGGTCCGACTCTCGCCCGGATCTTCGCGGTGCTGGTCGTGGTGTGGACTGCCTTCTACGCTCTGGCCTTCACCACGATTTACGCACGACCGATCACGCGAATCACCGCTTCGCAGTGGATGTACGAAAACATTCCACCGGGAACTCGGATCGGCTCCGAGCACTGGGACGATCGCTTGCCGCTCGGCATGCCGGGGCGAGACCCCAGCATTTACCCCTCAAGCGAGCTTGCGCTCTATATGGAGGAGACGCCGGAGAAGCGTGTCCAGCTCGCCGCGCGGCTGGACGAGTCGGAGTACGTCGTCCTCTCCAGCAATCGCCTGTATGGATCGATCCCGAAAATTCCCCGCCGCTATCCCATGGCGTCCCGCTACTACCAGGCGCTCTTCAGCGGTGAGCTTGGGTTCGAGAAGGTCGCCGAGTTCACCTCCCGGCCGTCCCTCCTCGGGATCGAGTTGAACGACGACGACGCCGAAGAGAGCTTTACGGTCTACGAGCATCCGAAGGTCACGATCTATCGCAAGGGGCCGGCATACTCGTCTGCGAACACGCAGCGCATTCTCGAGAGCGTGCCGCTCGACGACGTGCTCCGCGGCCAACGGCCGGCCAACGCAGCGTCCTCGGGACTGCTGCTTTCGCCGAGCGAGCGCGTCCACGTGCGCGAGAGCGGCACGTGGATGGACATCTTCGATCGATCATCGCCGGTCAACGCGGTCCCGCTGCTGGTTTGGTACCTGGTCGTCCAGCTTCTTGGTTTGGCGGCTCTGCCGCTGACCTGGTGGATTTGCCACCGGCTGGGTGACGGCGGCTATGCGCTCGCCAAGACGGTCGGCATCCTCGTGGTGTCGTACGTGCCCTGGCTGCTTGCCAGCCTGCACATCCTGCCGTTCAGCCGGACCTCGATTCTCCTATCGATCCTCCTGCTCATCGGGGCGTCCGCGCTGGTCCTTCGCCGGTCTGGGGCCGCGCTCAGGCGGAGCTTGGCGGCGCGGCGAATCCCAATCATCGCCACCGAGGCTATTTTTACCCTCGCGTTTCTCGGATTCCTGCTGCTTCGCGCGGTGAACCCCGACCTCTGGCATTCCGCGTACGGCGGCGAGAAGCCGATGGATTTCGCATACTTGAATGCCGTGCTCAAGTCCGATTATTTCCCGCCGTACGATCCCTGGTTCGCCGGCGGGTACATCAACTACTACTACTTCGGGCAGGTTATCGTCGGAAGCCTCACCAAGCTCACCGGAATTCTGCCCTGGATCAGCTACAACCTCGCGATTCCGACGATCGCGGCGCTCACCGCGATGTCGGTGGCCTCGGCCGTTTTCAACCTGCTCATCGCCGGGCCGTGGGCGCGACGGAGCCGGCAGCTCTGGGCTGTCGGCGGCGCGGTGATGGGAACGCTGGTCGCCGTCCTTTGCGGCAACCTGGCCGGCATCGTTCAGATCGTCGAGTACTTCATCAAGCTCGACCGGTCCTCCGACATGCCCTTGCTGCCCCTCGCGAGCGGTGTCGTGAGCTTCTTCCGTGGCGTCGCCATGGTGGTTGTTGGACCGCGCGACTCGCTGCCTCCGTTCAACTTCGACTTCTGGGGCCCGACCCGGGTCATTACGACAGAAGGGATTGCGCCGATCACCGAGTTTCCTTACTTCACGTTCCTGTATGGCGATCTGCATGCCCACATGATCGCTATGCCGATCGCTCTGCTCCTGGTTGGTCTCGCGATTAACCTCGTGCGCCAACCCGAGCGTGATGGCGGCCTTGACCTCTCGGGAGACCGCCGAATCGCGACGATTGCTGCGAATCTCGTCCGCGCCGCGCTGAGCCCGTTCGGGCTCACACTGCTGGTGGCCGGTCTCGCGATCGGCGTGGTTCGTATGACGAATTCCTGGGATTACCCGACGTATCTGGGGCTGGTCACGGCCGCGATTTTTATCGCCGAGCGCGTGCGCGCTCGCGATGGGTGGCTGGCTGCCTCGAAGCGCACCCTCGTGCCCGTGGCCGTCGTGCTGGTGTCCAGCCAGGTCTTTGTCATTCCGTTCCTGCGACGTTTCGAGCTGTTCTACACCGGCCTCGAGTTCACCAAGACGATGACGATCGTGCCCCACTACCTGATCATCATGGGCTTCTTTCTTGCCGTCCTTGGCGTCTATCTCGCCTTCCAGCTATCGGCGCTGCGGACTCGACTCGGCGACAGCGCCATTGCGCTCATGGGCGCGTTCAGCGCGCCCACGCGCTCCTATGCCGTAGCGACCGCCCCGTCGTCGTTCATGGTGGCGCCGCGACTCGATCGCATCGTCTTGGGCCTCTGCATCCTGGGCGTGTTTGTCGCGGCGCTGTTTGCAACCCGCGGGGTGCCGGTCGTGACGGTGGCCGGCATCTGGTTGATGACCGTGGTGCTCGTGGCGGTGCTGCGACGCCCGGCACCCGGGATGCAGTTCACCTACCTGCTCGCCGCGACGGCGCTCGCGGTGACCGCCGGAGTTGAGGTATTCGTGGTCAAAGGCGACGTCGGCCGGATGAACACCGTGTTCAAGTTCTACGTGCAGGCATGGTTCTTTCTTTCGATCGTGAGCGGCGTCCTGCTCACCCTCCTGGCGCGGCGCGCCTGGGCATCGCGCTGGCTCCTGGGACAAACCTGGCGGCGCGTCGCGGTCGCCGTGGTCGTGCTTCCGCTGCTCGTAACCTTCATCTACCCCCTGCTTGGAACGCCGTCCAAGCTCAAGCACCGCTTCGTCGACCTGCCGCTGACGCTCGACGGCATGGTGTTCATGAGTCAGGCCAAGTACCTCGACAAAGAAAAAGACATGCACCTGCCGGACGACTTCGCGGCGATCAACTGGATGCTGGACAACATCCAGGGCACACCCGTCATCGTAGAGGGATTGACGCCGCTCTATCATTGGCGGAACCGGGTGGCGAACTTCACGGGCCTTCCCGCGGTTGTGGGCTGGGACCACCATCAGAAACAGCAGCGGGGCGACTACGCCCCGATGGTGGACGACCGGGTAAAGGAAGTAGACGCGTTGTATGGACCGGCCGGGCTGGAAGAGGCATGGCGGATCTTGCAGCGCTATCAGGTTGAATACGTCTACCTGGGCGAGCAGGAGCGGGTCTATTTCCCGACCGCGGAGCCGAAGTTCGAATCCATGGTCGGGAGCGGACTCGAGCGGGTGTACCAGCAGGGCGCCGTGACGATCTACCGGGTGGTGCGCTAACCGTGCGAGACGCAATCCTCTGGCTTGTCGGGATCGAGGTCATCGGTCTGGCAGCGCTGCCGCTCGCACTGCGCGTATTGTTCGCGCTTCCGGACCGGGGGTATGCCACGGCCAAGATCCTCGGTCTGATCCTGGTCGCCTACGTGACCTGGTTCACGAGCATTCTCGGACTGACGGCGTTCACGGGTCCCACGATCGTCGTGGTCACCGCTGTGTTCGCCGCCGTGAGCTGGTGGTCCTGGGGTTCGCACGTCCGCGCGGCCTGGGCGGCCGCTCGGCCCCTCGCGATTGCCGGAGAAGCTATCTTCCTGGTCACGTTTGCGATCGGCGCCTGGATCCGCGCGTACAACGCGCCGATAGCGGGCCAGGAAAAGCAGATGGATTTCACGTTCGTGCATTCCTTGATCCAGGCGCGGAGCCTGCCGGCGGAGGACTTCTGGCTCACCGGGTTCGGGATGCCCTACTACTATTTTGGCTACCTCATGCAGTCGCTGATAGCGAAAGTCATGCCGATCGACCCTGCCGTCGCCTACAACCTCGCCGTGGCGAGCGTGCTGGCGCTGAGCGCGATCGGTGTGTTTGGCGTCGTCGCTTCACTCAGCCGGCTGGCGGGTTGGGGCGCCCGGGGGTCGATCGTCGCCGGTCTATTCGGCTCGTTTGCTCTCGTCGTGATGGGAAACCTCGAGCCGCTCTGTGAGCTTTTCGCCAATAACGGCGTCGGTTCAGCGACGATGTGGAGCACGATCGGCGTCAAGGAGCTCCAACCGAACATGAACGGTTTCCCCCCCGCAAACGAGGGGGGCTGGTGGTTCAGGGCTGCGCGAGTGATCCCCAACATCCAGCCGGATGGGATCACCGAGTTCCCGTACTTCAGCTTTATCCTGGGCGACCTCCATCCGCATTTCATCGCGATCCCTCTCGCCATGCTCGTCGCGACTCTGGCGGCGCATGAGGTTGTGATCCTGGCGTCACTGACCAAGGACCGGGTGCGTCTCGGCGTTTCGGCGATTGTCCTCGGCGCAGTTATTCCCTCGAATACGTGGGACGTGCCCGTGCTGTGGGGAATCTTTGCGCTCGCGCTTCTCGTCGGGATCATCCGGCGGGCGGAAGCCGGCAATCTGCATCTCTGGTCACGATTTGGCGATCTCGGACTCGTCATCGGCCTGGCTGTCTTGCTCTATGTGCCGTATTTCGTGGGGTTCGTTTCGCAGCCCCTTGGCCTCGGTTTTACGCCCGAGCGAACGTACTTTGGGACCCTGGTTGTGCTCTTCGGACCGCTTGTCGTCCTGGCGTTGGCTGGCGCGGCCATCGGCGTGGCGCGCTCCGGCGCCGAGCGCGGAGCGTTGCCCGAAGGCCGAGTGCTGGCAGGAATCGCGATCGCTGGCTTGCTGGTGGGTCTGGTGCTCATCATGCTGGGCGAGCCGACACTCGGGTATCTGGTCGCATCGCTCGTGCTCTGGTGCGTCCTCGGCTGGCAACGGGCGCGGCTCGCCGCCTCGCCCGCGGGTGTGGTCACGGCACTTCTCGCGATCATTGGACTCGGCAGCATCCTGATTCCGGAGATCGTGTTCCTTCGCGACGTCTTCGCATCGCGCATGAACACGGTGTTCAAGTTCTATTACGATGCCTGGATTTTCCTCGCGGCGGCGGCACCGCTCGTTGCGGGGGAACTGATCTCCGCGCTGGGCGTGCGCGACGATGACGCCGTTGTCGCCGACGCCGTTGTTGCCGAGGAACAGCGCCCCGGCGTGATGGTCCCGGTGCGGTTGGGCGCGGCTGCAAGTCTTGCGCTCGCAGCCGCATTTGTCCTGGGGGGAACCATCTACCCATTCGCGGCAACCAATACGAAGTCGGCCGGATTCGCGAATGACCCAAATCTTGATGGTATGTCCCATCTTCGCCGGGGGCGCCCGGACGATGCGGCGGCCATCGACTGGCTGCGGGCCACGCAGCCTCGGGCCCCGATCGTCGAGGCAGTGGGTAACGACTACACTGATGCTGGTCGGTTCTCAACATTTGGGGGGGTGCCAACGCTCGTCGGCTGGGTTGGTCACGAGGCGCAGTGGCGCGGTCCGCACCCGGAGGTCGAGCGACGCAAGGAGCTCGCCCGCCGGGTCTACGTGGACCAGGACGACTCGGCCTGGCGCAAGCCGCTCGAGGACCTTGGCGTTGGGTACATCGTCGTGGGCACCATGGAACGCGAGCTGTACGGCGCGAACGCCGGCGCGGCATTTGCCGATAAGCTGCGGGTCGTCTACGAGAGTGGCGGCACGCGCGTGTACGCGCTCCAAACGGGTCCGGTCCTGGCTGCCCCGGCCGTTGCTAGTCTCCCGTGATGCAAGCGGAAACGTTGCCCAACGAACGGGTTTCCCCGCTGCCCTGGATGCTCTTCCGCCATTCAACGGCGTTGCCCTGGCTGCTAGTCGCGCTGGGCGCTGCTCTGCTGCGGCTTCTGGTGCTTGATCGGGTGCCGCTTTCGGAAGCGGAGGCGAGCTACGCGTTTCCGGTCTGGCAGGCTGCACAGGGGCAACTCGACGACACGTTGGTGGCGCTTGGCGCGCCCCTTTTCACGAACCTTGTCACGTTGACGATCTGGCTCTTTGGCGCAAGCGACTTCGCGGCGCGCCTGGTGCCCGCGTTTGCGGGGGTCGCTCTCGCGATGACGCCCGCGCTCCTTGTGGCCATCATTGGGACGCGCGCGGCGCTCGCCGCATCCGTGCTGATCGCGACGTCGCCGATTACCGTCGAGCTTTCTCGCCAGGTTGACCCAGCGGTCCTTTCGGCCGCCCTGGTAGCGGTCGCGGTTGCGAGCGCCATTCGGCTCGTCGTCGACCGGCCGCCATGGGCGCCCTGGCTGCTCGCGGCGTCGGTCGGACTCGGTCTCGCGTGCCATTCGGGTTTTGTCATCGGCGCGGGCGCCGCGCTATTGGCAGCCTACGCCACGTGGGGCCAGCTTCCGCGGCTATCCGCTGCCCAGGACCGGAGGGATGCCGTGGGTGATCCGCGGCCAGGTGCCGGGCCCGATGATCCCGAATTGCCCGCGCTGGTTACCTGGGCCCGGGAACATTTCGGCGCTTGGCTGGGCCCGCTTGCGCTGGGGGGCGGCCTCGCGCTGGTCGCGGCAACAGGGCTCCTGATGGATCTGGCCGGCGTCGGGTTCATGTTCGGCGGCTTGTGGGGGGGCGCGCTCCAGTCGCTCGCGCCAGCCGGCCTCCTGTCTCGCTACCTCGGGGTGTTTCTGGCGTACGGCGCCCTTCTCGTGGTGCTGGCTACTGTGGGGTTTGTGCTTGCCATACGGAGCGGGGATCGGAACGCCGCGTTTCTCGGCCAGTGGGCGCTGCTGCTCATCGTGCTGAGCGCGGGGTTCGGTGCTCTGGGCAACGCGGGACCGGCGCTTTACATTGTGCCCCTCGCGATTCTGGGGGGAATCGCCGTCGCTAGGGCGGTTCCGTGGCGCGCCATCGGCGAGGTGACTGGCGCAGGGTGGGCCGCGATCGCGGTCAGCTCGTCCCTGCTGGTCGTCGTGCTCCTGATCCTTGTGGCGCTCGTCGCCGGGTCTCGGAGCGTTCCGATCATCGGCTGGATTGGGCTCGTGGCGGGAGTCCTCTTCGCGGGTTGGCTCTGGGCTCGAGCCCTGGAACCGGCGCGGCGCGGGGCGTCGGCCATTACGCTCGCTGCGATGGTATTCCTCGCGCTCACGGCGGCGGGAGTTCTTCGGTTGAGCTTCGGGGGTAGCCCCAAGGCGGCGGAGCCGCTGGCTCCCGTCCAGACCTACGTCGCGTTCCGTGACGCCTTCCAGGATCTCGAGACCCTGGTGCGGCGCGAACCTGAGCGCGTCATGATCTACGACAGCACAACGCCGATCGTCGCTCGCTGGTACGGGCGGAACCTCCAGCAGATGGCAGACCGCGCGAACGTGCCCGCGGGCTCGATCCGATTCCGCACCGCGCCACCCCCACAGACCCGGTTTACCCCGGGTGATCCGTGGCGGGTGCCGCTGCAGGCGGTCGGTCAGTTGGATCCAGACGGGCTCAACCCGGCTGGCGTCGTGCGCTGGGTAGCGACTCGCACCGGGCTCGTGCAGGTCCGGAGCCAGGATATAATCATCGTTCGTTAGGGCCGGTTTGGCCCACCTTTTTTTATCCAGCGGCCGAGGGGCCCCACGGAGAGCGACCATGGCGCAAGTTCAGGAGCGGGTGCGCACCCCGGTAGTGGAGCCGGAGGCGTCCGTCGAAGAGCCTCGTGAGCTCCTGCGCTCCGCCGCCGACTGGACGTGGCTGATCTTCGCAGCGCTCGCGGCACTTGCGTTTGCGCTCCGTATGTGGGATCTCGGCGGCCGCGCTATGCACCACGACGAGAGCCTGCACGCGCTCTATAGCTGGTATCTCTATCAGGGGCGCCCGTACATCCATGATCCGATGATGCACGGTCCGTTCCTGTTCCACGTGACCGCCTTGCTCTACATGCTCTTTGGCGACAGCGAGGTAACGGCGCGGCTACCCATGGTCCTCTTTGGTAGCGCCGCGGTCTTCCTCCCCTATTTCCTCCGGCATGAGCTGGGCCGCAACGGCGCGATCGCCGCGTCCGTGATGCTGGCCATCGGCCCGGTCTTCTTGTATTTCTCGCGCTTCGGACACAACGAGGGGATGATCCTCTTCCAATCGCTCCTCGCGGTCGTCGGTCTCTTCGGGTGGATCCGCGAGCGGAAATCGGCCTATCTGTATGCGGCGGCGATCGGCCTCGGCATGATGTTTACGACGAAGGTCGTCGTTTACATGTTTGGGGCCATCCTGGCCGCGTTCGTGCTCGCGGCAGTCGGTCTCGAGCGGGTTCGACGCAGTGCGCCGAATGTCACCGATGCGGTGCGGGACGTCGGTTGGCGGCGGCTCGGTGTATGCGTGGGAATCGTCCTCGGTATGGGTGTTGTGCTCTACACGACCTTCTTTACCAACCTCGAGGGCCTGTGTACGGCGATCGTTTCGCCGCCTGTGGGGACATGCGCGACCAAACAGGGCATGCTGCAGTACTGGCATGATCAACAAGGGGTCGCGCGCGGCAACCAGCCGTGGTTCTACTACTTCATGCTGCTGCCGCTCTATGAGATTGTGCCGGTCGTGCTGGCGTTCGCCGCGCTCTTTCTTGCGCGCCGACCCCGCTCGTTGTTCTTCTGGTTCAGCGTCTGGTGGGCGCTGAGCACGCTGGCGATATTCACGTATGCCAGTGAGAAAATGCCCTGGCTGGTGATCCATAACGCGTTGCCGCTGGTGATCCTGGGCGCCCAGGCGGTCGAGCCTCTAACCGAGCGGCTCCGTCGCCCCTGGGGCTTGACGTCGCGGCAATGGTCGGTTGCCGGCTTGTGTCTACTGGCGATCACAGTGTTTGTTGCGTGGGCCACGGTCGCGCCGGATGCTGGATCGTCCCCCCTCGCGACCCAAACGGCCCGCCTCAGGCAGATTACGCTCGCGGTGGTGCTCGGGAGCCTCGCAGTCGCAGTCGTCCTCATCTCGGGAAAGCTACGGGTGCGTCAGACCCTAGGCGCCGCCGCTGTTTCCGTCATGCTGGTGCTCGGGGCCTACTGGACGCATTCTTCCTGGCAGGCAAGTTACAAGAACGGCGATGTGCCGGTCGAGATGATTGTCTACGTCCAGAGCTCGCCCGACATCCCCTTCGTCGTGAACGAAGTCGAACGGATCTCGAATCAGCTCGGCCTCCGGAAAGACATGCCGCTGTTACTGGACGGTGGATACACGGAGACCGTTTCCGGCGTCCAGGTTCCTCATGAGGCCGTCTCGTGGCCATTCGAATGGTATTTCCGCGACTACAAGGCGAAACAGTACTACTCGAAGACCCTCCCCGCTGATTTTTCGACAGGCAAGTGGCCAGTTCTCATCGTGATGGGCACGAATCTGGATCCGATCCGCGACGACCTGACCGGCTACACGGGGAACCGTTACAAGCTGAACTGGTGGTATCCCGAGGACTACAAGCAGCTTGTGAATGGCGAAGGATTCTGGAATCTCAAATGGGACACAATTTTTGGGACACTGGTCAATTCCGAGGCGCGCACCAAGCTCATGAAGTACATCCTCTATCGCGACCTGATGAATCCACCATTGGGGGGACGTGAGCTTTTCGTCTACACCCGCAACGACCTGGTCGGTTTGGGCGGCGCTGGGGTCGGCGCAGCACCGGTGACGGCACCCGGGGGCGCGGCTGCGCCTCCGGCGGTCGGCGTGCCCGGCCAGCAGCAGCCCGCTGTCGCCCAGTCCATCGTGCGTAGCCTGAACAATTATCGAGGGACCGGCGGACAGGCCCTACGCGAGCCAAAGGGCGTCGCAGTTGGACCCGACGGCAACGTCTATGTCACGGATACGGCCACGTCGCTCGTCACGGTGTTCAACCGGGACGGTGGGGTCGTGCGCTCCTGGGGTCGTAAGGGCGCGGCCGACGGCGAGTTCAACGAGCCGTGGGGCATCGCCGTCGCTGCCGACGGATCGGTATTTGTCGCCGATACCTGGAACCACCGCATCCAAAAGTTCGATTCGGATGGCCGCTTCATCACGAAGTGGGGCATTTTTGAAGCAAGCGTCGAGCCTTACCGGTTCTACGGGCCGCGCGACGTTGCGATCGGTCCTAACGGCGACGTCTTGGTGGCCGACACGGGTAACAAGCGGATCCAGGTCTTCGACCAGGACGGCGCGTTCAAACGGGCGTTTGGATCTGAGGGGGCGACTCCCGGGCAGTTCCGTGAGCCAGTCGGCGTGACGGTTGGTCGCGACGGCCGGATCTACGTTGCCGACACGTGGAATAACCGCATCCAGGTTTTTGACACCTCATTCCAGCCGCTCGCGCAGTATCCCGTGCCGGGCTGGGGCAGCCAATCGGTCGCTAATAAGCCGTACATCGCGGTTGCGGAAGACGGGACCATCTTCGCTACTGTACCGGAGCGACGCCAGGTGCTCCGCGTGAGCGATGGCACCGCCACGACGTTGAACCTGCCGAGTGACTCGCGACCACAGATGCCAGTTGGTATCGAGACTCAGCCTGACGGTCGCGTGCTGGTGGTGGATTCGCAGGCTGGAGCAGTCCTGGTCTATGGCGTTTCGTCGCCCGGGGCGAGCTCCGGATCCGACGGAAACGACCCGGCAGTGCAGAATAGTAATGGCGGAGCGGCCGAGCCGGCGGGAGTCCGGCCCGGCGAGTAGGCGGCCGCATCGACCATGCCGGCCCGGTTCAGACTGGGCCTACCACGTTCTTTCAATACCCGGGCAAGCGGCGTGCGCCTGATTCGCGTGCCGATGTTATGGAGCCGCATGCGCAGAAAAGACTTCCTTCGCCTTGCCGTTGGTCTGCTCGTGAGCGGGGTGTCGCTGGTACTAGCTGGGCGCAACGTTTCGTGGGCTGATCTCGTGGCGAGCCTGCAGCACGCAAATCCCATCCTTCTCATCCCGGCGCTCGCGATCTATTGCCTCGGCATCATCGCACGAAGCCTTCGTTGGCGAGTCCTGCTCCGTGACTATGGCGTCAAGCTCCCGATGCTTATCCGCACGCTGGTCATCGGGCTGATGGTGAATGACATCCTGCCGGGCCGGCTGGGGGAGATTGCCCGAATCTTCCTGCTGGCGCGCAAGGCAGGCGTTCCGGCTGGCGCGTCCCTGGCCTCGATCCTGATCGAACGGGTCCTGGACGGGATCGCGTTGACCGCGCTGCTCGCGCTCGCGATCGCGCTGGCGGGGGCGAGCGACTGGCTCGTACAGCTCGCGCTGGCGTCGACGGGGATTTTCGCGGTGGCAACCGCCGGCATCATGTGGGCTGCGCTCGATCCAGTCCGTGTGGGCGGACTGGCGCGGCGAATTGCCGCGTTTGCGCCGAACCGGCTCGAGGAGCGACTCGATCGATTGATCAACACGGCGCTCGACGCACTGGCGCCAGTGCGGACGCCCGGCGGCGCGGCACGGCTGGTCGGCTGGTCGCTCGTGGCGTGGCTCCTCGAGGCGGGGATGTACCTCATAATCATGTTTGCGTTTTTCGTGCCGGGTGGTTTGCCCGCTGCGCTCATGGGGACCGCGGTCGCGAACCTGGCAACGCTCGTGCCGTCGTCTCCGGGCTACGTTGGGACCTTCGACTTCGCGCTCAAGGGTGTTCTCGAGGGCTGGTTCGGCGCCAATCCCGGGACCGCGGCAGGCTACACGCTGGTTGTCCACGTGATGCTGATCGTACCGGTCGTTCTGGTTGGGTTGTTCTTCCTGTGGCAGGAGAACCTGTCCCTGCCGGATCTCGGGCGGCGGCCCCCACGCGACCCCGCGCCACTCCCGGTTGCCGCGCATTCCGAGCGATGATATAGTCCGCAAAATTCGCCCCGAGCGGCCGTCTGGAGCTCCCTTGCCGAGAATTGCCGTCGTCGGCGTTGGCTACGTTGGTCTGGTGACTGGCGCGTGTTTCGCCGATCTCGGCAACACGGTGACGTGCATCGACATCGACGCCGATCGCATCACGGCCCTGAACGAAGGCCATTTACCGATCTACGAGCCGGGCCTGGAGGAACTGGTTGCGCGCGCGGCCGACGCGGGCCGCCTCCGCTTCACGACAGACTATGCGGAGGCGCTGGATGGCGCAGAGTTCGCGTTCATCGCCGTTGGCACACCCAGCGGGGCGTCCGGTGAGGCCGACATGCGGTATTCCGAGGCGGCCGCCCGGAGCATCGCGCAGGCAATGATGGGCCCACTAATTATTGTGAACAAGAGCACGATGCCAATTGGCGCCGGTGATGCGATCGGGAATCTGATTCGTCGCGAGTTGCGCGATCCCTGGGACGTGACAGTGGTTAGCAACCCGGAGTTCCTCCGGGAGGGCTCGGCGGTTACCGACTTCTTTGGTCCTGACCGCGTGGTCCTGGGTGCTCCTGACCGGGCGGCGGCCGAGCGGGTCGCGGATCTCTATCGGCCGTTGAACGCGCCGATCATCATTACGGATATGCGAACGGCGGAGATGGTGAAGTACGCGTCCAACGCGTTCCTCGCCACGAAGATTTCGTTCATCAACGAGATTGCCGCGATCTGCGACCAGCTTGGCGCGGACGTCGCCGAGGTCGCCCGCGGCATGGGTTTTGACAAGCGCATCGGTCGCAGCTTCCTCGATGCGGGTCTGGGATATGGCGGCTCGTGCTTTCCGAAGGACGTACGCGCGCTCGAGCATATGGCCTCCATCCACGGCTGCCACCCGCAGCTCCTGCGGGCAGTCATGGAGATCAACCGGGACGTGCGGCGTTCATTCCTCCAAAAGCTGCGGGGCGCGCTTGGCTCGTTAGACGGCAAGGTCGTCGGTGTGCTCGGACTCGCATTCAAGCCCAACACGGACGACCTTCGCGATGCGCCGGCCCTCGAGCTGATCCATCTGCTTCAGCACGAGGGGGCCCAGGTGCGGGCGTATGACCCCGCTGCGAAGGAACACGCAAGCCAGCTTCTCTCAGACGTGTATCTCGGTACCGATGCATACGACGTCGCCACGGGCTGCGATGCCCTGGCGCTGGTGACAGAATGGAACGAGTTCAAGGAGCTCGATATGGCGGCCATTGGGCGCCGCATGCGGTCCCCGGTCCTGATCGACGGCCGCAATATCTACGATCCGGACGAGCTGACCCGCCTGGGCTTCCACTACATCGGCATGGGGCGCGCGCCCGCTGGCGACGCTCCGGTCGGCCCCGTCGCCGGTCAGGCGGATGGTGCCGACCTTGCTGCGAGCGCCCCGGTTCAGGCCACGGCCAATCGCTATGACCCGGGACCCGGCCGCTGAGCTCAATGCAGCTCGCCTTCGTTCCGCCGGCTGCGAGTCCCATCCGCCAGCAGTATCTCGCCCTCAAGCGACAACACCCTGACGCGATCCTGCTCTTCCAACTGGGCGACTTCTTCGAAACGTTCGAGGACGATGCTCGGACCGTCGCCGAGGTGTGCGACGTGACCCTGACCTCACGGGAGATGGGTCGGGGCGAGCGGCTGCCGATGGCTGGTGTGCCCGTGCACGCGGCTGAGGGATACATCGCCCGACTCGTCGAGCGGGGCTACCACATCGCAATCTGTGAGCAGGTCGACGAGCCTCCTGCGACGGTCCGCTCTGGATCGGCGCTCGTTCGCCGAGAGATCACGCGGGTCCTCACGCCCGGCACCGTTGTTGATCCGCGCTATCTCAGCGCGACCCGGTCGAATTATCTCGCGGCAGTTGTGACGGAGCGAAAGGGGATCGGCATCGCCTACGCGGATGTCAGCACCGGCGAGTTTCGTTGCGTCCAGGTCGATGGTGAGGACTCCGCCGACCTCGCGCGCGCGGAGCTCTGGCGGATCCAGGCAGCGGAGTGCCTCGTATCGGATGAGGAGACCTCGATCTCGCTTCTGCCAACGGGAACGCAGACCACATTCGGGGAGGCGATTGCCCCCGGTGAAGCCGAGCGGCGCCTCTGCGTGCACTTCGCAGTTGCGTCCGTGTCCGCCCTGGGGCTGGACGAGCGGCCGCTTGCAGCACGCGCCGCGGGAACGATCTTGCGCTACGTCGAGCGGACGCACCTGCGTGGGCTTGCTGGGCTCGAAGCCCTCCGCATTGTGGATGCCCGCGGCCATATGATCATCGACCCGTGGACCCGGGACCGCCTCGAGATCAGTCGGGGGGCGGGCGGGCGGCGCAGCGACGCGCTGCTCCACACGCTCGATCGCACCCGAACGCCGATGGGCGCCCGGATGCTCGCGGACTGGCTCGGCCACCCACTGCTGGCGAAGGACGCGATCGACGCCCGCCTTGATGCGGTGGGAGCGCTCCTGGCCGGCCGCGCCGCGTTCCGTGCCGCACAGAGCAGCCTCGTCGGCTTCGCGGACCTGGAGCGGCTCGCCCGGCGCGCGGCCCAGGGCCTGCTGTCGCCGCGCGACGTGCTGGCGCTCGCCGACGCGCTGGATCGAGCGCAAGAGATTGCGCTGGTGTTTGGCGCAGTAGTCGGCAATGAGGTCCGGGCCGCGGCCGGAGCTGACGATGCCCGCCAGCGAGGGGGGCAGGTCATCGGCGCCGCCGTCGCTCGCATCGATTTCTCGAACGAGCTTGGCGCGGAAATCCGTCTTACGATCGTCGACGACCCGCCCAATGCATTCGGTGATGGCGTCATCCGGCCGGGTCAGATCCCCGAGCTCGACGAGCTGCGTGACGGCGCCAAGCAGGGCAAATCGTGGCTTCTGGAGCTCGAACGGCGCGAGCGCGAGCGGACCGGTGTCAAGAATCTAAAGGTTGGATTTCACCGGGTGTTCGGCTACTACATCGAATTGAGCATCGCGGCTTTGAGTCAGGGGCTGGATTACTACCGACAGCAGGAAACCGGTGCGACGACCATGGCGGAGCTGCTGGAGCGACTCGGCTACCAGCGCCGCCAGACGCTCGCTTCCGCCGAACGCTTCGTCACCGATGAGCTGCGGGAGCACGAGGCGCGGCAGGCCCGCTCGTCTATCCGCATGGTGGATCTGGAACGACAGACCTTCGATGCGTTGTTGCTCCGCGTCGGCGCTGAAAGCGGTGCGCTCACTCAGTCCGCGGCCGCGATTGCCGAGCTGGACGTCTACGCGGCATTCGCCGAGATCGCCGAGGAGCGGCGCTATGTCCGGCCAGCTATCGTCGAGCACGCCGAGACGGACATCGTTGGCGGGCGCCACCCGGTGGTTGAAGAAGCGGTCGGCTGGGGTGCCTATATCGGCGGGGACCTCCAGGTCCGCGGCGACGCGGCTGAGAACGGCAGTGGGACCGTCGACGCACCAGCGCTGATCCTGCTCACCGGTCCAAACATGGCTGGCAAGACGACCTACGGTCGCATGGCGCTGCTGATCTCGCTCATGGGGCAGTGCGGCAGCTACGTCCCGGCCGATCGGGCAACGCTCGGCCTCGTCGATCGGATCTGCCTTCGCTCGGGGGCGGGCGACGATATCGCGGCGGGCCAGAGCACCTTCATGGTCGAGATGACAGAAGCGGCCGCGATTCTGCGCACCGTCACACCCCGGAGCCTGGTGTTTTTCGACGAGGTCGGCCGCGGCACGAGCACGTATGATGGGATGGCCATCGCGCGGGCGATCGTCGAGCACCTCGCGGTGCCTGGGCGCGCCTGCCGGACGATCTTCTCGACGCACTATCACGAGCTTGCGGTGGTGGAAGCGCGATTGCCGCTGGTGCGGAACTTCCATATGGACGTTCGCGAGGGTGCGGGTGGCGTTGCCTTCACATATCGCATCGTGCCGGGGAGCGCGGATCGCAGCTATGGCGTCCATGTGGCGCGCCTCGCGGGGTTGCCCGCACCGGTGATCGCGCGCGCGACGGAGTTGTTGGCAGAGCTGGAGAGCGGCGTTGGGGGCGCATCCGCGGCCCTGATTCCCGGAACCGTGGCGAATCCTGCCGTACCGGAATTCGTGAATTGGCTCGGTGAGCTGGACGTAGAGCGGACGACGCCCCTGGAGGCGCTGAGTACGCTCGAGCGCCTGCGCGCGGAAGCCCGGGCGTGGGATGCGAGCCGAAAGCGAACAAAGGGGGACGACACGTGACGGCAGGTGACATCGCGCCATCCCAGGCGGCGGGAGCGGTTCGCTCGCGCGCCGAGTTCGGCTCGGACTACGTCGTAGAACTGTTGCGGGCACTGAACATCGAGTTCGCGGCCTTCAACCCCGGCTCGAGCTTCCGCGGTATTCACGATTCGCTAGTGAACTTCGACGCCGGCAAGCCACCCGAGATCATCGAATGCTGCCATGAAGAGATCTCGGTTGCCATCGCGCACGGGTATGCGAAGGCCACGGGGCGGCCGATGGTCGCGATTGCGCACAATGTGGTCGGCCTGCAACATGCGACGATGGCAATCTTTAACGCGTGGGTCGATCGAGTGCCGATCATCGTGCTTGGGGGAACCGGGCCCGTCGATCCGATTCGGCGACGGCCGCGGATCGACTGGATACACACGGCGCACGTCCAGGGCAACCTCGTGCGCGATTTCGTGAAATGGGATGATCAGCCGCCCAGCCTGCCGGCCTGTGCCGAATCGCTGACCCGCGCCTATAAGGTTGCGACGACGGCGCCCACAGCCCCGGTCTACGTGTGTTTCGATACCGAGCTGCAAGAAAAGCGGGTCGAAGAGGAGCTTTTCATTCCCGTTATGACCCGCTACGCGACGGCCTCCCCCGTCGCCCCAGAACCAATGGCGCTCGATCGGGCGGCAGAGCTGCTGGTTGGCTCGCAGCGACCGGTGATCATCGCCGACGCTATTGGGCGAGCGCCGGGCGGCGTGTCTGCACTCGTCGGCCTCGCGGAGGCGCTTGGCGCGCCCGTCATCGAGGCAGGCGACCGCTTCAGCATGCCGACGACCCATCCGCTTGATTCCACTGAGGCCAGGTTCGAGGCGCTCCGGGACGCGGACGCCGTAATACTCCTTGGCGTCATGGACCCGTACGGCGCACTCACCCGGGTCAACCGCGTCCTCCGCACGACGGAGTACGCTCAACCGCCGGACTGCAAGGTCATCACCATCGGCACGGGTGACCTGCTCGTGCGGAGCTGGACCGGCGACTTCCAGCGCCAGGTCCCGACAGACCTGCCCATCATTTCAGAGCCCCGTGTCGCCCTTCCGTTGCTTCTCGGCCTCGTGCGCGAGCGCTTGACGAGGAACGCGGAGGCGCGCGACCGTTTCTCGAACCGGGGCGCGGAGTGGGCGGATAAGAACCGCGAACAACGCAGGCGGTGGCGGGCGCAGGTGTCCGCCACGGAGCAGCGTTCGCCGCTCGCGCTCCCGTTTGTGGCCCAAACGGTCTGGGACGTGATCAAGAATGAAGACTGGTGGCTGGCCAACGGAAATTTGAATGACTGGTCGCGTCGCCTCTGGGACTTCCGCCAGCCGCATCAGTACCTCGGCGGGAGCGGGGGCGCGGGCCTCGGCTACGGAATGGGCGCCTCGATCGGGGCGGCGCTGGCAGCGAGGGGCACGAACCGCCTGACGGTCAATCTCCAGGCCGACGGGGACCTCCTCTTCACACCAAGCGCGTTCTGGACGGCCGCGCATCATGGCGTGCCAATGCTCACCGTGATCCACAACAATCGCTCCCTCTACAACTCGGAGGAGCATGGCATCCAGATCGCGGAGTACCGCGACCGCCCCATCGAGCGCGCAGGTATCGGCACCCAACTCCGGGACCCGAACGTTGACTTCGGCATGCTCGCCCGCTCGTACGATTGCTACGGCGAGGGACCGATCGAGCGCCCCGAAGACCTCCGACCTGCTCTCGAGCGCGCCCTCCGCGTCGTGAAGGACCAGGGGAAAATGGCCGTCGTGGATGTCGTCTCCGAACCGCGATAATCCCGAACGGGAGGGGGCGTGGCGACCTAGGACGAGCAAATCCGCAGCTTGCGACCGTTCGGCGTCGAGCCTAGGCAAAGAGAAGGGTCGCACGACTCGGGTGAGGGTAGTGAGCAAGGGTATGTTATGAAGAGCTACGCGTTTCGGGTTATTGTCGAGCCGGACGAGGACCGATGGCATGCTTATTGCCCAGTCTTGGAGGAGCGCGGGGCCGCCACTTGGGGCCACACGCGCGAGGAGGCGCTGAAGAATATCGACGAAGTTGTCCGAATGGTCGTCGAGGATTTGATCGAAGATGGGGAACCGTTGCCCGAGGGGCCGGGGGATGAGGTGGCAACCTTTGCCGACCCCCGTGTTCTCGTGACCATCTGAGCTTGCCAATCGACTACGGGCGGCTGCGCGGGCTGACGGCCCGCGAGTTTGTTGGAGCGCTCGAGCGGGACGGATTTGAGTTTAGACGCCAGGTGGGAAGCCATCAACGTTATCACCACACCGATGGTCGCAGAGCGACGGTGGCATTCCACCATCCCGGCGACACATTTCCTCTGAAAACGCTGAAATCCATGATTGAGCGACAGGCGAAGTGGACAGAATCGGATCTTCATCGCCTGGGCCTCATGTGACACGCAGGAATACGACCTACAATGCCGATTCGTGAGCTCGATCCTGAGGTTATCGCCCAGATCGCCGCGGGCGAGGTCGTGACCCGCGCGGGTGATGCCGTCAAAGAGCTCGTCGAGAACGCGATCGATGCCGTACTCGCGCGGAGGACCCCCGGGAGTCGAGCAGGGATGGGCGATCCGGATGCCCCTTTGCGGACCGCACCCGCAAACACCGAGCTCGTCGACGCCACCCGGATTGGAATCGTGAGCGTCGAGATCCGCGACGGCGGCTACACGCGGATCGAGGTGGCCGATGATGGCTGTGGGATCCCCGAGGAGGATCTCGTGCTCGCCCTCCGGCGCCACGCCACGAGCAAGATCAACGACGCGCACGACCTCGAGCGAATTGGCTCGCTCGGCTTCCGGGGGGAGGCGTTGGCCGCGATCGCCGCGATCGCTGACGTTACGATCATAAGCGCGACGGCAGATGCCGCGCTCGGCGCGAGCGTCGCGTCCTATGACGGAGAGGCGGGGCCAGTTCGCGGCCAGGCACGACGGCCCGGGACCACCGTAGTGATCGAACAGCTCTTCGAGCGCGTGCCGGCGCGGCGCAAGTTTCAACGGGCACCTTCGGCAGAAACGAGCTACATCGGGCAGCTCTTGCAGGGCTACGCGCTCACCTATCCCGAGATCGCGTTCACCCTCCTCTGCGACGGGCGCACCGTCCTCCGAACGGCGGGCACGGGCGACTTGCGCGACGTGGCCGGCGCGCTCTATGGGCCGGAGGCGACGCAGGATCTCGTCGCCGTGCATGACGAGCGCACCGCGGATGACGCAACGCTGGCGTCAATGGCGGTGAGCGGGCTTGTCGGTCTCCCGTCGCTCCACCGCGCAACCCGCGGCGGCATCGTGCTCTCGGTCAACCGCCGGCCCGTGTCGAACCGCTGGGCGGCGTTTGCGATCGAGCAGGCGTACGCGACTCAGATCCCGATCGGCCGCCATCCGATCGCGATCCTCGATCTGACGATCCCACCCGCGGAGATCGACGTCAACGTCCATCCCACCAAACATGAAGTCCGCATCTTGAAGGATCGCCTCGCCTTCAGCGTGCTCCAGCGGGCGGTGCGGTCAACACTCACGAACTTCATCGGGATGCCGCGGGTCGGCGAGCGATTCGCCGACCCGACTCCCGTGCCCGAAGACGCCTTCGGGGGCGCCGAGATGTCGCTGTTTGGATCGACGGGATCCGAGGTTGAGTCACAGCCTGGGGATGAGTGGCCTCGCCCCCAACTCGGAGCGCTCCGGATCCTGGGGCAGGTTGCGCTGACGTACATCATCTGCGAGGGCAAGGCCGGCATGTATCTCGTCGATCAGCACGCCGCGCACGAGCGAGTCATGCTCGAGCGGCTCGAAGCGGACGTCGCGCGCGGCGGTCGCTCCCAGCTTCTGCTCGACCCGGTGGTCGTGACCCTGCCGCGCGTGCTGCGGGCCGCGGCGGACGACTACGTCGCCGCGCTGGTGGAGCTCGGCTTCGACGCCGAGCTCTTTGGCGACGCCGACGCCGTCGTTCGCGCGGTTCCCGCGGCACTGCGGCCGCAGGACCTGGATCGCGTGCTTCGGGAGACGCATGAGGCGTTGGATGAGGAGGGCGCGGGGCCAGATTGGCGCCACCGGCTCGCGGTGCTGTTTTCGTGCAAGACCGCGGTCAAGGCGGGTCAGCGCCTCGAGATCGCCGAGATGCAGGCCCTGTTGGAACAGCTCGACGAAACGACGCTGTGTGCTACGTGCTCCCACGGTCGGCCAACCGCGATCCTGCTCTCCCACTCCCAGCTCGAACGGGAGTTTGGCAGGCGCTAACCAGCCCCGCTTCGCTCCTCCCAAGCACGACCGATCGGCCTGGACTTGTGAGTTCCTACCACCCACCCTCGCCCTCACCCACAGGGAGGGCGGGAATCCGTCGCCAGTGCGCGGCGAACTCCGCGCGCACGTCGCTGAGGGCGCCGGCTGGGATTGCCTCGCGGATGCGGCGCATCAGCCCGAGAATGAACGCGAGGTTGTGGATCGTGGCCAGGGTGTAGGCGAGGAGCTCGCCTGCAACGAATAGATGCCGCAGGTAGGCCCGCGTGAAGGTGGTGCAGGTGTAGCAGCCGCAGCCGGGGTCCAGGGGCGTGAAGTCCTCTTTGAACGTCGCGTTGCGGATGGCGATGAGCCCGTCGGGGGTGTAGAGGGTGCCGTGGCGGGCGAGTCGGGTAGGCGTCACGCAGTCAAACGTATCGATGCCCCGCTCGACGCCATCGAAGATATCCTCCGGCTCGCCGATGCCGAGCAAGTGGCGAAACCGGTCCTCCGGCAAGGCGGACATGCTCCAGTCGAGCACGTGGCGCATCTCTTCCTTGGAGCGACCGAGTGATCCGCCAACCGCGTAGCCATCGAACGGGAGCGCCGCGATCTCGGCGGCGCTCTCGCGGCGAAGCTCCTCGAACGGCCCCCCCTGGACGATGCCGATCAACGCCTGATCGGGCCGGGTGCGTGCATCGAGGCAACGCCGCGCCCAACGGTGGGTCCGCTCGAGCGCCTCGGCCGTGTACTTCGCGTCGTGCAAAGGCGAGGTGCATTCGTCGAAGGCCAGGATCAGGTCCGCGCCGAGCTTCTCCTGGACGCCGATAGAGATCTCCGGCGTGAAGCGGTGGGTCGAACCGTCGATATGCGAGGTGAAGGTCACACCGTCCGCGTCGACACGGGTCATGCGGGGCCGCTGTCCTCGCACGGGCCGCCGGTTTTCATCCTCGTCGGGGAACATGCTTGCGATCTTGCCGACGCCGTGCTCCAGGCCGAATCCCAGGCTGAAGACCTGCCAGCCGCCGCTGTCCGTCATGATCGGCCCATCCCAGCTCATGAACCGGTGGAGGCCGCCGTGCTCCGCCACCAGGTCCGCGCCAGGCCGCAGATACAGGTGGTAGGCGTTCGCGAGAATGAGCTCGGCGCCGAGGTCGCGCACCTCGTCCGGGGTCAGGCTCTTCACCGAGGCCTGCGTCGCCACAGGGCAGAGCGCCGGGGTCGCAACGGTGCCGTGCGGCGTCGTGAGCGTGCCGAGGCGCGCGCGTGTAGTCGGGTCCTGGCCGCGGACTTCGAAGCTGATGGCGCTCATGAAGGCCTCGTCCGGTGCTCGGGGCGCGTTGACGTTCGCGCAAACCGAGTGATAAGGTCTGGACCACTGGGGGAGTGTCGGAATTGGCAGACGAGCGTGACTTAGGATCACGTGCCGAAAGGCGTGCGGGTTCGAGTCCCGCCTTCCCCACCACCCATTGTACGGTCCAGCTTCGCGGCGTTAGCTCGAACCCGTCAAGCACACTGATCGGAAGCCGCCTGGCTCAAGATCGGGGTCTTGTCCGTCCTCAACGGAGCCCGGCGTAAGGCGTAAAGGCAAGCAGCCATGAGCGACCCGGGCTACTCGATCTGGATCATCATCGTTCTGGTCGCGTTGATCTTCGTCGTCCTCTGGGGGACGCTCGTTGCCTTTCTCGCTTTTGGCACCTGGATGATCGTCCGCTTGATGCCCAAGGACGATCGCAACAACCAGCCGCGAGATGATTTCGATCGCTGACCGGAGTCCGTCTGGGGCGAGCGGGTAGAATATGGCGACGGCGTGATTGGCGAGTTGCTGTTCGGTATGGTTCGCCTCGCCCACGCGCTCGCTGCCGCGACCTGGGTCGGAGGGGCCGTGATCTTCTCGGCAGCTCCCTCCCTCAGCAAGAGCCTCGGCGGAGAGGACGGGCGGCGGCTTCGTGAGGTCCTGCGGGGCGGTGTCGCCGTGTTTGTGCTGACGGGCGTGATCATGACCGTCGATCGCCTGGGCAGTGCACCGGTCCCGCCAACCTACTTCGCCGTGCTGGCAGGCAAGGTTGCGGTCGCGGCTTGGATGTTCGCCATCGCGCGCGGCGCGGGCAAGCGTGATGCGCGCGCGTCCGATCCGGCGCGACGATTGCTCGTGCTTGGGGTGCTGGTGTACGCGTTGGCGATGGTGCTGCGAAGCATCTACGAGCACGCCATTCGCCTCTGAGAGCGGCCGCATCCGGGGCTCGCGACGGGAGATTCAATGACGTCTAGTCAGAGGAGCATCGCGCCATGAGCGGCGCTGACCTCGGCGCGGCAGCGCTCGTGGCAGGCCTCGCGATGGCGCTCAGCGCCATGGCGGCCGGGATCGTCGGCGCGCGGAATCACAACACTCGGCTCCTGGCGGCCGCGCGCAACGGTGCCTACGTCGTCGCGGCGCTGCTCTGCCTGGCTTCCCTCACGCTCATCGTCGCCTTCCTGACCCATGACTACTCGCTGCGCTACGTGGCCGAGCGATCGAGCCGCTCCATGCCCCAATACTACGTTGTCGCGGCCTTCTACAGCGGACAGCAAGGCTCCCTGCTCTATTGGGCCACCGCACTGGGAATCCTCTCGACTCTCGCTATTCGCACGACGTACCATCGACTGCACGACCTGATCGGGTACGCCATCGCCGTCCTGATGTCGATTCTGGCGTTCTTTCTGCTCATGCTCGCGTTTGTCTCGACTCCATTCGAGCGCCTGCCCATCCCGCTGAGCGATGGCCGCGGCCTGAATCCCCTGCTATACGACAGCGGTATGCTGTTTCACCCGCCGATGCTCCTGTTGGGTTACGCCTCGGTCGCCGTCCCCTACGCTTTTGCAATCGCGGCGCTCATCGCCGGGCGGGAGGACGCGGACTGGATGCGGATCACGCGGCGCTTTGCGCTTTTCGCCTGGGCGTTTCTCGGAATCGGCAACCTGCTCGGTGCCTGGTGGGCCTACCACGTGCTCGGGTGGGGCGGCTACTGGGGGTGGGACCCGGTCGAGAACTCGGCGATCATGCCGTGGCTGGCCCTCACGGCGTACATCCATTCGGTCATGGTCCAGCAGCGCCGGGGCATGCTCAAAGTCTGGAACATGGGTCTCATTATCACGACCTTCTGTCTGGCGGTGCAGGGCACCTTCATCGTGCGCAGCGGGGTGATCTCCTCCGTGCACTCGTTCGCGCAGTCGGCGATCGGGCCGTACTTCTTCGCGTTCCTCGCCACGGTCGTCATCGCTTCAGTGACGGCGCTCGTGTACCGGCTGCCGGTGTTGCGGCGCGAGCAGCCGTTCGAGAGTGTCGTGTCCCGCGAGTCGGGCTTCCTTTTGAACAACGTGCTGCTCGTCGGCATCGCTTTCGCGACGTATTGGGGAACGATCTTCCCCATCCTGTCCGAGGCCATCCGGGGCGTCAAGGCGACCGTCGGCGCGCCGTTTTACCAGCAGGTGAACGGGCCGCTTCTGCTCGGCCTGCTCGTGCTGATGGGGATCGGGCCGCTGCTCCCGTGGCGGCGGGCGAGCCATGAGCATTTGCGACGCAGCTTCGTCACCCCGCTCGCGATCGCCGGCGTCGGCACGCTCCTGCTCGCGATCCTGGGCCTCCGCGCACCGGCCGCGCTGCTCGCGCTCGCCGCCAGCATCTTCGCCGCGGCCACCGTCGGGTGGGAGTACTACCGCGGCGTTCGTGCGCGCATGCGGTCGACCGGCGAGGCCGCGCCGCTGGCCTTTGTCCGGCTCGTCAGCCGGGCGCGCTCGCGCTACGGCGGCTACCTGGTGCATCTCGGCGTCGTGCTGATCGCGGTTGGCGTCATCTGCTCCTCATCGTTCCAGCTTGCGCGTGAGGCGACGTTGGCGCCGGGTGGCTCGATGACGATCGGGCGCTACACGCTGGCTAACCAGGGGTTGGAAGAGGGCCGGATGCCCGGTGGGCGCACGGTGACTGCGCGGGTACTCGTGACCGAGAGCAACGGGGCGAGCCGGGTTGTGACCCCCGCGAAGGTGTTCTATGAGAACTTCAACGACCAGCCGGCGACGCACGTCGCGATCGAGACCGACGATCTCGAGGACCTCTACCTCGTGCTTGCCGGCTGGGCGGACGATGGCTCGATCAGCCTGGCGGCATTCGTGAACCCGATGGTGTCGTTGATCTGGCTCGGGGGTCTCGTGCTGCTGTTGGGCACGGGGGTGACCCTGTGGCCTGAACGCGTCGCCGTGCCGCAGCCGCTCGCCGCGCCGCGTCGGCAGTTGCTCGGCGTCGAGGTTTGAGGATCAACTCGTGACCAGCCGCTATCCAAGAACGCGTTTTGACAAACTTCCGAGACTTGCCAGGCTACTTGGCGCTGTTCTGATGATCGGCGTGCTCGGCGGCTTTGTCTTCGCCAGCCCGGGTCGAGCGCAGTCCGTCGACGATGAGGCGCACCGCATCGGCCAGACCCTGCAATGTCCGGTCTGTGAGGGGCAGTCGGTCGCGGAGTCGCACTCGCAGCTTGCTACCCAGATGCGCACCGTCATCCGGGAAAAGCTCACCGCTGGCGAGAATGAGCGGCAGATCACGCAGTACTTTGTCGACCGCTACGGCGAGTCCGTGCTGCGGATGCCTCCGCGGAGCGGCTTCACGGCGATAGCCTGGATCGTGCCGTATCTCGCCGTCGCGCTCGCGGTCTTTTTCTTGGTGCGGACGGTGGGGTGGCGCAAGCGAACGCCGCCTCCCGTGGCCCCAAGTGATCCAGCGCTCGATACCTACCTGGAGGAGGTCGATCGCTCCTACGATCAGGTGCGGGATGAGGCGTTGCGTTGACCCCCGTGCTCGCCGTCCTTCTCCTCATTATTGGCCTCGCCATCTTCGTGTATCCGATCTACCGGCGTGGGGCCCACCCCGAGGCCCAAGCGCTCCCAGAGCGGCTTGTCGAGCTGCAGGAGCGGTACCGCAACGCACTGGCCGACCTGCAGGACACGGAGACCGATTGGCAGATCGGCAACCTCTCCGAACCGGACTACGCGGTCGCGCGCGAGCGCAACCGCCGCGTCGCGGCCGAGACGCTCCGCACGATCAGCACCATCGCCGTTGCGCGCGACCGGGTCCGGGCTGAGCTGGAGCGCGAAATCGCCGCGGCGACGAGCGCGCAGCTCGCGGAAACCGGGCGGCGCTCACCCTCTAGTAACGGCGTCCACCAAAGCGCCGCAGAGGTCATACCAGTCGCGTGGCGGGAGCCACGTCGTTCGGTGGTTCCGACTCCCTTGCTTGTCGGGGCCAGCCTGGCGGTGGTCGCGATCGCTGGCATCGTCGGGCTTTACGTCCGAACGCTCCAAGTCCAGGCAAATCAGACGCCGCTTGCGACATTGCCGATCTCTCACGCCCACACGATCCTGCTGGACGAGGGTGGGGTCATCTGGGTAGGTCACCACAACGGGCTCCTGCGGAGCGAGGATGGCCGAGTCTGGGAGGCCGTTCCGATCGCGGGCGAGGTCATGGCGTTCGTGCGCGCGCCCGGGGGCACGACCGAGCTCGCGCTAGGCCACGACGTGCTGCTCACACGTGACCAACCCCGTGAAGCCTGGCGCCCGCTCGAGCACAACCTGCCCGGTACCGACGTCCACGGCGCGGGCATCGGCGGGCGCGGGCTGTACGCCTATGTGGAAAATCGGGGCCTGTTTCGCTCGCCCGATGGCCGTGATTGGGAACAGACGGGGCCCGCGCTTCGCGAGGGCGTGAGCGGCCTTGCGGTCATGCCGGGTGCGGATAGCGACGACGTGTTCGTCGTGGCCGGTGGTACGCTGCTGCGGTCGCGCGACGCCGGACGCATCTGGAACTCGGCCGCCGGCGCCGCCAGCATGGCCCTCCTCGGCGCCGTGCAGAGCGTCGCGACCGATCCGACCACGAAACTTGTCTACGCGGGGACAGTCGACGGGCTCTATCGGAGCGCCGATAACGGCTCCTCATGGACCCGGCTGCCGTTTCGTGGCGCGGTCTTTGCCGTCGCCGCGCGTGGCGAGCGAGTCGCCGTCATCGACGAGCAGCGGCAGTACTTCATGAGTGGCGACGGTGGTGGAAGCTGGGAGGCGAGCCGATGATCACCGTCAAATGGCTTCTCGTGCTTACCGCAGTTGTCTTGCTTATTCTTGGGTCGCCCTCCGCGCTCTTGGCCGCGCAGGAGACGGAGTCGATCGCCGTCAGCGGCCGAATCGTGAATGGGACGAGCGGTGGTGCGACCCCGGTCGGCCAGCCGGTGCGCGTCATCGCGCTCGGCACCGAGCGCGTGCAGGGAAATTGGGAGGCGCCCGTCCAGGAGGACGGCACGTATTCCGTGACCGATGCGATTCGCATCCCTGGCGCGACCTACGCAGTCGGGATCGAATACGCCGGCGGGACGTACATCGACCGCCTGGATCTGACGCCCGAGTCGGCGGTGGTCGTTCAGGACCTGACGGTGTACGAAAGCGTGGCGGTCGATCCGGGCATTCGCTTCGATCAGAGCGCCGTCGTATTCGCGGCGCCCAACGTGGAGCGCGGGACCCTCGAGGCGACGGAGGTCCACAGCCTGGTCAACCCCACGGACGTAACGTTCATTCCCAGCGCGCAAGGTCCGGGCGGGCCCGCTGGACTCCTCGTCTTCGCGCTGCCACCGGGTGCCGTCGAGTTGACACCGTTGATGGGGCTCGAGTCCGAACAGATGGCGCAAATCGACCGTGGCTTCGCCTCGTTGATGCCGATCTACCCGGGGCGGACGGACCTCTCCTTTCGCTATCGGTTTCCGTACCCGGAATCCACATTTCATTTCGAGCGGACCGTCCGCTATCCAGTGGAGCTCTACCGCGTGCTGTCGAGCGAGTCCGGTCTAACGCTGCGCAGTCCCCAGCTTGTCGAGACTACCCGCGCGGACATCGGCGGCCGATCGTTCCAGACCGTCAGCGGAGGGCCGTTCGACCGGGGGGTCGCGATCGCTGTCGACGTTGCTGGACTGCCTACGCAGGGGTTCTCGTTCGGTAGCTTTCCGCTCTGGACGATCACGGCCGCGGGGGCCCTGGCTGGGTTCGGAATCGTCGTCGTGGCGCTCCGTCGCTCGAGCCCGGTCACGGCCGATGTCCTGGTGCCGAAGGATGAGGAAGAGATCATCGAGCGGCTCCTGGTTCTGGAGCGCGAGCACGCCGAGGGGCGCATCGACGAGGAGTCCTACCGTGACGGGCGTCAGGCGCTGGTCGCCACGGCGCTCGCGCTGGCGCCGAGCCGTACGACGCGCGGCAACGGCGGTCCGCGCTAGGCTACCTGGTGGGTCAGTTCTCATTCACCTTGTCATGCGTCGTCGCGGCGGCTACGTACGGGCGAGGCTCGCCTCACCCGTCCCTATAGTCGTTGGGGCGCGTTGCCGTGCGGTCGGGGCAAGCCCCGCCCCTACCAGTTCCGGCCGCGGCTGGTATGGCCATCGTCGTAAGAACTGATCGTCTGGGCGTGCGAAATCAGAGGGTCGGGGATGCCGGATTCGAACCGGCGGCCTCTTGCTCCCAAAGCAAGCGCGCTACCAGGCTGCGCTAATCCCCGTGGGTCCCGAATTATAGCTGGGTCAGGAATGCGACGAGCTTTTGGGCGGCGCGCGCCCGGTGACTCACCCTATTCTTGGCTTCGCTCGACAGCTCGGCCATTGTGCCGCCCGCTTCCGGGACGAACATGATAGGGTCGAACCCGAATCCACCCTCGCCGGTTGGCAGGCGGGTAATGCGCCCTGAGCAGGTGCCCTCGAAGACGTGCTCGACGCCGGTTGCGTCGACGTAGACGATGGCGCAGACGTATTTGCAGCCGCTCCCCGCTTCGGGAACATCGCGCATCAGCTCGAGCACTCGCGCGTTCTTGACTGGCCCGTCCGGGATGCCCTCGAACCGGGCGCTGTAGATGCCGGGAGCGCCGGCGAGCGCGTCGATCTCGAGGCCGGAGTCTTCGCCGAGCGTCGGCAACGCGGTCGCTTGCGCGTACGCCATCGCCTTGAGGCGGGCGTTCTCCTCGTACGTCGCACCGGTCTCCTCGACGTCGAGGATGGTCCCGATTTGCGGGGGCGTAACCAGTTCGAGCCCTAAGGACGCGAGCAGCGCGGTGAGCTCCCGGATCTTGCCCGCGCTCGTCGTGGCGAGCAGCAGCCGCTGCTCTGCCCTAGCGGCGCCAGGCACTCGGCTTGGGGCTCGGAGCGGCCGACTCGCCGCGGGCGGTGAGCTCGCCGAGCATCCGCTCCTCGGTTCGCTCGGCGAGCGTCTCCGGGCTCGGCTTGCCGAACGTGCGCTCCTCGAACCTCGCGATGATCCCCACGATCTCGTCGCCGTTGAGGTCGCCGCGCTTGAGGAGCTCGTCGACGATCTCGTCCGCTGCCTCGTGGTACTCGGCGAGCAGGTGCTTCACTTTCTTGAACTGGTCGTCCAGGATTCGCTCGATGTCACGGCGCATCTTGGCGTCAGGCCCCTGCATCGCGCCGAACGCGCCGACGTGGTACAGGGAGCCGTTCATGCCGTAATGCCCGACGATCGCGCCTGCGATCGTCGTCGCCTTCTGGAGGTCGCTGTTTGCGCCCGTGAACTCCGTGCCGAGATACACCTGCTCGGCGGCCTTGCCCGCCAGCGAGACCTGGATATCTGCCAGGAGCTCGTCGATGCTGTAGCCGTAGATCTCCTCCATCGGCTTCGGCATCATGTAGCCGAGCGCCTCGCCATGGCGGATGATCGTGAGCTGGACGACCCGCTCCTTGGGCATGAGCTTCACGAGGGAGATCGCGTGGCCTGCTTCGTGGTAGGCGATGCGCCGTTTGTCTTCGGTGGACATGCTCTTGATGGGCTGCCGGAGACCCGTCTCGAACATCTCCATCGCGAGCATCAGGTCTTTCATCTCGACCGCATCGCGCCCATCGAAGTGGGAGACGACCACGCCCTCGTTGATGATGTACTTGATCGCAACCGGCGTGTAGCCGATGGTGTCCATCGACAGGCGGTCCAGGGACAGCTCCGGGTCATGCTTCACGCGATCGAGGTAGTACTTGAGGATCTCTTTGCGGCCCATGAAGTCGGGTGCGTCGATGCTGATCTTCCAGTCGAATCGGCCGGGCCGAAGGAGCGCGGCGTCAAGGACGGACGCAAGGTTCGTGGCGCCCATGGTGAGCACGGCCGGGCGGTCCGCCCCGCGCGAGCGCAGTCCCATGGAGCGAAGGAGCTTCGTCTTGCGGCTCTCATCCATCCGTGGTGGGTCCATCTGCAACAGCAGCTCGTTCAGCAGGCCTGTGCCTCCGCCCATCATGCCGCCCAGCAGGCCCGGGGCGCCGCCCCCCTGGGACCCGCGCGACCCGCCGATGGCGTCGATCTCGTCGATGAAAACGATGCAGGCGCCGAACTTGCGCGCCAGTTTGCGCGCCTTGCCGTAGAGCATCATGACGCGCAGGTTCCCGATCCCCATGAACATGTTCTGGAAGCTCGGAGCGCTCGCGTAGCAGAACGGAACGCCCGCTTCGGTGGCGATGCACTGGGCCAGATAAGACTTTCCCGTGCCGGGAGGGCCGATCATGAGGAGCCCCCGGTGGACCTCCCCGCCCATGTCTCTAAAGTGCTTCACGCCCCGCAGAAGCGTGACGATGCGAGTGGCAAGCTCCAGCACCTCGGGATTGCCCTTGTAGTCCTGGAAGCCCACACCCGTTTCGCCCGGCATCAGCCAGTACATTCGGCCACGGCCGAGAAACCAAAAGATCGCCCCGAATTGCACGATGACGAATACGATGGCGAACATGATCTGGAAGAGCATGAGCAGGCCATACATGACCGGCTCCTGCACGACGTCAGAAAATGGCGAGAAGAAGACGAACCAAACGACGCCGCCGATGACTCCCAGCACCAGGAGCACCCGGAGCCAGAACCCCATGAACTGGCCGACGCGGTCCAGCGTGTCGTCGATCTTGCGGTCGAGATCGTCTCGCGCGTCACGCGAGAGGCTGTGTTCCAAGGGGATCTCCTATTCGACGCGCTCGATCTTTCCATCAGAGTCGAGCGTAAAGACGTACGGGATGTAGGCGACATCCCCGCGCTGGGATGACGCCGAGCGGGGTGGCGCCTGGAGCACGATGTAGACGTGCATGCTCCCGTTCGGGATGGGATACCCGCCAATGTACTGGGCCTGCTCGATGCGGCGACCCACCTCTTTGGCGCGATCGAGCTGACGCTGGGTGTCCTCGAGGCTATTGCCGCGCCGCTCGAGATCCCGAATCACCCGATCGCTGTACGCGTCCCAGATCAGCTTCGCGTCATAGCTCTGCTGACCGCGAAGATACGCGGCGGTCGTAGACGGCTCTTCCTGGCTCGTGGGCCGATACGTGCCGCTGGCGCTCGTTGCCGAATGCCCCACGGCTGGAAGTGAGACGTTGAGCGCGCTTGCGGCGATGATGCCCGCAACCGCGACGAAAAGGACGGCAGTCAGACGGGCATGCCGGGCAATCCCGGCCGCCGTGCGGACCACGATCCGCCGCGCAACGCGCGTTATGATGTTCACGTAGCCCCCAATCCACTCCCAGGCGGCGCAATCAAGCAAGTGGAGCCAATGTGCTGCCGTCTGCCCAGGAGTGAGCTTACGGGTAGGGTATCCGAGTCTCGCTTCCCGGTTCAACGTGGCAAAGTGCCCAACACTTCCCCTTGGAGTTTGATACGTGGCGGATCGCCGGCTCCGCGTTGCTGTTGTCTATGGAGGCCGCTCGGGCGAGCACGAAGTGTCCATCGAATCGGCGCGCTCGGTGATGCAGGCAATCGACCGTGACCGCTACGAGGTCATTCCAGTCGGAATCACGCAGCGCGGGCGCTGGCTGCTCGCCGATCCCGAGTCGCTGCGCGAGGGCCTGCTCGAAGCCGCGGGCCGCCTCCTCCCAAGCGCCGAGCCGCGGAGCTCGGACGTCTCGAGCGCACGCCGAGGTGACTCGCCGACGATTACGCTCGGCGAAGGGATGGACGTCGTCTTTCCCCTGGTCCATGGAACCTACGGCGAAGACGGCTGCTTGCAAGGGCTCTTCGAGCTGGCGGGGCTCCCATACGTCGGCTCGTCGGTGTCGGCCTCGGCTGTGGGCATGGACAAGATCCTCATGAAATCCGTGTTTGCGGCAAACGGGCTCCCCTCGGTGAGCTACCTGCCCGTCCGCCGGGCCGATTGGGAGCGCGACCCGCGCGCCTGGCTGGATGAGATTGCAACCCGCATCGGCTTCCCCTGTTTCGTGAAGCCCGCAAACCTGGGCTCCAGTGTCGGCATCAGCAAGGTAATCTCGGCTGCTGATCTCGCACCAGCGCTCAACCTGGCCGCGGAGTTTAGCGCGCGTCTGATCGTCGAGCAGGGGATTACGGTGCGGGAGCTGGAGTGCGGGGTCCTCGGGAACGATGCGCCGGAGGCGTCGATCGTCGGCGAAGTCATTCCGGACCGCGAGTTTTACGACTACGAGGCGAAGTACTATGATCCGCAAACCAAATTCGTCATACCGGCCGACATCCCGGCCGACGTGGCGGAAGAGGTTCGGACAATGGCGGTGCGGGCTTTTACCGCGCTGGGCGCCTCAGGCCTCGCCCGGGTCGACTTCTTCCTCGAGCGAGAGAGCGGTCGAGTCTACCTCAATGAAATCAACACGATTCCGGGGTTTACGGCAATGAGCGTCTACCCACGACTGTGGGCGGCGTCGGGCGTGCCGTACGCGGATCTCATCGATCGACTGATCGCGCTTGCCCTCGCTCGTCACGGGGACGAGGCCCGCAATCGGACCGAATACGAGCATTGAGCTGAGTTAGCCTGTCACTGAGGCGTGACGACCATGGATGCACTTCGGTTCTCCGGCGAGCAGCGGTTTGCGCTGCGTCCGGAGCAGCTCTGGCGCTTCGTCGCCGACACCGACGGCCTCAACCGCGCCATCGGTCTTCCCGCCGCGACGTTCACGTATGCGGGACGGTCGGACGGAGGCTCGACCACGACCGGATCCTACTACCAGGGGCCTTTGCTGTTGGCCCGGTGGCTTGAGCACCCGTTCGAGTTCCTGCGGCCGCGGCACTACGAGGTCCTCCGAGAGTACACCGGCGGCCCGGCCAGCCTGCTGTTTATTTCGATCCGCAGCATGCTCGACCTCATTCCTGATGGTGACGGGACGTTGGTACGGGTATGCGGCGAGATCGTGCCCCGCAATGCGATTGGCATGATGCTCGCCAGCCACGTCGTCGGTCCTCGTTTCAGCGGGCGCGTCCTCGCGCAGTGCCGTCAGTACGTCGCGCGGCTCGGGAATGCCGGGACCGCCCGGTATCCGTTCCACCCTCCGACGGGGCATGTCGACGAGCGCCGGACCCGGGTGCTTGCCCGCCGGCTCGTCGACGACGGTGCGCCGCCAGTGATCGCGGAACGCCTCGCCGAGCACCTCTGCCGATCCGCCGACGATCAGGTCACCGACATGCGCCCCTACGAGCTTGCTGACTCCTGGGGCGAGGAGCGCGATGCGACGCTGGTGACGTTCCTCCAGGCAACGACCGTTGGTCTCCTCGAGATGCGCTGGGTCGTCTTGTGTCCCAACTGTCGGGTACCGAAGGCAACCTACACGACGCTTTCCGAGCTCCGGGTCGAAGCGTCGTGCGAGACCTGCAACATGGTCTTCGCTGCCAACCTCGACCGGCTCGTCGAGGTTCGGTTCGCGCCAGCGTCGGCGATCCGTGAAGTGACCCGTGCCGTGTTCTGCACTGGTGGACCCGAGGCAACGCCGCATCTCGTCGCGCAGGCGGAGCTCGCGCCCGGCGAGATCGCCACCTGGCAGCTCTCCGCCCGGCCTGGCGCACTCCGCGTCCGCTCGCCGCAGAGCGCGGCGAGCGCGATCCTTGGTGTGGCGATGGATTCTCCGGGGGGTCAGACGTCGGCCGAATCTGATTTGCAAGCTGGCAGTGCCAGCACCGTCTCGTCCGTCACCTACGGAGTCCAGCGGGAGTCCACCGAGCCCGAGGAGGCCGAGGTCGTGCCGGGCCCGCTCGAGATCAACGTGCGGAACGATACCGGTGTCTTGGCTGTCGTCGCGCTCGAAGAGTGCGCCTGGCCGGAGAACGCCGCGACCGCCTCAATGGTCGGGAGCCTGCAGGAGTTTCGGGACCTCTTCTCGTCCGAGATCCTGGCGTCTGGCGTCCAAGTAGCGATCGAGTCCCTCGCCCTGATCTTCACGGACCTGGCTGGGTCCACCGCGCTCTACGAACGGATCGGCCAGGCGCGCGCATTCCGGCTCGTCCATGAGCACTTCGCCGTGCTGGACCAGGTTATCCGTGCCAATCGCGGCGCGACGGTGAAGACGATCGGTGATGCCGTCATGGCGGTCTTTCCGACCCCGGCGCACGCGACGCGCGCGGCGATTGGGATGCAGTGCGCGATGCGCACGTACCGGGGCGAGGAGGAGAGTGACCCGGCGCTGCTCCTCAAGATCGGCATGAATGCGGGCCCATGCGTTGTGGTCACGCTGAACAACCGGCTCGATTACTTCGGCACCGCGGTCAACCTCGCGGCTCGCATGGCCCATCTGGCGCGCGGAGGCCAGATTGTCCTGCCCGCCGCGCTGAGAACCGACCCAGCGGTGGCCACCGTGCTTGGGAGCGAATCGGTGCGCGTGGAGAGCTACGAGGAGTCGGTTCGTGGGATGGACCGCCCCTTCGAGCTCGCTCGGATCGAGATCATCGATTTGTCGGACGCAACCACCCTTGCGGCCGGCGAGAGTCAGGCTGACGACGCGAGCGCTTCGGTTACTGCCTGAGTGACCTGATCGACGTCCGCTTCGGAATGTGCAAGCGAGACGAACCAGGCTTCGAACTGCGATGGCGCCGCGTAGACGCCGCGGGCCAGCAGTCCGTGGAAGAGCTGGGCATAGCGCTCGACGTCGCACCCTTTCGCGGTGGCCTCGTCGCGAACTTCTGCCGTAGCGAAGAACGGGGTCAGCATCGAGCCGACGCGCTGGACGCGCAACGGCGCATCAACAGCCTGCGCGGCGGCCGCGATGCCGGCCTCGAGGCGGGCGCCGAGGGCCTCGAGGCGCTCATACACCGCGGGGTCACGCAGCAGCTCGAGCGTCGCGGCGCCCGCGCTCATGGCGACCGGGTTGCCCGACAGGGTGCCAGCCTGGTAAACGGGGCCATCGGGCGCAATCAGGTGCATCAGGTCGGCTCGGCCGCCATACGCGCCGACAGGCATGCCGCCGCCGATGATCTTCCCGAGACAGGTGAGATCCGGCCGAATGCCGAATTTGCCCTGGGCCCCACCCGGGCCAACCCGAAAGCCCGTGATCACCTCGTCGAAAATCAGGATCGAGCCGTGGGCAGACGCGAGCGCCCGCAGACCAGCGAGGAAACCGCTGGCAGACGGGACCACACCCATATTGCCGGCGACGGGCTCGACGATGATCGCCGCGATCTCGCCTGGGTAGCGGGCAAAAGCCTGCTCGGCGGCGGCCAGGTCGTTGTAGGGCACGCTGAGCGTGTCGGTGGTCCAGGAGGCCGGCACGCCGGCACTGGCCGGCAAGCCGAGCGTGAGGACGCCTGAGCCCGCCGCGACGAGCAATGCGTCGCTGTGTCCGTGGTAGCAGCCGTCAAACTTCAGCACCTTTGATCGGTTCGTCGCGGCGCGGGCCAGGCGCAATGCGCTCATCGCCGCCTCCGTCCCGGATGAGACGAACCGCAGTCGCTCGAGCGACGGCATCGCGGTTGTGATGATCTCGGCGAGGCGAACCTCGTGCTCCGTCGGGGCGCCAAAGCTCGTCCCGCGCGCCGCAGCCTCGCTAATGGCGCGAACGACGGCGGGGTGAGCGTGACCCAGGATCAGCGGACCCCAGGAGGCCAACAGGTCGATGTACTCGTGCCCATCGACGTCGGTCACGCGCGCGCCCGCGCCCGAGGCCATTACGATGGGGTCGCCGCCGACCGCGCGGAAGGCCCGCACCGGGCTGTTCACGCCGCCGGGGAAAAGCTGGCAGGCGCGTTCCATCATGGTCCGGGACCGCACCGCCCGGGAGCGCTCGTCGGTCATGCGAGAGGTTAGCTCCAGGTAAGGATCCGGGCCGCCTCGCGGGCGTGGTAGGTCAGGATGAAGTCCGCGCCCGCGCGCTTGATCGAGTGCAGGATCTCCAGCATGATCGCGCGGCCGTCGATCCAGCCCCGCTCCTCTGCCGCCTTCAGCATCGCGAACTCGCCGCTCACGTTGTAGGCGCCGACCGGCACCGGCGACTTCTCCTTGACGCGCCAGAGGACGTCGAGAAAGGCGAGCGCCGGCTTCACCATGACCATGTCTGCGCCCTCGGCGATATCGAGCTCAACCTCGCGCAGCGCCTCACGGCCGTTCGCGGGGTCCATCTGGTAGGCCTTGCGGTCGCCGAACTTCGGCGCCGACTCCGCGGCCTCGCGGAATGGTCCGTAGAACGCGGAAGCGTACTTTGCCGCGTATGAAAGGATCGGAGTCGTGTCGTGGCCGGTCTCGTCGAGCGCGGCGCGGATCGCGGCCACGCGGCCGTCCATCATGTCGGATGGAGCGACGACGTCGGCACCGGCGTCCGCATGGGACACGGCGGTCCGGGCGAGCAGCTCGAGCGTCGGATCGTTGAGCACCTCGCCGTCCTCGATAACACCGCAGTGGCCGTGGTCGGTGTACTCGCACAGGCAGACGTCGGTCATAACGATGAGCTCGGGCACTGCGTCCTTGATCGCGCGAACCGCGCGCTGCACGATGCCATCCCGGGCGTATCCCTCGCTCCCAACGGCGTCCTTCGTATCCGGCACGCCGAACAGAATGATGCCGGGGATGTGGAGATCGGCAATCTCATGGGCCTCACGGACGAGCTCGTCGATCGAGAGCTGGAAGACGCCGGGCATCGAGCTGACTGGCACCCGGACGCCCGCGCCCTCGGCCACGAAGAGCGGCTCGATGAAGTCGCTGGGCGTCAGCGTCGTCTCGCGCACCAGCGCGCGCAGCGGAGCGGTGCGGCGGAGCCGGCGCGGTCGGATCGTGAGGTGGCCGGCCCTGGTCGTGATCATCGTGCTATCTCCTCTCGGCGGGGGCGGACACGCCGAAGTATCCAATGAGCGCATCGACGAGGCCGGGGATGGTGTACCGCTCGGCGACCACGTTGACGCGAAGCCCAAGCCCTGCAGCGGTTGCGGCGGTGATCGGGCCGATGCACGCGATGGCCGGCTGGGTAAGGGGTGTGGGGTCGCCGCCAAGCATCTGGACGACGGCCCGGACGGTCGACGCGCTTGTAAAGGTGACGACGTCGATTTGGCCCGCCCGAAGCTTCGCCACGAGCTCGGGCGATGCGATCTCGGGTGCGGTCCGGTACGCCACGACCGAGTGGACGATCGCCCCGGCCACGCGCAGCCCCTCCTGCAACGCCTCACGCGCGATGTCAGCCCGGGGGAGCAGGATGCGCGCGCCCGTCAAATCACGCTCGTCCGCGATGCAGGCGACGAGCGCCTCCGCCACGTATTCATCTGGCACCAGACTCGCGCTCACGCCGGCCCGAGCCAGGGTGCGCGCCGTCTCGGGCCCAATCGCGGCGACCTTGCTTCCGGCGAACCAACTCGCGTCGCGATGGGCGACCCCGAGGCGCTCGAAGAAGGCTGCGACGCCGTTGACGCTGGTGAAGACGACCCAGTCGTAGCCACCGCGCGCGATCGCGGCGTCAAGGTCCGCCCAACTCTCCGGCGGCTCGATGCGGATCGCTGGCACCTCAATTGGGATCGCGCCCTGCTCTGCAAGGGCGGTTGAGAGCCGGCTGGCCTGGCCGTGGGGTCGGGTTACCAGCACCCGGCGACCCGCGAGCGGTCCGGAACCGGCAAGCCGATCCTCTCTCGTGTCACGCATCGTTCGCTCGGTCATGAGCGGGTTCGCAGCCGGGCGCCGACCCGCGCGCCAATACGCTCGGGCGCGGCGACGCTTCCGAAATCGGAGACGCGAATCAGCGGATCCCCCCCGGCGGGGGCGATGAATGCGTCCAGGATCAATTCACCGTTTACGAGCTGGGCATAGGCGCCGAACGCGAGGTTGCAGGTTGCGTCGACAGCGATGGCGACCGCTCGCTCGGCGGTCGCGCACGCCCGAGTCGCGGGATCGTCCAATCCCTCGACCAGCTCCAGGACGCGGGTGTCGTCGACCCGCGTTTGGATCGCGAGGATGCCCTGGCCGACGGCGGGGACGAAGGTCGCCGGGTCGAGCGGGTTCGTCGCTTCGGCCTCGCGGCCGAGTCGGCGGAGTCCCGCGGCGGCGAGCACCACCGCGTCGAGATCACTGGTGGCGCGCCGCAGCCGGGTGTCGACGTTGCCGCGAATCGGCACGACCTCGATATCTGGGCGCAAATCGAGAAGCAGGGCGCGCCGCCGGGGGCTGCCAGTGCCCAGCCGGGCGCCGGCCCGGAGGCTTGCGAGCGTCTTTCCGCCCCGGGCGATGAGCGCGTCGCGTGGGTCCTCGCGGGGCGGCAGCGCGGCCAGAGTTAGCCCAGGGGTGGTGCGGGACGGGAGGTCCTTGAAGCTGTGCACGGCGACGTCGATCGCGCCGACGAGCAACGCCTCCTCGATGCGCCGGACGAAGACGCCCTGGCCCTCGAACTGGCTGTTGTCCTTGTCCGCTGTTTCGTCGCCAGCCGTGCGAATGATCACGACCTCGCATTGCGCCTCGGGATGCTGCCGCGTCAACGCCTCGAGGACGAGGTTGGTCTGCCGCAGCGCGAGGAGGCTTCCCCGGGAGCCAATGCGCAAAACGCCCGTGGATGTCGAGGCTGCGCTTCTCACCGGGCGCTGCCCGCAGCCTCGAACTCCTCCGGTGGCAGGGCGAAGAGCTCCTGGACGAACAGGGCGAGGTCCTGCGCGTCCGGATCGCCCGTGCGCGCTTTCAGCGCCGCGACCGGCCCGTGCAGGATCCGCCGCACGATCGACGCGGTCATGACGTCCAGGAGGTCACGCTCCTCCGCGGAGAGGCCCGGCAGGCGCCGCACCGTGCGCTCCAGCTCGGTTTGGCGTATCGCCTCGGCCTTCTGGTAGAGGGCGCCAATCGTCGGGAGCACCCGTTGGGCAATGGACCAGGTGCGGTATTCGAGCACGCCCTCCTCGACGATCTCCTCGACGCCCGCGACCTCACGGCCGCGATCCTGGAGATTCGCCTCGGAAAGCGCGTCCAGGTCGTCGACGTTGTAGAGGACCACGCCCGGCACGTTGCCGGCTTCCGGGTCGATGTCGCGTGGCACCGCGATGTCGATGCAAAGCAGCGGCCGGCCGCCCCGCTCGTGGGAGAGGGCCCGCAGGTCGTCGGCGGTGACGATGTGGTCCGGCGCGCCGGTCGAGCTGATCACGATGTCCGCCCGGGTCAGCGCCTCGTTTAGGCCGTCGTAGGGCACGGCGGTCCCGCCGACGTCGGAGGCCACGGCTTCGGCTCGGGCCAGCGAGCGGTTCGCGACGAGGATATCGCCGACGCCCGCGTCAACGAGGCTGCGGACGGTCGCCTGGGCCGCGTCGCCGGCGCCGATGACCAGGACCGAGCGCTGCTCGAGGTCGCTCAGCGCCCGCCGCGCGAGCTGAACGGCTACGGAGCTCGGCGAAATGGCGCCGAGGCCAATGGCCGTCTCCGCCCGGGCGCGCTTGCCAACCTCCAGCGCCAGCGGCAGTATGCGACCCAGGGTCCGCCCGCTGTTTTCCTCTGCGAGCGCGAGGTTGTCGGCGTCGCGAACCTGGCCGAGGATCTGGCTCTCGCCGAGGACCATCGAGTCGAGCCCGCAGGCCACCCGGAAGAGATGGCGCACCGCGGCGTCGTCGAAGAACAGGTAGGTATGGCCCGCGAGGGCGTCGCGGGGCACGTCTCGGCGGTCCGCCAGTGCCGCGAAAAGGATCTCGCCTGGATCGGCGTCGCGGGCCACGACGACGAGCTCCGTGCGGTTGCAGGTTGACAGAACGTATGCCTCATCCGCCTGCTCTGCCAGCGTGTGCAAGGCCTCAGGCACCCGTTCGTCGGTCAAGGCGAGTCGTTCGCGCAGGGCGAGCGGCGACGAGCGGTGGTTCACGCCCAGCAGCGCAATTCGATATTCATTCATGCCCGGGCCTCGCCGCGCGTCCGCCGCTCCGTCGTACCCGGTTGCGCAATTGGCGTTTTCGGAGTCTCTCGGGGAGTGTCGTGGGCACCGGTCAGTCCGGCCAGCACCTCATCCATGAATCGTTCCGCGTCGCGCATGAGCCGACCCAGTTGACCACCGAGTGTCGGATGCGCGGCAAGAGCATGGGCAAGGACGTCGAGCAGCGGGCGGCGGAAGCGCAGATACGCCTCGACGGCCTGCGCGGTGTCCACTCCCGCCTCCTGGCCGAGGGAAGCGTAACGGTGGCCGATCTCGCGACCGTCCGCCGCGGTCCGGTGGCGCTCGCGCGGCGTTCGGGCAGCAAGCGCGCCCCCGAGCTTCACCAGCACTTCCTCGCCGAGGTCGTGGAAGCGCTCTCGCATGGGCGGCGGGAGCGCCTCCCACCAGCCGTGCTGGGCCGTGCTGGAGCGGGCCATGCCGCGGTATCGGCTGCGGAGCTGGGCGATCAAGCTATCCGTGAGCTCCTGGGACGGTGCTTCCTCGCGTTGGCTCAGCGCATTGATCTCGGCCAGGCTGAATCGGCGGTGACCACCCGGCGTGCGATAGGTACGCAAGCGGCCGTCACTGGTCCATTGGCGGAGGGTCGCGGGGTTCACACCGAGGATATGGCACGCGCGGCCGATGGAGACCCACTCGGCGGGGGCTTCGGGTGCGGACGTTGCCACCACAGTCGCTCCCGAAAATCTCATAAAATCTATAAGATCCTACAAAAAATGGCCGCCAAACGGTAGCGCCGTTGGCGGCCAGGGCCAATCCGCTGTGACTCGGTGGCTGGATCCGCGACGATGGCAGTGCAGCACGCGCTAGTGCGTGCGCTCCCGGCGCGCAATTTCAGCGCTGGAGGCGCGAGTTAGGACCTTCGTCTCGCGCTTGGCCTGCGTCCCGATCACCTTGTCGCGCCGGGCCTCTTCGGCCGCGGCCTCGCCCTCGAGCTTTACGTAGCTGTCCAGTCGCTCGAGGTCCAACTCGCCTCGCTCCGCCGCGGCGAGAACCGCGCAGCCTGGCTCGCCATCGTGGCTGCAGTCGGAGAAGCGGCATTGCGCCGCCAGCTCCTCGATATCGCCGAAGACGCGGGATATGCCGCCGTCCACGTCCCAGAGCTGGAGCTCCCGGAGCCCCGGTGTATCGATGAAAAGCGCGCCCGAGGAGGCGAGGACGAGGTGCCGACTCGACGTCGTATGGCGGCCCTTGCCGTCAAAACCGCGGGTCTCCCCTACCTCTTGAACCGCGTTGACGCAGAAATGGTTCACGAGGGTGGACTTCCCCACCCCCGACGGCCCGATGAACGCCGCGGTGTGCCCGGGCTGGAGGTAGCGATCAAGGTTAGCCAGGCCATCGCCTGTGACGACGCTCGTCGCATGCGTTGGAGTCCCCGCGGCAACCGCGGCAACCTCCTGCAGCACGTCGGAAATGTCCTCACAACGGTCGGCCTTGGAAAGAATGATGACCGGGCTCGCCCCACTCTCCCAGGCGACGACGAGATAGCGCTCGATGCGGCGCAGATTGGGCTCGCGGTCCAGCGTGTCCACGATGAAGACTGTGTCCACATTCGCGGCCAGGACCTGCGGCGTCCGCCCGTCCGGGCTCAAGCGGACAAACGCCGAACGGCGGCGAAGGACGTGCTCGATGGTGGCGAAGCCCGTGGTTGGCGATGGGCGGGCAACCACCCAATCCCCGACGGACGGGTGGTCGGCGGGATCGAGGGAGCGCCGCAACCGACTCGACATCGTCGCACGCAGCTCGCCGCTCGCCGAGATCAGGTCAGCGCCCTTGCGGTCCTCGGCGAGCACGCGCGCGGGGACGCCCTCGGCGTCGGGAAATGGGTCGGAGACGCTTTCGCGGTACGCATCCCAGCCGTAGCTGGTCAAGAGGGGAGAGGTGACCGGCGCGTGGCCGATCAGCACGTCAGGCATTGAAGTCTCCAGGGCGATGTGGAATGAGTAGCCAGGACACATCAGGCCGCCGATTCGCAATCAACCGGCGGCTATCCCCGAGACTCTTTGCGGAGTCGTTCGATCAGAGGTGGTTCGCGGGCCGTACAGAGGCTCACCGTGTGAAGATGTAGCGCCAGGGTGACCGACATTCGTCGGTACCCGTTGCTCGGGATCTATGGCTATTGTATGCCGCTGGGTGCGCCGCGGCCATTAGCGGGTCTGCCAGGTGCCGCGAGTTGGCCGTCAGTACTCCATCCAGTGCAAAAGGGGCCGCTGCTGCGTCGTTTTCTCGCGGGCCTCGTAGGTTTATTGATCACCGCGCCCCTCGCGCTTGCTCTGCTCGTGGCACTGGCCTTCGCCGGGCATACCGGCCCGCTGGCCCGGGTGCTCTCGGGTGGTGACTCGCTGCTCGAGCTGGTCGACGAGCTGCGAAACCCCGCCGAGCCGGATTCTGGCGCGCCTTCGGACCCGAACCGGCTCGTCATCACGCACGGCGTCGCCAGCGGCGACGTGACTGACCGTTCGGCAGTGATCTGGGCACGGGCTAACGGCCCCGCCACCATGCACATTGCAGCGGACGCCTTTGGCTGGCTGGCAATTCCTGAACCGTCGCCCATCGTCGTCGACGCGACGCACGACTTCACGGGGCACGTTGTCATTCGGGACCTGCAGCCAGACACGGCATACAGCTATCGGGTCTGGTTTACGCGCGTGTCGGACTCAGGCGGCACGATCTCCTCCGACGTTGAGCCCGGGAGTTTCCGGACCGCGCCGCTAGCAGACCGGCCCGCCGCGGTGACGCTGCTCTTTGGCGGGGATCTCGGCGGTGGCGGGAACTGCCGGCTCGCGGACCGGGGCTATCCGATCTTCAACGCAATGGCGCAGCTCAACCCGACCCTCGTGCTCGCCCTCGGCGACATGATCTATGCCGACAACACGTGCACGCGGCGTGGGCCCAACGGCGTGAGCTACGTCCCCGGCTCATTCCGGCCGGTCGATCATCCCACGGTGGACTGGCGTGAACCGGCACAAACCCTTCCCACCTACTGGGGCCATTGGCGCTACAACCGGGCAGATCTCGGACTCCAGCGACTCCTTGCCGCGGCGCCGGTGTTCGCGATGTGGGACGACCACGAGATCATCAACGACTCCGGCGGGAGCTGGGCAACGTGGCGGGCCGGCACGGAGGACCGGCTTGGCTACCCCAACCTGGTCGCTGCCGCTCGCGATTCCTTTTTCGCCTACTGGCCCGTCGCCCGTCGCACGGACGATCCCAATCGCCTCTACCGGTCGTTCCATTGGGGCCAGGACGTCGACCTCATCATGCTCGACGTGCGCTCGTATCGGAGCCGGAATAACGAGGAGGACACCCCTGATCACGCCAAGACGATGCTGGGCGCGGAGCAGCTCGCCTGGACCAAGCGCGAGCTTGCGACGTCTCGAGCCACCTGGAAGATCGTCACGACTGGCGTGCCGTTGTCTGCACCGACTGGCGGGCTCGCCGTGCCGCTGTTTGGGCGAGACGGCTGGGCAAGCGGCGCCGGTCCCGACGCATTCGCGCGCACGGGATTCGAGCGGGAGCTGCTCGATCTGCTCGGTTTCCTCGATGACCAGCGCATCGAGAACGTCGTGTTCCTCGGGGCGGACATGCACCAGGCGCTCGCGATACGGTACGCGATCGACCTGAATGGCGACGGCAGGACCCTACGCTTTCATGAATTCATCGCGGGGCCGTTCAGCGCCGTGCCACGCGCCGACGTGCCGGCGCTCGACCCGACACTCAGCCCAACACTTCTCTACGGAGAGGGCGGGTTCTTCAACTTCGGGTACATCCGAATCGAGCGCGCGCCGGACGGGGTGCCTCGGCTGAGCTTCAGCGTTCGCGATACCGAAGGCACGATTCGACCGGCCTCGGTGCTTCAGCTCGATCCAGCCAGTGCGACCTCGCCCGAACAGGCGAATGAACGCGCGGACGCGAGCTAACAACAATGGATCGCCACCGGTGCAGGCTGTGCTAGCATGGCGGCGAAGCCGTCGCCATCCGTCGGCTGGCGAACCGGCACTGCGTCGCCGTTCCTTGGGCGGGGGGGCAACGCTGGATCTGTACCAGAGCCGATCATGAACCCCGAGGAGCGTGGGCAATGAACGAGGATCAACCGGACGCGAAACTGCGGATGGAGATCGTGCGAGGCGCCCAGGCGCTGGTTGACGCGGGGGTGCTCTCTGGCACTCAGCACGGCAACTGGTCCGTCCGGGTCCCCGGGACCGATCGCATCTTGCTTACCGGGTCGTCGCTCGGCGGAGTGAGGCCCGAAGATCTCGCCGTTCTCACCCTCGACGGGGAGGTCGTCCACGGCGGCTTAAGCGCGAGCTCGGCCGAGATTATCCGCATGCACACGGCCGTGTATCTGGAGCGGTCGGATGTCGGCTCCGTAGTGCACACGCACTCGCCCTATTCGAGCGCGTTTGCCGTGGCCAATCGGCCCCTGGAATGCTACGCGGAAATTCTCGCGCGCATGGGGAGCGCCGATCCGATACCTGTGGCCGCCTATGGCCCACGGGGCTCTGATGAGTCGATCGGCAACATCGTGCGGGCGATGCGGCAAGCGCCCGCTCAAAACGCCGTGCTGCTCGGGAACCATGGCATCCTCGCCTTTGGCCCCGACGTGGGGACAGCCCGCCAGATGGTGTTCGCGCTCGAGGAGACGGCGCAGCTTGCCATTCTGGCGAGCGCAATTGGCACGCCGCAGGCGATCCCACCGACGATGGTCATGGCTGCCCAGCAGCGGCGGGCCGCTTTCGAAGCGACCGGCACGGTCACCGCCAACAGCTAGGGGCGACTCAGGCCAGGCGGCTGAGGGGGAGTAAAACGATGGTGAGGAGGAGGAGGCCGAGGACGATCGCGGAAGGAACCCAGCTTCTCGGCTCGTACTGCGTTAGCCAGTCCATGACGGACTCCTCGAGATCGCCCCCCTCACGCGCTTCGGGCGACCCAAATCTGTAGCCGAGTCCCCAGTTCATATTGCCTCCCACCCGGGTCAATGGCAGCGAGCCCTATTGTCGTGGCTCGCGGAAATTCTCTTGGCGGCTCATTGTTGACTATGCAACTTGGTTTTGTCAAGAACAGGCTGGTCGTTGGGTCAAGAATTCCCGGCCATGTCCCGGTTGGCAACCGATTCGGGGGCGAAAATGCTGGAGCGACCATGTGGGATTGCGAAACCTGCGCCCCTCAGGGAAGCGCAGGTGCAATGGAGAGCGTCATGATCGCCAGCAGGCTCAGGGCTGCAAGCAGCGTGCCGGCTCCGAGCCCGAGGCAGAAGGGTGCTGGTCCCACGGACCAGAGCAGGCCCAGGCGCGTGCTGAGGCCGACCCCGGCCAGCGCGATCAGGATGCATCCCTTGGCTCCCTCGTCGATCAGCAGCGCGCCCGCTGGATCGATGATGCCGACCGTCCGCAGCAGGGCCATCGCCAAGAAGCCGAGGACGAAAAGTGGGAAGGCCTTGAGTGCGCCCTGGCGAGCGGTCCCCCCCTCGACCTTCCCCGCCGCGGTCCGGTTCCACCAGAAGGCGATGAGCAGGATGAGCGGGGCCATCAACGTGTTGCGCACGAGCTTGACGATGGTGGCCACGTCGCGCGCCGCCGGGGAATACGCGGCGCTCGCGGCGACCACCTGGCTGGTGTCGTTCACCGCGACGCCGCTCCACACGCCGAACGTCGCATCGCTCAAGTGGAGCGCGCCCCCAACCAGCGGGTAAAGAAAGACGGCCAACGTGCCGAACAGGGTGATCGTCGCGACCGCGAAGCTCACCTCTCGCTCGTCGGCTTGCAGGACGGGCGCGGTGGCGATGATGGCGGAGTTGCCGCACACGGCCGTGCCAACCCCGATGAGCAGGACCAGGCGGCGGGGGAGCCGCGCCAGGCGCCCAACGACGAGCACGAATCCGAGAACCGTCGCCATGCAGACCACCACAAGCCCCAATGCCCCGACGCCAATTGTGGCGACGTCGAGCAGACTGAGCCGGGCCCCGAGCAGGATGATCCCCAGTCGGAGAATGCGCTGCTGCGAGAAACGAAGCCCGCGGCTCGTGCTCGCCGGCAGCCAACCAGCGCTGGCGAGCACGAGCCCCAACCAGATGGCGATCAAAATCTCGCTCAGCCCGAAGGGCAGCCACTGTGCCGTGAGCCGCGCCACCGCGGCCACGGCTGCCGCCGCGGCCAGTCCCGGGGCCGCCGCCCGCACCCAGGGCAGGAGCGAGCTCGACCTCGCTGCGACTGTGCCCCCAAGGACCCCGAACGGCAACTTCACACTCGAAGTCTACTAAACGGGTCAAGAATCGGTCCGCCGGGATTGGCGAGCGGCCTCGAGCTTCGTTAGCTGGAAGTCGCTCACCTGCTCCGCTGCACCGCAATCAGGCGTCGTGCAGACGGCATGGCTTACGTCTCAGCGGTCGGTGGGAACCGCCTCCTCCATAAAGGGGCGACCGGTGTTTCCGTCCTTGAGGTAGCGATGGCGCCAGAGGGTCGCCACCTTCTGACTCTCGACTCGGACCACCACGGACCGTTCGGCGACATTGCGGGTGTCGTGGATCTCCCCGGGAAGGAAGTAGGCCACGTCCCCGGGATGCTGGACGAACGATTCCTTCGCAACGAGCTGGGGTCGGAGCAGGCCCTTCGAATAATCCCAACCCCAGCGGGTCTGCTCGATTGCGCCCTCGTACGTGCCATAGGCGACCCAGCCGGCGCCATGGTCGTGCGGGGCATTTGCCTGGCCGGGCTTCTGCGCGCCGCAGGTGATATGGAACCCTGGACCTGGATGACCGTAGGTCGGGTCGGTATAGGTGCTGCCCGGGAGCGCCTCATAGCCACCCCTGTCGATCATCTCCTGCACCCACCCGCCGCCTTTGAGCAGGCGCTGCAGCACCTCCGCCACTCCGTTGGCGCGGCCGACTAGGTCCGGGTGGGACGCGAAGGCCTGCCGGAGGTCCTTCACGAACTCATCGAGGGTGTAAACGGCGACGGCACTCATGGTCTTCTCTCCTCTCCTGAATCCGCTCGCGGGCGCATGGTCGCTGGCCCCGCTCAGCCGGATTGGCCACATCAGTGTTCAAATGTACGTATCGAACGCGCGCCTGGCCATGAGAAGATCCAGAATCGCCGGGGCTAGAATTGTCTCATCACGAGGCGTGAAAGCGCTCAGGCCAGCGTTTGACGGCGGGAAGAGGCTTTTGACCGATGTCATCCTCGCCGGTGCTCGCGGCCTGAAAGGCCAGTGGCCTACCGACCCTGGCCGGCTGGGGTCTCCGAGGGAAGGAACACGCGGAGCGGGTCTGCGTGGACCACGGTGTGCCGCAGATGTCCGCGATGGAGTACGTCAACATGCGTGACTCCCGCCCGTGGGACGTGCCTGCGGTGATCGCGGTGCGCGACAATCACATTGTTCACGTCGAACCGAGAGGTGAGGAGGCGGGGGGGCGGCGGCCCAAGGCCAGCGGGTGATGGGCCCCCCATCTCGATCGGGCGGATTGGGGAATATGACGTTGCCGTGACCGAGTGGCTTCTCATCCCACTTGGGTTTTTCGTTGGCGCGATCGGAACGATCATCGGTGCCGGTGGAGGGTTCCTCCTGGTGCCGGCGTTGCTGTTCCTCTACCCAACGGCCAAGCCTTCGACGGTGACGTCCGTATCATTGGCGGTTGTCTTCTTCAACGCGTTGGCTGGCTCATTGGCGTACGGCCGCGAACGAAGAATCGACTACCGAAGTGGATGGAAGTTTGCTGTCGCCACGATCCCCGGTGCGGTCGTGGGCGCGGTGCTCATCGCCTACATTCCGCGAGGGCCCTTCGCCGCGCTCTTTGGGATTCTGCTCGTTGTTCTGGGACTCGTGACGTTGCGCCGCCCCAGACTGAAGCCGCCCGGGGTCACCCTCACCGTGAAGCCTGGCCTGACGATGCGCACGCTGGTTGATGCCACTGGGGAGCGCTATGAGTGGCACTTCTCCGAACGGCAGGGCATTGCACTTTCGGTCGGCATCGGATTCCTGTCGAGCCTGCTGGGTATCGGCGGCGGCATCATCTACGTGCCCGCTATGGTTTTCCTTTTCGATTTCCCCACGCACGTTGCGACCGCGACCAGCCAATTCATCCTGGTATTCATGTCTCTGGCCGGAACAGGAGTGCATCTTCTCAGCGGGGAGCTGGCATTCGGCTCCGGGCTCGGGCGCTCACTGTTCGTCGCGGCGGGCGCCGTCCCGGGTGCGGTAGTTGGCGCTCGGTTGTCTCGCCACCTCCGAGGATCGATCATCATTCGGCTCCTCGCAGCGGCGCTCATCGTCGTGGGGCTACGCTTGACGCTCGAGATCTTCAATCTGTGACCGTCGGTCTGTGACCGTCGGCGCGCCGATCAGCTACCTACTCGAGTGTGCCGCCTAGTCGCGCCGCCCGATGAGCTTCACGGCGCGCCCCAGGGCTTCGCGTAGCTCGTCAGGCGGCAGCTTAACAAGGCAGTCATCCATGTGCGCGGAGATGAGCTCTTCTGTTGCCCGGCTGATGGCCCGGCGCGCGGCGGTGAGCTGGGTGACGATGTCCTCGCAACTCCGGCCGTCCTCCATCATCTTGATAATCCCACGAAGCTGGCCTTCGGCGCGCTTCAAGCGGTCCCGGACCGCCATCTCCTGCTCATTCATCGACCTCGGTGCCTCCGAGTTTCTTCCGAGTTGGCCTGTCCCTATCTGACAGGAGGTGCAGCAGATCCGGGACGCCGCCCCGGGCCAGAACCACCGGGCGGAACCCACCACGCTCGACCAGACCAGCCGCGATCGCCGCGCGGTAGCCGCTGGCGCAGGCGATCCAGACGGGCTCCTCTGGGGCGAGCTCAGGCGGGATTCGGTCTGCGAGGTCCGGCACATACCCATGGATGGCTTGGGGGAGATGGTCTGCCTGCCACTCAGCCGGCGAGCGCACGTCTAGAATCTGACGTGCCGCTCCCGCGCGAACGGCGGCGGCGAATTGCTCTGGTGTAACCGTTTTGAATTCGGCAAGAGGATGTCTCTCCTGCTCCCACTGGAACACGCCTCGAAGTACGCCACGAACGTCCTCAAATCCGATCTGGGCGAGCTGGGTCACTGCGTCGTTGAGGTCCTGATCCTCGTTCATGACCAGCGCCAGCGGCCCGTTGAACGGTAGCAGCCATCCCGTCCAGACGCCGAAATCATCCCCGAGCTCGATGCCGACTGCCCCTGGAATATGGCCGGCCGCAAAGTCGGCCCGGGGCCGCGCGTCAACGATTCGAACTTGCTCGCAAAGGGCGACAACGTCGGCCGGTACCAGGGTCGGGAGATCACGCTTAGGCATCGGTGAGGGGCCGAGGAGGTTGATGCCTCCCATAAACGCGAAATACTGCGGGTAGGGCTGGAGGTCGGCGAGCTGGGCCTGGGCAAACGAGGGTCCGTCGGTATGAGCGAGGGCCGGATTGTACTCGCGCTCTAGCTGAATCGTTGACATGCTCTTCCCCGTGGGGCCGGCGGCACAGAACGAGCCGGCTCCGTGGGTGGGGTACAGCTCGACATCGCCCGGCAGCGAGGCAAGCCGCTGCACCGAGCCGTGCTGCAGGATCGCAAGCTGCCGGGCCCGGGCTTGACCAAGCAGGTCCGTCCGCCCGGCCGCGCCAACGAGCAGGCTGCCCCCGGAGAACAACGCCCGTGGCTCACCATCTATCAGAATCAAGTAGCTGACGTGCTCGGGCGTGTGACCCGGGGTATGAATCGGGCGAATGGACAAGCCAGTCCCGGCGTCGATGTCCTCCAGGTGGAAGGCAGGCACATGGTCAAACGCCACTCCAGCGGCGGCGGGAACGACGAGTGCCGCCCCTGCGAGCGAGGCCACCTCGCGGCCACCGGATACATAGTCATTATGGATGTGCGTCTCGAGGACGAATCGGACCTGTGCTCCTAGCCCCTCGACCGTCGCAAGGAATCGATCCACATCGCGTTGTGGGTCCACGAGCAGGCCAGTCCCCTCGTGGACTATGAGGTACGTCGCATCGCCCAAGCCCGGCGTGCGAAACGTCTTGATCTCCACAATTGGCCTCCGCGTATACCACTACCAGGTATACGTATAAGTATATTCACGCGACGCTCCCCCCACAAGGGAATCCGTTCAGGTCCTCGAGAAACGAATTCCGACGCCCCCCGCGATGCCTTTCGCGTCACGTGGGGTACGCTGTAGTGTCGGGTCGCATAGCAGTTGCGTTTGATATTTCAGACGCCTTCGACCCATTGGGGACGCCGTGGATTTCTTATCGCTCGTTGGAAATACCCCGCTCATCGAGCTGAAGCACTGCGTCCCGAAGCCTGGCGTGCGCCTGTTTGCCAAGCTCGAAGGGCAGAATCCCACCGGCTCGATCAAGGACCGGATCGTCGCCTTCATGCTGGCCGAAGCTCGCCGTACCGGCCGGCTGCGCCCGGGCCAGGTGATTGTCGAAGCCTCAACAGGTAACACCGGCATCGCCCTTGCGATGATTGGCCGCCGGCTTGGCTATCCTGTGCGCGTGGTTGCGCCAGACACCATCTATCCGGGCGTCGCACGCATGCTGCGGATGTATGGAGCCGACGTCGACTGGGTTGCTGGCGCGCGGGGAATCGAGCGTGCCATGGATCGCGCGAGGGAGATGGCCGAGCACGAGAGCGCCTTTCTGCTCAATCAGTTCGGATCGCTGGACAACCCGCGCTGTCACTACGAAACGACCGCGGTCGAGATCCTTGCTGCGTGCCCGCACGTCGACGCGTTTGTCTGCGGCCTTGGGACCGGCGGCACGATCATGGGGATCGGCCAGCGTCTGAAAGAGGCCAACCCGGAGGTCCAGCTCGTCGCCGCGGAGGCCTTTCCCGGCGACCAGCTCCAGGGGCTGCAAAGCATGACAAGCGGCTATCTGCCGCCGATCCTCGATCTCTCCGTGCCGGACAGCAAGATCCTCGTCAACGCTGCGAATGCGTTTCGCGCCGTGCACGAGATTCTCGCGCGCGAGGGAATCGTGGTCGGGCCGTCATCCGGCGCGGTGATGCACGCGGCCCGTCAGTGGGTGCAACGAATTGAGCGTGGGAACATCGTGCTGATGTTCGCCGACTCGGGATGGAAGTATCTCAACTCACCAAACCTGGAGCCGGATAAGCTGCCGGCCGATGAGGGCACGCTCGACGATGTCCTGTGGTGGTAGAGGGACTCTACGCATCCGACGAGACGAACAGTTCTTCGGGGCTGAGCTGTCGGGTCGTCAGGCCCTGCTCGAAGCTGTACGTTGCAAAACGCTCAATGTTCTTCCGGTTGGGTTCGATGCCATCCGCCCAGGGATCGAACCCGCAGAGCGCCGTTTGGCGCTCGAGCTCGTGTCGCCCCCAGATGAGCATTGACCAGTTCGGATCATCCCACCGGGTCCGAGCGAGCTCACGTGACCGCGCGAAGAGCCGGAACAGCGCTGCGGGCAGTTGCGGGTACTGCTCGGCGAGCTCCCGCTTGTACGCCACGACGTGCATGATGGGAAAGTACCCCTCTTCGCGCAGATAGCGCTCCTCCTCTGCTTTCGGGTCTGGGAAGAGGCGACCGACGTTGGGACTGCCGCTGATGAAGGGCCGCGGCGGGTGCGGGCCGAAATACGCGTGGATGCTGCCGCTCACGAGCTCCGCGTCAATCTGCGCGGGGCTCGACTGCTCGAGCTTGACGTCCGGCGGAAGGTCCACCTCGAGCGTCTCCGTGCGAGACGTGACCCAGGTGATCGACTTCCAGGGCACGCGATACACATGCTCCAGATCGCCTTTCGCCAGGACTGATAACGTGGTCTGGTAGCTACTCAGGCCGACCCGCTTGCCGGCGAGATCGGACGGCCCGGTGACGCCGCTCCCCACGTTCTTGTACATCTGCGACTGGCTGAACAACCGCCGCGGAAACACGGGGATCGCCCGTACCGGTAGGCCCTGGTCGACCGCCACCAGATACGACGAAAAGGACAGCTCGCACGCGTCGAATTCGAGGCTTGGCAGGAATCGCTCATGGCGGGCCGTGCCATGGCGTCCCGGTTGACTCTGCCCGACCTCGAGCACCTCGATGGCGAAATCCGGATCATGGATCGCACCCTCGATCATGGGAGCGTGGCGATCATACGAGTTCACCGCCAGCGTAATCGGCACGCGGTTCATAGCACCCCTCCTCGCGTAATCGCCACTCTGTTCGGCCTAGATGTAGTACATCTCCCGGGTTCTTTCCAGGATTTGCTGCGCCTTTTCGCGGCGCACCAGGTCGTCGATCGTGATCGCGCCGAGCACCTGCCCAAGACTTGACGCGAGATCACGCCACACGTCCTGGAGTACGCACGCTTCAAAGACCGTACAGGAACCGTTCTGGATGCAGGCAAGATCGGGTGTTTCCCCGAGTTCCCCCATCGCGCGAACCACCTGGAGGAGGGTGATGGATTCGGGAACGTCCGCCAACTCGTATCCGCCGGAAGGTCCGCGCCGGCTTCGGATGATGCCAGCTTTGCGCAGAGACAAGAGCACCTGGTTCAAGAATTCGTGAGGAATCCCGCGCCGGTCTGCGATCTCCGACGTGGGAATGAGCCCCTGCCCGCGGCGCAACGCAAGCTCGATGATAGCCCGCGCGGCGTAGTCAACGTGCTTCGGAATCTGCAAGCTTCCCCCTTGCGGCATCGCCAAGACGCGGTTTTCCTGCCCGGAAACCAAACCGCTACGTGCCCTTTTCCCACAGATCACCCCGGTCTCCGGGCGTCCAGAAAGCCGGCTGTCTCACGGATGTAGCCTATTCTTCTCTGATCTGCTGCAGGTTTGCTACTTAAGCTTGGCCGCTTGCCTCGCCTTCATTCCATAGTGGCGTCATAGTGGCGCAAGGCGAGTACCGTGAACAGCGAGCAGGTTACCAGAATCGCCGTGAGCAGGATCAAACCGTTTACGGCCCAGAGCTCGGCGAAAGGGGCGCCGAGGGCGCTTCCGAGGAGTTGGCCCAGGCCCAGCATCACCGAGTAGAGACCCATAACGGCCCCGCGCTGCTCCGGCATCTCTTCGGAGATGTCGGCGAGGTACGCGAGCGCGGCCGGGGTGAAGCCGCTCATCACAGCAATCGACAGCAAAAAGAAGCCAATCATGGCCGTCATCAGCAAGCCGCCGAGGTGGCCGAGCATATTGATGGCGAAGAGCGCAACACAGACGCCGTAGAGGCCCGTGATCGTGACCAGCATTACGTCGGTCTTGGACCGGTTGCCGATCCACATGCCCCAGAAGTAGATGCCGAACATGAATGCGAGGCCGAACAGGGCGAAGGCGCCGCCGAGACCAGTCCCGGTGAAGCCGCCGGAAAGGTACTGATTGGCGTGACGCTCGCCGGCGAGCTGGAACGCCGAGTGCGTGAACCACACCCCGACGACGGTGTTGACCGCCAGCCAGGCCGGCAGGAAACGCAGCACCCGGGGACGCCGAACCACCTCGAGCAGCCCTCGCGCACCATGGGTCGCCTGGATCACAGTCTCCTGCTCCGCCTCTGTCGGGTCGGCGAGCGCCGGCGCGTCGCGCGTCCGCAGGAACAGCAGAAGGCTCAACACGTAGATGACGGTCCCAGCCGCGAAGGTACCGTGGCCGAACCGGTCCCAGAGGATGCCCCCTGCGACGAACCCACCGCCGATGCCGATGACGGTGGCCATTTCGTACCAGGCCATGATCGCGGCGCGGTTCGCGGGGTTGCTCCGCGTTGCGAGCGATAGGTAGCTCAGCACGGACGGCGCCGAGACCGCCGTCGAGAGGCCCTCGATCATGCGGCCGACGATCATCGGCGCTAGCAGGATCGGCCAGGGCAAGACCGCGCTCGGCCAGCCGATGAGCTGGATCGCGATGCCGCCGCAGATCGGCCCCGCGACCATGAACCGCCAGCGACCGTAGCGGTCGCTCAGCGCCCCCATGATTGGCGCACCAACGAGCTCGACCACGTAAAAGCTAACCGCGAGCATCCCGACGGCGTACGCCGGGACCTCGCGCTGACCAGTCGAGATCGATGCGAGCGCCAGGCTCATCACGACGCCCGTCATCGAGTTGCCGAGACGAAGCAATAGGTTGGCGACGATGCAGAGCCACACGGACGGGCTTGCAACGGGGACCGCGGAGCGGACCTTCCGGAGCAGCCCAACCCCGCTCATCGGGGCTTACTACTGACGCCGGACCGCGCGCGGCGCGGACCGAACTCGAGCGCCATCTCCCGAACGAGCTTCGCCGCGGCCACCGACGAGATGTCATTGCAGTCGGCGGCCGGCAGGACCTCCATCACGTCGCAGCCAACAACGTTACAGCCTTCGAGCGCTCGAAGCAGTGCCATGAGCTCGTGAAAGCTCGCGCCGCCGGGCTCCGGGCAGCCAGTGCCGGGGGCGCTTGCCGGGTCAAGCACGTCGATGTCGATCGTGAGGTAGACCGGCGCCTCGCGGAGGCGCGTGAGAACCGCCTCGCTCAGCTCGAGGCTTGGCCCTGAGCTCAGACACGAGCGGGCGAGCTGGAACTCTTCGCGGGTGCCGGAACGAATACCGCACTGCACGATTCGGTCGATCCCCAGCTCGTCCGCGATGCGCCGCATCACCGTCGCATGCGACAGCGCTGCGCCGTCGTACTCGGTCCTGAGGTCCGCGTGGGCGTCGACCTGGACGACGATCAGCTCGCCGTACCGCTGGTGCGCCGCCCGGACCGCGCCGATCGTGGCGGTGTGCTCGCCGCCAAGGAGGATCGGCAGCCCAACGTCCATCGCCCGGCCGGCGGCGGCCGTGATCGCGTCCAGGGATTCGGGCATCGACAGGCCGTCGAGTCGAACGTCGCCCCAATCCGCGAATGGCAGCTCCGCCAGGTCAGCGTCCCACAGCGGGCTGTAGGTCTCGATCACGTCGGAGACCTGCCGAATGCGCCGCGGGGCCTCAGCCGTGCCGCTCTTGAACGACTCCGTGCGATCGAGCGGTGCGCCGAGCAGGATCGCGGCGGGATGCGGCGCGTCCGATGCGCCAAGAAATGGAGGCCGGGGCGGATCGAGCGCCATGGCGTCGGTCACCGAAAGACGTGAGAGTGGACGGCACTGCGTGTCGGAGTCCGCATCGGGCGTACTCGTCCTACGCGAGGATCTCGGCGACGAATGGCGGCAGGACGAACGCGGCCCGATGCACCGCGGGCGAGTAGTAGCGGGTCGGCACGCTGTTTTGCGCCAGCCGCTGCTCGATGCCCGCCGGATCAACAATCGCGGGGTCGTGCTGCTTCGAGCCGATCGTGTAGCTCCAGAGCGCGCCGGGATAGCCGGTGACGACCCCGAGATAGGTGCGAACGATGGGAAAGACCCGGCGCATGTTTGCAGCCTGGTGTTTGAGATCGTCCCTCATGAAGATTGGCGAGCTGCTCTGGGCGATCAGCAGGCCGTCCGAGGTAAGGCTCCGGAACACGTCGCTGTAAAAAGGCACCTCGAAGAGCTGCACCGCGGGACCGACGGGATCGGTGGAGTCCACGATGATGACGTCGAAGGCGTCCTGGTTCTCCTTCATGTAGGCGATGCCGTCCCCGACCACGACCTGGGCGCGCGGGTTATCGTACGCGCCCGCGCTGATGCTCGGCATGTGGGTCTTGCACGAGTCGATGACCGCCGCGTCGATCTCTACCTGGACCGGCTCGACGTTGGGATACTCGAGGACGCGGCGCAGGGCGCCGCCATCGCCGCCGCCGATGATCAGGACGCGCCGCGGGTTCGGGTGCGTCATCATCGCGACGTGGACGAGCATCTCGTGGTACATGAACTCGTCGAACTCGGATGTCTGGAGCGCGTCGTCCAGGACGAGGACCTTGCCCCAGGCGTCCGTGTCGACGATCTCGAGCTTCTGGAAGGCGGTCTGTTGGGTGGTCAGCCGCTTGCGGACGCGAAGCCCCTGGGCGTAGCCCGACTTCTCGACCTCGAAGAACCAGTCGCCAACGAGCTTCGGATCGCCCGCGAGGCTCGAACGTTCGGAGACGTCAGTCAACGACGATGCCGCGCACGATGTGCATCATCTGCACCCGTTCCGGCTTGAAATAACCGCGTATGACCTCGACCGCGCTCTTGAGGTCGCGCTCCTCGCCGCACGTGAAAACGTCCACCGCGGCGTAGCCGTGCTCGGGCCAGGTATGGATCATGATGTGCGACTCGGCGACGATCGCCACACCCGTCACGCCGATGGGCTGGAACGGGTAGACCCGGAGATCGAGGAGGGTGACCCCGGTCGCCTCGACCACGTCGCGGAGCGCCTGCTCCACCGTCTCAGGGGAGTTCAGGTTCTCGCAACCCCAGAGCTCGAGCACGAGATGCGTTCCCACACCTTGCTGCATGGTCTACCTCCACCAAAGGACCACAGCGGTGACCGCTGCGCCAATGCGTTCAACGCGATGGGTCGACGACTGCACGACGACTCGGTCAAGTGTTAGACCGCGCCGCGCGAACGACTCGTCGACCATCCGGCGGACGATGGGCTCCATCTCCTCGGGGTGGCCGGGCCCGGCATGCTCCATGATCATGCCGTGGCTGCCCTTCCCGAATCCGATGGCGATGCTGGCCGTGATGACCTCTCCCGGCTGACTGCTCTGGGCAGTGGAGAGAACCGCTGGCACGACCGAGCCGGCTTCGATAACAACTGGTTCGGGCGACTGAGTCGCCAGCTCCGGCGCGACGCTCGTGACTTTGACTAAATTGAACTGGCCGATCCCTGCCGCCACGAGCGCGTTGTCAAACGCGTTGAGCTTGGTGTCTCCCTCGGCGGTTCCCTGGGTGAGCCAGAGCACGTTTGGCGCCTGAGTTCTCATTGCGCGGCGTGCCCCGGGTCTTCGTGCATGGGCGGTACCTCTCCGGCGCAAACACGGACACCCTGTTGCCCGCTCGGCCGCATGTAAATCGAGGGACCAAAATGAGCTGGTGAGCGAGTCGCCGTTCTGCGCCCATGCAAAAGCACCACCCCAAGGTGGCCCCATCTCGCCTGGGTGCGAGACAGTGACTGGCTTTCAGCCAACCCCAGAAAATGGTGCTCGTTGCTGAGCTATTGTGCGCCTGACGACTTTCGAATCCGGGCAGCGGCCGCGGCGCAGAGGCGGTGCCGGTGGAACGCTTGTGTCGAAAGGCTCCTAGCTTCGCGGTTAGGCGTCGCGGGAAGCGCAAAGGAGTATAGCACACTGGCCGGTTCTCATCGTTGTGCGGGTTGGATGACCAGTGCCGTCGCGCTCACTCCCGTTCCGCGTCCCCGAGATCGTCGTCGATGTCTTCCGCGCCGTCGATAGGTTCTGGCTCCGGCAGCGCTGGGTCGGCCTCATCCGGAGCCCGCTTCCGCGCGACGCCGATGAAGCCGGTATGGCCGATCATGCGCCGGGCGGGCCGGGCGGTGGGTCCATTGAAATCCCACGGTCGAAAAATTGTCTCGTATGTCTCGATCTCCGCAAACGTGCCGCTTGCCGTATATGCCTCCGCGGAGTCCCGGATCTGGGTCACGTTGGGGACGAACCAGATCACCACGCCACCCGGGACCAGCGCATCCGCCGCCACGCTTGCGACCGCGCCAGGGTCGGGGAGGTCGAACACGATCCGGTCGAACGGGCCATCGTCGGTAATGCCCTCCGCAACATCGCGCTGGCGCATGATCCAGTTCGGCGTCTCGCCGAGGAACACCTCGGCGTTCTTTGCCGCGTGGGCCATCATGTCCGCCCGCCGGTCGTACGTGACCAGTGTGCCGGTGGGTCCGATGGCGCGGAGGAGGGCGATGGCCACCCCACCCGAGCCAACACCCGCCTCAAAGACGTGCGCGCCCGGGAAGATGTCTCCCCACATCAGGACGAAGGCGACGTCCTTCGGGTACACGACGGCGCTCGCGCGGGGCATCTGCAGCAAGTAGTCCTGCATGCGGGGGCGAAAGGCGCGCGCGGGTCGCCCGAGCCGCGTCAGCACCTGGACGCCCTCATCATGTCCGATGAGATCGTCGTGGGCGATGACGCCGTCGTGGTAGTGGAATTCGCCGCCGGGCTTGAGGCGGACCAGGTGGTGGCGACCCTTGCGGTCGACGACCAGGATGAGCTCACCTGAGCGGAATGGATTGACGACGATGGTTCCTCCCGCCCGGCTTGTCACCAGCGCGCAGGGGTACAGTATAAGAAGCCGGAATCGGTAATCGCGGAAGCACGAGGGGAGGCCAATTGTATCAGCGCATCCTGGTCCCGCACGATGGCTCGGCGTTCGCGGAGATGGTGCTGCCCCATGTGACCGAGATCGCGCAACGGTTTCAGGCCGAGCTGCACCTGCTCGAGGTCATTCAGCCGCCGAATCCGGCCCTGTTCGCTACGGACGCTGAAGCAGGTATGGCGGCGGAGATGGTCGTCGAGGAGATCGAGCAGGCCGAGGAAGAGCTGCGGGCGGAAGGCGTCGCGCGGTTGGAGTCGCTGGTCAAGAACCTCGAGGGCCAGGGCATTCACGCATCCTACTCCATCGTCGATGGTGACCCGGCCCGCGAAATCATTGCTTACGCGCGAACCAAAGACGTTCACCTTATCGCCATGACCAGCCACGGCCGCAGCGGCCTCGCCCGCGCGGTGCTAGGCAGCGTTACCGACGCGGTGTTGCGCGAGTCAGAGGTGCCGGTGCTGGTTATCCGGGCGAAGGAACGCTAACGCTTACGCGTCCCAGTCCTCGCCGTCCTCTTCCGTGGTCACGGTGGACACGCTCACCGCGGCGACTTCCTTGAGGCGCACCGCGTCCACATAGAACTCATCGTCCCACCAGTAAGCGAAGGCGCGCACCGTGTCCGACCCGAGCTGGTCGATGAGGAGCTGCGCGTAGCGGCGAATCGCGTCCTCGGTCGCCGGTTCCTCCAGCGCGTCCCGCACCGTGATGGTCTCGCCTGAGAGCAGGGTGAACTCGACCGACAGCGTCTGGCTCAGGTCCTCTGCGTCGTGGTTATCAGACTCGAATGCACTCATCTCAACTCCGCAATCTGCACAGACGTTCACCCAGTCTGCGTATTGTTCCCCGCAGATATGACAGGTCTTCGTCACTGGGCCCACCCATGCGCGAAACATGGCCGCCAAGGTCCGGTGCGCCCGGCTGCGCCGCTCGGCGCGGTCAGGTCAAGGGCAGAAGCGCGGAACGGGTTCCCTGTATGATACCGTCGAGCCGGCTGCGTCATCGCGGTCGGAATACCGGCACTCGAGGAACTGCCACCATGCGCTACCTGCTCTCGCTCCTCCTCATCGCGACATTGTTGATTACGCCCGCCGGCGCTGCCGCGACGTCCACGGCTGCGACCTGCGCACCAGGCGCCCCCCAGGATGGACTGGACGTCGTCTGGGAGGCCTACGACCTGCTGGCCTCGTTCTTTGTCGAGCCGCCCCCCCTCCCAGAGGTGATGACGCCCGCCCGAATCGGAGCCCTCACCGAGGCCGAGCGCATGCCGGAGTTGCACAGTCGAATCCCGACGATCGACGACGAGCTGACGGACTGGGACGGTTTCGTCGATGCGTTCTGCGGGCTGTGGGACCGCGGCGCGGACCAGGAACAGGTGCAGCGCGTAACCTACGGTGCGATCCACGCTATGACCGAGGCGCACGACGAGGGCCACACGCGTTTCATGACCCCTGACATGTATCGGGACTACGTCGCCTGGTCGCAGGGAGACTCTCGCTACGAGGGCATCGGCGCCCGCCTGAAGAGCAACCCCCTCCAAATCCAGCAGGTGTTCCCAGATAGCCCGGCCGAGGCCGCGGGCATCCAATTCGGCGACATCATCCTTGCTATTGATGGCGAGCCCGCCACGGACCTGCTCGCGTCCGACGCGGCGATGCTCATTCGCGGTGAGGCGGCCACGCCGGTGACGCTGACCCTGCAACGGCCGAGTCCGGCGGCGACGTGGGACATCACGATCGTTCGCGGACCGGTGCGCATTCCCGCGCTCGAGTCTCGCATGATGGGTGACGTCGGCTACCTGCACATCCAGACGTTCCCGCAGCCCTCACTCGCGGACGAGGTCGCGCACGAGTTGAGCCACTTCCGAGACGTGGCCGCGAAGGGCCTCGTGCTCGACCTTCGGGGGAACTCGGGCGGCCGCCTGGACGTTGGCACCCAGATCGCCGAGATGTTCCTGCCCGAGGGCACGCCGATCTATCGGCAGACGACCCGCCGCGGCCAGATTACAACCAAGACGTCCGCTTCCCGGCCTGGCTGGGGTGGACCGCTCGTCGTCCTCGTCGACGACGCAACTGCCTCGATGGGCGAGATCCTCGCCTCCGCGATCCAGGAGTACGGCGTTGCCCGCGTCGTCGGGACGACGTCCTCCGGCTCGGTCGCGGGGAGTGTGGTCTTCCCGCTGAGCGATGGCGCAGCGGTGCAGATCACGACCCTTCGCATCGACTCCGGCAAGGGGCATATCCTGAACAACATCGGCGTCCTGCCGGACATCCCGATCGAGCTGACGCCGGAGAACGTGCTCGAGGGCGCGGACCCGCAGCTCGACGTGGCGGTGCGAGAGCTCCGCACGGACATCGCAAAGGTGCCAGGCCGCTCTGAGCCGAACGCGGTGCCGACGCCCGGGCCGGCCGGGGTGCCGACTCTCGTCCCGGCGCCATCCGTCGCTCCGACGCTCGTGCCGGTGTTGCCGGTTTCGCCCACGCTGGTCCCTGCGCCGGTCCTGCCGACGACGACTCCGCGACTGCGATCGATGCCGGAGCGCCTGCCGCTGGCCGGCTAGTACTGCTGGGCGGAAGTAGCTCATGGGATGCTGGCAAACGCCGGTGGGGTCAACTGTCCCTCTCCCATCGCAATGGGAGAGGGTAGGTGAGGGCTCCTCCCTGCGGACGCAAGCGCCAACCGAGGGCCGGGGGCCCCCACCCCCGCCCCTCCCCCCCCGGCCGGGGGGGGGGAGCCGGGGCCGTCCCCACCCCCCGCGCTCC